>JGI20214J51650_10000058_pt1 | contig 60820 bp, 54 predicted proteins | sample WetSurMetagenome_FD_51650 | JGI IMG/M metagenome (IMG submission 51650)
GCTCATCACGGGACAGGACGCCGACTACCAGCTCAAGGTGGTGGTGAAGGACATGGATGCCTATCAGGAGCTGCTGCTCAACCGCATCACCCGCATCGAGGGAGTGACCGGCGTTCACACCAGTTTCGTGTTGCGCCGCGTGGTCGACAAGACGGCGCTGCCGCTCTGATGACCCGGAACTTCACGGAGCGGGGTCGCAGTTCACGGCCTCTTCAAATTTTCCGGCTAGGCGATCATGCGACCGCCACTACCGGCGAGCCATATCCTTGCGCACCGAAATAAGGAACGGCCGGTTGCCACAGCTGCTGCTCGAACAAATCCAGCAGGTAACGGGCCGAGGACAATGTTTCACCCGGCCCGAAACGGGCAACGAGTTCAGCCTCCGGCAGCGCCGGCAGCCCCTCGCGCACCTGGACCAAACCGGTCGCGACCAGGCTCAGGGGCAGGGGCGTCACCGCGAGCCCGGAAACCACAGCATGGCGTATTGCGGTATAGCTGCTGCCAACGAAGGCGGTCGTCCAAGGCAATCCGGCGCCGGTCAGGGCGGCGAGCGCCGCCACCCTGAATACGCAGCCCTCGTGAAAGACCGCCAGAGGCAAGGGATTCTGCCGCGCCGCATCGCTGCCCTCGCCCGTGAGCCAGATCAGCGGTTCCCGCCGAAGGAGTTTCCACGCTGCTCCCTCTGCAGGCTGAGACTGCCCGGCGACCCGTTTGGCGATGGCCACGTCCAGTTCCCCCGCTTCCGCATGGGCGGCAAGGCGCACCGAGAGATCGCAACGGACAGAAAGTCTTACCCGTGGACAGACGCGCGAAAATTCGGCAAGCACCTTGGGGAAAACACTTTCCATCAACTCTTCGGGCAACCCGACGCGCAGGTGGCCGACCAGCGCGGGCTGGGTGAAGCAACTATAGGCCTCGTCATTCAGGCGCAGGATCCGACGGCCATAGTCGATGAGGACCTGCCCTTCGGCGGTGGGACCGGCCACCCGGCCCTGGCAACGTTCCAGCAGCGCATGTCCCACAGTCTCTTCCAAGCGCTTGATCTGCAGACTGATAGCCGATTGGGTACGACCAAGCTTCGCTGCCGCCGCTGAAAAGCTGCCGCAATCGGCGATCGCCACCAGCGAACGCAACAAATCCATGTCCAAGTTACGCATAATTGCTCCCATCATGAGTCCCTTGGCATCATTAACATTTCATATATTGAATGCTTAATTATCAATTTTCAAAATCTTGCATGAGGCTGTAAGGTTGCGTCAAGCCTTTCATCTTCAGGAAAAAACCATGAGTATCGTCAAAACTTGTCCAACCCCGGCATCGGCCATGCACATTGCCATCGTCGGAACCATTTTCAGTTTCGTGTGGAGTTCGGCCTTCATCGCCGGCAAGGTCGGCATGACCTCGACCGGCCCTTTGACCCTGCTCAGTCTGCGCTTCCTGCTGGCAGGATTGTTATTGGCCGTGATTGGACGAATGCTTGCAGCACCGATCAGTGCACCCCGGTTCAACCGCACAGCCATCCTGGCCGCCCTCGCTGCCGGCCTGCTCACCAACGCCGTCTATCTCGGTCTCACCTACACGGGAATGCGGACCGTGCCGGCCGGGCTTACCGCCATCCTGGTCAGCACCAGCCCCCTGCTCGCCTCGCCCTTCGCCGCACTGTGGCTCAAGGAGCCTTTCGGATGGCGCGGTGCACTTGGGCTCGTGGCCGGTTTCGCCGGTGTGGTGTGGATCATGGGAGGCCGAGCGATGTCGGCTCCTGCGGATATAACGGGTGTACTCCTGATTCTGATCGGCACCGTAGCCCTGGCCGCCTCCACCCTGCTCAACCGGCACGCCGTGACGCATCTTGATCCCCGGTCGATCGCGATGATCCAGTTACCGGCAAGCGGGCTGGTGCTGTTGCCACTGGCATGGTGGCGCGAAGGGTTGGCGATACGCCCGGACATGGCTTTCTTCGGCAGTCTGGCCTACCAGGCCACGGTCGTATCAATAGGCACCACCCTGATGCTGCTATGGTTGGTGCGGCACGGCGGAGCGGCGCGAGCCAGCGGCTTTCACCTGCTCAACCCGGCTTTTGGCACTTTGCTGGCGGCAACCATTCTGGGGGAAACTGTGCCGGCTTCCGACCTGCTGGGTGTCGTACCCATCGTCGCCGGTCTTGCCCTGGTGCTATGGCCCGGACGGCTGCAGAAAACGTGATCATGAAATTCACCGGAAAGAAGGACGATGGCACATCGGATCGGGCCGAGCCTTGAATCCAATCGTACGGCCTTAAACCGTCTGGCGCAGCTTCCACCACATCAAGCTCAGGCCCAGCAGTGCCGCCCCCGCACTGCAGGAATACAAGGCCGATGCTCCCCAGTGTTGCCAGATCGGGCCACTCGCCAAACCGCCCAGCATGCCACCTGCGCCGTAGGTCAAGCTGCCATACAGCGCCTGCCCTTTGGATTGATGCCGCCCCTGGAAGAACTGGTGCACCAAACCCACCGACGCGGCGTGGTAAGCACCGAAAGTCAGTGCATGCAACATCTGGGCGAACAGCAACAAAACGACAATATCGACCGCCCATGCGATGAGCATGAAGCGCAATATCGCCGCGCTGAAACTGACCAGCAGGATGCGCGTGAAACCGAAGCGGCGCACCAGCGCGGGCATCAGGAAGAACACACCGATCTCGCAGATCACCCCCAGTGCCCACAACCCGCCCACGGCGCTCTTGGCATAGCCATGTTCGACCAGATAGATGGAATAAAAGGTGTAGTAAGGTCCATGCGCCACGGACATCAGGAAACATGCGCCGAACAAGGCCAGCACGCGCGGTTGCGACACGATCTGCCTGATCGGCTGGCGATCGGAGTGATGTGCCAGCATTTCGGTCTTCGGTATCTGGCGCGAAAAGATCAGGATGCCGACTTCGCACACCAGCCCCGCCCACAGCAGCCAGGCAATGGCGACGTAGTCGAAGGCGTAGCCCAGCCCCACCACCGAAACGATGAAACCGATGGAACCCCAGGAACGGATGCGCCCGTAATGGGCGGTGTTCTTGCCGAGATAACTGAGTGTGGTCGCCTCCACCAGAGGCATTGAGGCGCTCCAGAAGAAACTCATCAGTGCCAGCACCAGGAACAATCCCCAGAAGCCGGTGGTGGCGAACACGCCAAGATAGAACAGTGCACTCAATGACGCCGCCATTTGCACCACTAGCAGGCGTTTTCCTGAGTGATCGGCCAGCCAACCCCAGATATTGGGCGCGACCATGCGCATCACCGGCTGGATCGACATCAGGATGGAAATCTCGATGGCGTCGAAATGGATGGATTTGAGATACAGGCTCCAGTAGGGAGAGAACATCCCCACAAAAGCGTAGTAGAAAAAATAGAAGCCGGCGATGCGCCAGTGGTAGTTCTTGGTGGTAGACATAACAGACAAGCAACTGAACGGCACGCATTATCTCATGCAGAGAAATATTTTCGTCACGGCACTTGAAATCGAAATCCCCGCCCCAATTAGGCACCAGTCGAAATAAGGAGAGCAGCATGGCACAGAACGATAACACCCCGCAGAACGAGCAGCCACAAGCCAACACTGAAACTCAAGCCGAAGCCATACCCAGCCTGGAAGAGATGCTGAAGGCGGCCGAACTCAAGGCACAGGAACACTACGATGCCTGGATGTATGCGAAAGCCGAGGGCGAGAACATCCGCCGCCGGGCCGCTGAAGATATCAGCAAGGCACAGAAATTCGCCGTGGAGCGTTTTTCCAACGAGATGCTGGCAGTCAAGGACAGCCTGGAAGCCGGTATGGCCGTGCAGACCGACAATATCGAGAGTTTCAAAAGCGGCATGGAACTGACGCTGAAACAGCTTTCCAGCGTATTTGAAAAATTCAATATCAAGGAAATCAACCCGGTCGGCGAGAAACTCGACCCGCACAAACATCAGGCCATCGGCATGGTGGAAAGCGAGCAGGAAGCCAACACAGTAGTCAACGTCATGCAAAAGGGTTACTCCCTGAATGACCGTGTTTTGCGCCCGGCACTGGTCATGGTCGCCAAGGCAAAAGAATAATAAAGCACTTGAAATATCCAATGCCGCCCTGATGTTAGACGGCAAGGCAACAAAGTATTCAACACTTACGAATTCAACTGAAAGGAAAGCATCATGGGAAAAATCATCGGTATCGACCTGGGCACGACGAACTCCTGCGTGGCCATCATGGAAAACGGCAAGACCAAGGTGATCGAGAACGCCGAAGGCGCCCGTACCACCCCGTCCATCATCGCCTACATGGAAGACGGCGAAGTGCTGGTGGGCGCGCCTGCCAAGCGTCAGGCCGTGACCAATCCCAAGAACACCCTGTACGGCGTGAAGCGCCTGATCGGTCGCCGCTTCGAAGAAAAGATGGTGCAGAAGGACATCGATATGGTTCCCTACTCCATCGTCAAGGCCAAGAACGGCGACGCATGGGTGAAGGTGCGAGACAAGGAGATCTCCGCACCGGAAATCTCCGCCGAAGTGCTGATGAAAATGAAGAAGACCGCCGAGGATTACCTGGGCGAGCCTGTCACCGAGGCCGTCATCACGGTTCCGGCCTACTTCAACGACAGCCAGCGCCAGGCTACCAAAGATGCAGGCCGCATCGCCGGCCTGGACGTGAAGCGCATCATCAACGAGCCGACCGCAGCCGCGCTGGCCTTCGGTCTGGACAAGCAGGAAGGCGACCGCAAGATCGCGGTGTATGACTTGGGCGGCGGCACGTTCGACATTTCCATCATCGATATCGCCGAGATCGACGGCGAACACCAGTTCGAAGTGATGTCCACCAACGGCGACACCTTCCTCGGCGGCGAAGACTTCGACATGCGCGTGATCGAGTTCCTGGTGGAAGAATTCAAGAAAGAAAGCGGCGTTGACCTTAAGAAAGACATGCTGGCCTTGCAGCGCCTGAAGGACGCGGCAGAAAAAGCCAAGATCGAACTGTCTTCCGCTCAACAAACCGAAGTGAACCTGCCTTACATCACGGCAGATGCCACCGGCCCGAAACACCTGGCCGTGAAGATCACCCGCGCCAAGCTGGAAAGCATCGTGGAAGACCTGATCGCACGCACCATCGAGCCGTGCAAGATCGCGATGAAGGATGCGGGCGTAACCAACGCCGACATCGCCGACGTGATCCTGGTCGGCGGCCAGACACGTATGCCCAAGGTGCAGGAGAAGGTGAAAGAGTTCTTCGGCAAGGAAGCGCGCAAGGACGTGAACCCGGACGAAGCCGTGGCCGTTGGTGCAGCGATCCAGGGCGGCGTGCTGCAAGGCGAAGTGAAAGACGTACTGCTGCTGGACGTGACCCCGTTGTCTCTGGGTATCGAGACCATGGGTGGCGTGATGACCAAGCTCATCAAGAAGAACACCACGATCCCAACCAAGGCCTCGCAAGTGTTCTCGACTGCGGATGACAACCAGTCCGCCGTGACCATCCACGTGCTGCAGGGCGAGCGCGAGATGTCTTCCGGCAACAAGAGCCTGGGCCAGTTCAACCTGGCCGACATCCCGCCCGCGCCGCGCGGCATGCCGCAGATCGAAGTGACCTTCAACATCGACGCCAACGGCATCTTGCATGTGGGCGCGAAGGACAAGGCCACCGGCAAGGAAGCAAACATCACCATCAAGGCCAGCTCCGGCCTGAGCGAGGAAGAGATCCAGCGCATGGTGGCGGATGCGGAAGCGCACGCCGACGAGGACAAGAAGGCCATGGAACTGGTGACTTCGCGCAACCAGCTGGATGCGTTGATCCACTCCACCAACAAGTCGCTGAAAGAATACGGCGAGCAACTGTCGGCTGACGAAAAATCCGCCATCGAAGCTGCCGTGAAGGATGCTGAAACCGTGGTGAAGGGCGACGACAAGGCGGCCATCGACGCCAAGGCCGAAGCGCTGGCGACTGCCGCGCAAAAGCTGGGCGAGAAGATGTACGCTGCGGAGCAGGCCAAGGCCCAGGGTGCACAGGGTGGTGCGACCCACGGCAACGAAGCCAAAGCTGACGAAGGCGACGTGGTAGATGCAGAGTTCACCGAAGTAAAAGATAAAAAATAAGGAGCAGGGCAACGAGGATTGCGGAGCGAGAAATACCTTAATCAGGTAACTCGCTCTTCAATCCTCAAGCCTTTTCAGCATGAGCAAAAAAGACTACTACGAAGTCCTCGGCGTCAATCGCGACGCGTCGGAGGAAGAGATCAAGAAGGCTTATCGCAAGCTGGCGATGAAGCACCATCCCGACCGCAATCCGGATAATCCGAAAGCGGAGGAACAATTCAAGGAGGCGAAGGAAGCCTACGAGACCTTGTCCGACGGACAGAAACGCGCGGCTTACGACCAGTACGGTCACGCTGCATTCGAAGCGGGCGGTATGGGCGGCGGCAGTCCGTTCGGAGCCGGCGGTGCCCAGGGCTTCGACTTCGGCGATATCTTCGGCGATATCTTCGGCGGTGGCCGCGGCGGGCGCAGCCAGGCCCATCGCGGTGCCGACTTGCGCTACAACATGGAGATCACGCTGGAAGAAGCGGCGCGCGGCGCGGAAAAGCAGATCCGTATTCCGGTCATGGAGGAGTGCGAGACCTGTAGCGGGTCCGGTGCCAAACCCGGCACCAGCGCCACCACCTGCCAGACCTGTGCGGGTCACGGCCAGGTGCGCATGCAGCAGGGCTTCTTCTCCGTCCAGCAGACCTGCCCGCGCTGCCATGGCAGCGGCAAACAAATCAGTTCGCCATGCAAAGACTGCCACGGCACAGGACGAATCAAGAAACAAAAGACGCTGGAGATCAAGATACCCGCCGGTATCGACAGCGGCATGCGCCTGCGCCACAGCGGCCACGGCGAAGCCGGCAGCCACGGCGCGCCGCACGGTGACTTGTACGTGGAGATCCATATCAAACCGCATAGCGTGTTCCAGCGCGACGGCGACGACCTGCATTGCGAAATGCCGATCAGCTTCGCCACCGCGGCGTTGGGAGGCGAAATCGAGATACCGACCCTGGACAGCAAGGCCAGCATCAAGATCCCTGCCGAGACACAGAGCGGCAAGATCTTCCGTCTCCGCGGCAAAGGCATCAAGGGCATGCGTACCCACACCCATGGCGACCTGCATTGCCATGTCGTGGTGGAAACGCCTGCCAAGCTGACCGACCGCCAGAAGGAATTGCTGCGCGAGTTCGAGACCATCAGCCAGAATGACAGTGAACGGCACAGCCCGCGCGCCAAGTCGTGGATGGGCAAAGTGAAGGATTTCTTTGCGCAGTAATCTTGTGCAACGGCGCGGCGATTGATTTATGATTCGCCGCGTCGTTCAACTTGCACAAGGAGCTTTTTAAATGAGCATCACACTTATCCTTCTGGGCATCTGTGTCGTCGCACTGATCTATAGCATCACCCTGTACAACAATCTTGTCAGTCTCAAGCATGCCGTCAGCAAAGCCTGGGCAAACATCGACGTGCTGCTCAAGCAGCGCCATGACGAGTTGCCCAAGCTGGTCGAAGTGTGCAAACAGTACAAACAGTTCGAGCAGGAGACATTGCAGCGCGTGATCTCCGCACGTTCGCAAGTGCAAGCAGCGCGCGAGGGACAAGACATCGAAGCCCTGGGCAAGGCGGAAGGCGCGATGCGTGCCAGTCTGGGCGGCCTTTTCGCGGTGGCCGAAGCCTATCCCGAGTTGAAAACCAACCAGAACTTCATGCAACTCCAGGCCCGCATCACCGGACTCGAAAACGGCATCGCCGACCGGCGCGAGTTGTATAACGATTCGGTGAACATCTATAACGTCGGCATAGAACAGTTTCCCGGCGTGCTCATCGCCAACATGTTTGCCTACTCGTCGAAGCCTTTGCTGGAGTTCTCCACCGCCGAAAAAGCGGACGTGGATATGAAATCCCTGTTCAGCTGAGGCACCCGAACGATTTCGTCGCGTTTAAACTCATGTCTTTCACGCCCCGGCGCGATCGATCATCCAAAGATATCCAGAGAAGGGAAAACACCATGAAGAAACTGTTTGCATTGGCCTGCACACTGGGAATCGCGCAACCCGCGATGGCCGTCAGCATTTCCACGCTGCAAAATCTGGGTCAAGCCGACTTCAGGACGCTTTCCGAAGACCTCGGCGCCGCATTGAGCTACAAACCCGTCACTCCGGCGGCCCCGCTTGGCGTCACCGGGTTCGACATTGGTTTCGAAGTCACGCAGACTGACATGTCCAACAGTGCGGCCGCATGGAGCAAAGCCACCAACGGCGGAAGCCCGGTCAGTAATCTGTATATACCCAAGCTTCACATCGACAAGGGATTGCCCTTCGGCATCGATATCGCGGCTTTCTATTCCAAGATACCCACCACCAACATCTCGCTTTACGGCGGTGAATTGCGCTACGCGATCCTCGATGGCGGCCTCGCCGAACCCGCAGTCGCCATTCGCGGCTCCTTCACCAGGCTGGGCGGAGTAGACCAGTTGTCGCTGGATACCAAAGGGTTGGACATTTCCATCTCCAAGGGCTTCGCCATGTTCACCCCCTATGCCGGCATCGGCGAGATCTGGGTCAACAGTTCCGCGAATGTCACCGGTGCGGGCGGCGTTGCCCTGTCGCAATCGTTCACCCAGGGCAAAGTATTCGCCGGCGCCAATTTGAATCTCGGCTTCAGCAATCTGGCCGCGGAAATAGACAAGACCGGTGGCATACGCTCGATCAGCATGAAACTGGGTTTCCGTTTCTGACAAGCCGCCCCAGCTGCGCGTAGCCAAAGAGGACGGCGATGCTGACCACCCTCCGTCGCGAATACACACAACTCATCACCTCCGGCGGACAACTTCTCCTGTTGCTCGTCGGCATCAAACTGGAATCGCATACCGGATGGTTGTGGTGCCTGGGCATCATGGCTGTCGTCAGCCTGTTCGCATGGTATTCCACCCTGTATCGCCTGCGCGCGATCAGCAGCACACCTACATCGCGCATCGCCTCCGCCGCACAAGGCTATGTGGAATTGATCGGACAGGGCAAAGCAGACGGCGTCCCGTTACTCTCCCGATATTCAAATCTGCCCTGCCTGTGGTGTCGTTACAAACTCGAGCACAAACGCAGCGACAACAAGGGATGGAACACCGAGGAGCATGGTGAAAACAGCGCGCCGTTCATCATCGACGACGGCAGCGGCCGGTGCGTGGTCGATCCGCAAGGCGCGGAAGTGCTGACCAGACACAAGGACAGCTGGACCAAGGGCGACTATCGGTACACCGAATGGCGACTGCTGGATATCGACTACATCTATGTCCTGGGCGAATTCAAGACGGTAGGCGGCAGCAACACGACCCTCACTCAGGACGAGCTGGTCAAGCAAGTCCTGTCCGAATGGAAAGCGGATAACGCCAACCTGCTCAAACGCTTCGACCTCGACAATAACGGTGTGCTCGACATGCAGGAATGGATGCTGGCGCGATCGGCTGCCAAACGCGAAGCCGAAAAAAGAATGAACGAAGTACTCGCTGCACCGGACGTCAATTTCATGCTGCAGCCGCGTGACGGGCGGCTGTTCCTCATCAGCAATTTCGACCAGGACAAGCTCGCGCTTCGCTACAAACTGTGGGCATGGGCGCACATCGTCATCCTCTTTGGCGCACTTCTCAGTATGGCCTGGATAGTGAGGCAGCCCTGACTTTCGGAAGATTTTTTTCTCTGAAATGGTCTAATATGGATTGATGGTGGGAATGCGGGAAATACAACCACCGCCAGTATTGTTTTCCCCTGCGCATCGGGTATCGGTTTGCAACAATCAGAGAGGAGCTTGCGATGAAAAACTATCTTGCCATCGGGATTTTCGCACTATCAGTTTCGCTGCCTGCCTATGCAGCACTCAACACCGGTGCGATAGCGCCAAATTTTGTTACCCAGGCATCACTGGGCGGCAAGGTATTCACATACTCCCTCAGCGATGCACTGAAGAAGGGCCCGGTGGTGCTGTATTTCTATCCGGCCGCGTTCACAAAGGGCTGCACGATCGAGGCACATGATTTTGCCGATGCCATCGAAAAATATAAAGCTCTCGGTGCGACAGTGATAGGTGTTTCGCATGACGATATCGAGAAGTTGAACAAGTTCTCAGTGAGCGAATGCCGGGAAAAATTCCCGGTGGCGGCCGATCCGGATCAGAGCATCATGAAATCCTACGATGCGATACTCGCGGCAAAACCGGAATATGCCAACCGGGTTTCCTACGTCATCTCCCCCGCCGGCAACGTCATTTTTTCATACGCAGACATGAACCCGGACAAACATGTCGAATACACGCTTGAAGCCGTGCGGAAATGGAATGCGGAACACAAGCCGAATTGACTCCGCCGGCACCTGATCTTTAATCGGGAAAGTCGGTTTCCGACGACTTTCCTGCTTGTACCCAGGCCATCGGAAGCACATCAAGAAATCATTCACATCGCCGCATAGCGCTTCTTTGCAGCCACAGCGTTGACGATGTAACCCCGTGTCTCTTCATAAGGCAATCTGGTGCGCAAAGTCTCGTAGACCGCTTCCGGGCGCATCGAGTTGATCTTGTCCAGCGCCTCTTCCTGGCGCGCCTTGCCATTCAATTTGCTGAACGCGCGGTACACGTTGCCGGGGCCGGTGTTATAGGCGGCGATGGCACAGTATTCGCGCGATACGGCATTGCGGATCTGGTGCAACGGGCTGTCGTTCAGCAGGATACCGAGATAGGTCGCCCCCAGCTCGATGTTGTTACCGGCGTTGAACAGATACTCCTTGTCCGGCATCGCATCTTCACCCCTGGCCTTCCGGTACGCCTCGCGTCCGCCACTGGACGGCACCAGCTGCATCATGCCGTAGGCCGGTACACTGGAAACTGCATAGGGATTGAAAGAGCTCTCGATCCTGATAATGGCGAAGATCAGGCTGCGGCTGACCCGGGTGTCGTCGGAAAACTTGCGGACCGTGGCAGCATATTCCAGTGCGCGTTTATCCAGATGCGCATTCACCATTCTCATCTGCACATAAAGCACATTCTTGCGCTCGCCGTTGGCATCGATGGTGCGACTGTGCAATTGACTGGTCACCAGATAGTCGGCATAGCGGTTGATATCTTCACGGGTCTTGAGCACCACATCGTCCTGATCCACTACCAGGTCCTGCAAATAGGGCTTGCCGCCAACCGGTATCTCCTTGTCCGAGAACAGATCGACGGCGCCGGGGTCGTCCGGCGTCAATAGCGCCACCACTGCCGCGTTACGAAGTTTTTCCTTGGCCTGCGCTTCGTCCAGTTGTTCGATGAGGATGGTTCCCGCATCGTAATCCACCACCACGCGGTTCTTGTAGTTCTCGGTATACTTCACATAGCGCGTACGGCTGGGCAACACAGCGGATTCGCGTTTGCCCCACTTTGCCCCGCTTTCCTTTTGTACATTGCCGATCAGCCGGTCGTAATCGGCCTTGACCTTCTTCATGTCGGAAAGGATGAGTTCGGGGTTGTACTTATAGGCATTCGCGCGGCGTTCGGCCATGCCCTTCAGCGCCGCCCCGGGATCCTTCGCCGTCGCCACATTGATCATCTGCTGCGTGGTGCATGCAGGCAGGCAAAGTGCGCCGGCCGTGATCAATATCAATCCGCTCTTGAGCCTCATCGGAACTCCCTATTTGTTCTCCAGCGCCTCCCAACGTGCCATCAGCTGCAAAAGTTCTGCTTCGATCTCTGCTGCCCGCTGCTGCAGTTGTTTGGCATGCGACGGATTATCGCGGAAAAGCGCGCCTGCCCCCAGGGCCGCGGTGATCTCCTCCTGCTCGCGTTCCAGCACTTCGATGCGCTGCGGCATCTCGTCCAGCTCCCGCTGTTCCTTGAAACTGAGCTTGGCCGAAGTCTTGGGCTTCTCCTCAACGGTCTTGGCTGCCGGCTTGGTTGGCGCCGTGACCGATGATTTCCGGGCGGCCTCGAATTTCTTCACGCGCACCCAGTCCTCGTAACCGCCGACGTATTCCATCAGTTTGCCATCGCCCTCGAAAGCGATCACCTGCGTCACCACGTTATCGAGGAAGGTTCGGTCATGACTGACGATGAACAGCGTGCCGTCATATTGCATCAGCAATTCTTCCAGCAACTCCAGTGTCTCGATATCGAGGTCGTTGGTCGGTTCGTCCAGCACCAGCACGTTGGAAGGCCGTGTAAACAGTCGCGCCAGCAGCAGGCGGTTGCGTTCGCCGCCGGAGCAACTCTTCACCGGCGAGCGCGCACGTTCCGGTGCGAACAGGAAGTCGCCGAGATAGCTGATGACGTGTTTCTTCGCACCGCCGATCTCGATGAAATCTGAGCCCTGACTGATGGTGTCCGCCAGCGTGGCGTTGTCGTCGAGTTGCGCGCGCAACTGGTCGAAATAGGCCACGCTCAGTTTCGTGCCCAGTTTCACCTCGCCGCTGTCCGGCGCCATCTCGCCCAGGATGATCTTGAGCAGCGTGCTCTTGCCCGCGCCGTTCGGGCCGAGCAAACCTATCTTGTCGCCGCGCTGGATACGGCAGGAGAAATCGTCTATGACCCTGCGCGTTCCGAACGACTTGCTCACATGCGACAGTTCCGCCACCAGCTTGCCGGAGCGGTCGCCCACGTCCAGATTCATCTCCACCTTGCCGAGCTTTTCGCGCCGCGCCGCGCGTTCCAGCCGCAACGATTCCAGCCGCAACACGCGCCCCTCGTTGCGCGTGCGCCGCGCCTTCACGCCCTGGCGTATCCACACTTCTTCCTGCGCCAGCACCTTGTCGAACTTGGCGTTAACCACCGCCTCGTCGGCGAGCATGCGCTCCTTGATCTTCTGGTACGCCGCGAAGTTGCCGGGGAAGCTCGACAGCTTGCCGCGATCGAGTTCGACGATGCGGGTGGCGACGTTATCCAGGAAACGCCGATCATGGGTGACCAGCAGCACGCTGCCGCGGAAACTGGTCAGCAGCCCCTCCAGCCATTCGATGGAGGCGAAGTCCAGGTGGTTGGTCGGCTCGTCGAGGATCAGTACTTCCGGCTCCGCCACCAGCGCCTGCGCCAGCGCCACGCGCTTGCGCACACCGCCGGACAGCGAACCCACCAGCGCTTCCGGATCGAGTTCGAGCCGCTGGATGGCGGTCTCGATGCGCGCCTGTACCGCCCACCCGTTCTGCGCTTCCAGTTTGGTCTGCAGCGGTTGCATCTCTTCCAGCAGTTTGTCGTAATCGGCATCCGGTTCGGCCAACTGATGCGACAGATGATGGTAATCCGTGATGAGCTGATGCAACTCGCCCAGGCCGCGCGCCACTTCGTCGAACACCGTGGCATCGGAATCCAGCACCGGCTCCTGGCTGACAAAACAGATACGCGCGGAGGGCTGGCGCCAAAGTGTCCCGTCGTCCAGATGCGCCTGTCCGGCCAGCACCTTGAGCAAGCTGGATTTGCCGCCGCCGTTGCGCCCGATCAGGCCGACGCGCTCCCCTTCGTCGAGTTGGAATTCCACATGGTCCAACAGTGCTACGTGACCAAAGGCCAGAGAGGCTTTATCCAGCGTGATATACGGCATTTAACTTTTCTTTTCTTGTGGCAGTGAGGATTGATAGAGCAGCGAGAAACCGATGGCAAAGCAGCCCATCGCGAAGTAGCCGAATGCCGTGGTGAACGTATCCAGCACCAGATGCGTGTTGTGGTCCTCGATACCGGACTGGAAGAATTGGAACGCGAACAGCAAACCAGCCAATACGTTTCCGGCCAGCAAGATGCGGTGTCCAAGTCTGTAACCATTGCCTTCGGGCTTGCCATGAGGCGGCAGGCCGCGCATGAAGTGCCAGGCCAGGTAGATCAACAGCAGCAAGAGCAATGCGCCGACCATGCGCCCCGCCACACTGCCTTCCGGGGTGGGCGCACCCAGCATCTCCAGCAGGGCATTCCCTGCAGCAGTCACCCATCCCATGGCCAGCGTCTGCAGCATAAAGAACCACGCGGCAAATATATTCAGATTCTGATGCTTCATCACTTCTCTTTCGCAGCCAGCTGCTGTAAATCTTCAATGATCTCGGTGGAGTGCCTGGAGGTCTCGACTTTCTCATACACTTTTGCGATCTTGCCATGCGGGTCGATCAGGAAGGTGTAGCGTCTGGCAAACTTGACCAGCCACAGGTTCATCAACGCTCCGTAACGTGCCGCCACCTCGGCGGACTTATCCGCAAGCAACGGGAACGGCAAGTGGTATTTTTTTGCGAACTCGGCATGGCTGTCGCTGTCGTCCACACTGATGCCCACCACCTGCGCACCCATCGCCGCCAGCTTGTGCATATCGTCGCGGAAGGCGCATGCCTCCTGGGTGCAACCCGGCGTGTCGTCCTTGGGGTAAAAATACAGCACCAGCCATTTACCCGCAAAATCGCCAAGGTTATGCCGCACTCCGTCTTGGTCAGGCAAATCGAAACCCGGCGCAGGCTCGCCCACCTTGGGCAACTCAGCCGCGCGCGCCATCTGGCTCACCAATATGAATAATGCAGCAAACAAACCGAGCAGAATCAGCCATTTCATGGTGCTCCCCGAGTCTTCGGATAATTGGGGGACGAATTTTACGTTAGAATGCGCCCGATTCTGAATGATTCGCTCAGGTCCTCGTAGTTAAATGGATATAACCGGCCCCTCCTAAGGGTCAATTACAGGTTCGATTCCTGTCGAGGACGCCAAAAATCTTTCAAGCCGCCCCCGTTCACACCAGGCAATACCAGGTCTTTGCCAGCATCAGGCAGACTGGTTTCTTCCCGACGCTTCGCCGTCTGATCATGTCGCCGGCACGATTTCTATAGTTGACGTTATAGATCTTTAGGCATATTGACTGACTGCCGGATAAAGCTGTACTGTCGGCACAACAAATAAAAATAGTCATTGAATTCACCCGCAAACGAGATTCTTAAAATTTGTTTAACGATTCTGTTGGCCGATCGTTGTTAGATTGATTCTTTTTGCGTGGTACATGAATTCAAGAATAAGGCGGCTTAAAGCCGACAAGCGTCTCAAAAATTTCCATCATCCCGGACAAGTGAATCCGGGTCACACAGCCGTGGAATGCCTGACAGGACCAAACACCGCAATTCCATGACCTTTTAGCACGCATTTCGTTGCGTTGCCTGTGATTACAGAACCGGAAGGGAAACATTGATGGATGGCCCCCGACTTAATCGTTCGAGCAAACTTGACATCGCAAGGATCGTTCTGATCTATGCCATCTTTGCCGGACTGTGGATCGTGCTTTCGGATGAGGCTTTGGAATGGTTTATCGCGGACCCGTCAACCCTCCAGATTGCACAGACTTTCAAGGGCTGGTTCTACGTAGTTGTCACTTCCCTGCTGCTCTACTTCCTGCTTGGACGATCAGCCGACAGGAACGACAACGCCGGCGAGCCGGAACGATACCCCGGCCTGGTCAACTGGAAGCCCTGGCAGGAATATCTTTTCGCCGCAACGGTCACGCTCACCACATTGCTGTTACGCGAAAGCATCTCCATGTCTTTCGGCGAACAACCTTTGCTCATCCTGTTCATGTTCCCGGTCATTTTGAGCGCGGCGATCGGTGGATTCGGTCCCGGAATGGTCTCCACTTTCATTGCAGCCGCTTCCGTCACTTTTATTGTTTTTCCCACTGCCGCGAGCTTCCGGCTCGAACATTCCTATGACTTGCTTCAACTGGGATTCCTGGTCATAAACGGATTGCTCGTCAGCATACTCAGCCTGATGCTACACGAGGCACGGCACAGGTCCGACCTAGAGCGCAAAAAAGCGCTGGCCAGCCTGGATGAAAAATCCCGGGCACTGCAACTGCTCAATGCCATTACCGAGGGCTCCACCGATGCGATCTTCGTCAAGGCTATCGACGGACGCTATTTGCTGTTCAACGAGGCCGCCGCACGCTTCATCGGAAAATCCGTTCAGGAGGTCATTGGCAAGGATGACGCCGGAATCTTTCCGCCGAATCAGGCGGCTCTCATCCAGAGAAACGACCGCGAGGTGATGCAGGACAATCGCGTCACGACTTTTCAGGAGAATCTCGATACCAAAGACGGCAAATTGTTTTTCCTTGCCACCAAAGGCCCATTGCATGACGACGCCGGCAACGTGACCGGCGTTTTCGGCATCTCGCGCGACATCACCGGGATCAAGACGACCGAATTTGCATTGCGCCGCGAACGTGACCTCAGCCAGCGCTACCTCGATACGGCCCAGAGCATCATGGTCGCCCTCGACGATGCAGGCCTTATCACCATGATCTCCCGCTACGGCTGCGAGTTGCTGGGGTACCGCGAAAACGAACTGCTGGGAGAGAACTGGTTCAAGACGTGTCTGCCGCAACCGGAGGGGATGGATACCATCCTGCCGATATTTCGCCGGATCCTGGCGGGAGACCTGGAAGATCATCAGCACCTGGAAAATGCGGTGCTTTGCCGCGACGGCAGTCGGCGGATGATCTCCTGGCGCAACAATTACTTCAGAAACGAAGCGGGCAACATAATCGGCACGCTCAGTTCAGGCGAGGACGTTACCGAACGCAGAAAAGCTGAGGAAGCCCTGCGCGAGAGCGAGGAGACTTACCGCTCGCTGTTCGAGCACATGCTCAACGGCTTCGCCTACTGCCGCATGCTTTATGTAAACGGCCACCCCGATGATTTCATCTACCTAAACGTCAATGAGGCTTTCACTTCCCAGACAGGGTTGAAGGATGTCGCCGGACTCAGGGTCAGCGAAGTCATTCCCGGCATCCGCGAGGCCGATCCGGAATTGTTCGAGAAATACGGGCGCGTCGCGTCGGGTGGCAAACCCGAACAGTTCGAAGTTTTTGTCCATGCTCTGGACATGTGGTTCGCGGTCTCGATATACAGCCCGAAACCGGAGTACTTCGTCGCCGTGTTCGATGTCATCACCGAACGGAAGAAGGCGGAGATCGCCATGCTTCAACAAACCGCAGAATTGCGCCAGCGCAATGACGAACTGGAACGATTCAACCGCGCCACGGTAGGCCGTGAACTCGACATGATCGCACTCAAGCGGCGGATCAATGAACTTTCGCTTCTGCTTGGGCAAGAACCTCCCTACCCGCTGGAGTTTCTGAACAGGCCGACCAAAGGCAAGATTCCATGAAGCTGCGCCTGATCTTCTCCATCCTGCTGCCATTCTTCGCCTGCGCCCTGCAGTGGGTCCTGTGGGACTACATCAAGCCTTATGTCTGGCTTCTCTTTTTCCCTGCCGCCTATTTCAGCGCCTGGATCGGCGGCAGGGCTGGCGGCATCGCCGCGACGATAACCAGCGCACTACTGGCCTGGTTTGTCTTCATGACGCCCTCTTTCATCCTTGCAACGGGCAGCCCGGCATCCGCTTTCTCCGTCTTGATATTCATTTTCATGGGTATGCTCTTCACCTTTTTCTTCGAGCGGCTGCGGCAGGCGATACAACGCTCAGACCGCCGATTGCAGGACAGCGAAGTCCGTTTTGAAGCCACCTTCGAGCAGGCGGCCGTCGGCATTGCACTTGTTGCGCTGGACGGACACTGGCTCAGAGTCAACCGCAAACTCTCCGAGATCGTCGGCTACCGTCACGACGAGTTGCTGACCCTGACATTCCAGGACATCACCCACCCGGATGACCTGCAAACCGACCTCGCGTACGTACGACAGATACTGGCGGGCACGATCACCAGTTACTCGATGGAAAAACGCTACCTCCGCAAGGACCGCAACATCGTCTGGGTCAGCCTCACCGTTTCTCTGGTGCGAAAGCCCGACTCGACACCGGACTACTTTGTTTCCGTCGTTGAGGACATCCAGACCCGAAAACAAGCGGAAGAGAGACTCAAGGAAAGCGAGGCCGCACTACAGGAAGCCCAGCACCTGGCCGGCATCGGCAATTGGAAGTGGGATACCGCGACCGACCGCCACACCTGGTCCGATCTGATATATCTGATCTACGGGCGAGACCCGGCACAGCCTCCGGCCATCTATCCTGAAGTGCAACAATATTTCACCCCAAAGAGCTGGGAGAAACTTTCGGCTGCCGTGGAGGAAGGTATGGCGACAGGAACGCCTTACGAATGTGACGCCGAGGTGGTGCGCCCCGACGGAACGCACCGCTGGATCACGGCCCGTGGACATGCCACACGCGATGTGAACGGGAACGTCATCAACCTGCACGGCACGGTGCAAGATATCACTACACGCAAACTGGCCGAACAGGCACTACACGAAAGCAAGGAACAACTCCAGTTGTTCATCAGGCATGCACCCGCAGCACTCGCCATGTTCGACCGCGAGATGCGTTATCTCTCGGTCAGCAGGCGCTGGCTCGACGATTACGCCCTCGGAGACCGCGATGTCGCCGGGCACTCCCACTACGAGATCTTTCCCGAAATTCCGGAGCGATGGAAAAACCTCCATCAACGCGGGCTCGCGGGAGAAGCCCTCCGGGCCGACGAGGACCGGTTCGAGCGCGAGGATGGCACTGTCCAATGGCTGCGCTGGGAAATCCTCCCCTGGCGCAAAGCCGACGATACGGTGGGTGGCATCGTGATTTTTGCGGAAGACATCACGCGATACAAGCAGGCAGAGGAAGATATCCGCCAGCTCAATGCCAGCCTCGAACAGCGCGTGACCGAACGCACTGCCGAACTGTCCGCTGCAAACCGCGAACTGGACAGCTTCGCCTATGCCGTTTCGCACGACCTGCGCGCACCCCTGAGAGCCATGACAGGCTTCAGCCAGGCGCTGAAGGAAGATTACGGCAACCATTTACAGGGGGACGCCAGGACTTACCTGGAACAGATCGAACTCGCCAGCGGCAAGATGAGCGAGCTGGTCGACGGTCTGCTGGTCCTTTCGCGCAGCACACGCGGCGAATTGCGGCATGAACCCATCGATATCTCGGCGCTGACAACCCGGCTGCTTGAAGAGTTGAAGTGCAACGATCCCGGGCGGACGATTGCTTGGCAGGTGGAGCCCGGCATGCATGCCACGGGCGATGCACGCATGATGGAAATCGTATTCAGCAACCTGTTGAGCAACGCCTGGAAATACACCGGCAAGACAAGGAATCCGGCCATTCGCGTTTTCTCGGGAGAAGTCGATCACACGCGGTGCTTCAGTGTCGCCGACAATGGCGCCGGCTTCGACATGGCCCACGCCAACCGCTTGTTCCAGCCTTTCCAGCGTCTGCACCGCCAGGAGGAATTTCCCGGCATCGGCATCGGGCTTGCCACGGTGCAACGCATCGTTCATCGTCATGGCGGCGAGATCAGCGGCGAAGGGCGCACCGGCTCCGGCTCGATTTTCTGCTTCACCCTGCCCTTCGACATTCAGGAGAAGACACCATGAAAGAGAAATCCATACTGCTCGTTGAAGACAACCCGCAAGATGAAATGCTTACCCTGCGTGCCTTGCGCAGGGCAAACCTGATCAACCGGGTGGATGTGGCACGGGACGGACAGCAGGCGCTGGACTATATGTTCAGGGAAGGCGAGTTCGCCAATCGCGACGGCCCCGACCTGCCTGCCGTGGTGTTGCTCGATATCGGGCTGCCACGACTGTCCGGGCTGGAGGTGCTGGAACGGCTCAGGGCGGATGAACGCACGCAGCTGATTCCGGTGGTCATTCTCACCTCTTCGGACGACGAGCGCGATCGCCTGAAAAGTTATGAGAACGGCTGCAACAGCTTTGTGCGCAAACCGGTGGAGTTCTCCGAATTCGCCGAAACGGTCGTACGTCTGGGCATCTACTGGCTGGCCACCAACGAACCTTCACCCATATTCCGAACGCCATGAACAGCACGCTGAAAATACTCGTCATCGAAGACTCCGCATCCGATTATCTGCTGCTGGAACGCTTCCTGCGCCAGCAGGATTTCGCCGCCGAATTCACCCGCGTCTGCAGCAAGATCGAGCTGGATGCGGCGCTGCCCGAAAAATGGGATATCGTGCTTTCAGATTACAGCGTGCCGGGCATGGATTTCCACACAACGCTGCAACAGATCCATGCGCAATGGCCCGACCTGCCCGTGATCATCGTGTCGGGCAGCCTGACCGAGGAAATGGCAGCGGATCTGCTGCGTCAGGGACCCACGGACTTCCTGCTCAAGGGACATTTGGCTCGCCTGCCCGCGGCGATCCGGCACGCACTCGAAGAGGCGAACGAGCGCTCCGCCCGGAGGGCTGCAGAAGCAGCTTTGTGGCGGAGCCAGGAAGATGCCTTGAAAGAGCAGCGCAACGCACGTCTGGCCTCGCTAAACCTGATGGAGGATGCCATTGCTGCCCGCGAACAAGCCGAGAAGGCGAACGCGGCTTTGCGGGAGTCGGAGTCCAAATACCGGCTGGTGTCCGACAATGCCTCCGATTTCATCTTCTGGCTGGGAACGGATGGACGCTTCATATACGTCTCGCCGGCCAGCGAACAAATCTTCGGACATCCGCCCGAGGACTTCATCTCCGATCCCGAATTGAAGATCAACCTCATCCATCCGGACGACCGTGATGCCTACCGGCGACATCTTGCCGAAGACACACTCGCAGATGAGACAGATCTCGAATTCCGCTATCTTGGCAAGGATGGCGAATTGCGCTGGCTATCCCACAAATGCCAACCCATGTACGACGAAAGCGGCAAGCATATCGGCCGTTGGGGCAGCAGCCGCGACATCACCGTGCGCAAGCAGGCCGAGGCGGAACGCGACCTGTTCAGCGACGCACTGCGCCAGTCGGCGCACCCGCTGTTGCTGACCGACGCCGAGTTCCATATCACCTATATCAATCCGGCCTGCTCCAGTCTGTTCGGTTACCCACTGGAAGTCATGGCGGGCAAGCATATTTCGCTCATCGTGCCAGCCACCAACAAGTACACATCCGAACGCGATGAAATCATCGTGCATCTCCATGAGTCCGGAAATTGGTCGGGCGAGGTGGACCGGCAGGCCAGCGACGGCTCGCTGATACCCACCGTCGCGACCATCGCTTCGATCCGCGGCGAAAGCGGAAGGCCCGCCGGATATGTGGCCAGCTACCTGGACCTGCGACCGCTGCGCGAGAAAGAGTCGACCCTGCGCAAACTCTCGCTGGCAGTGGAACAAAGCCCGGAGAACATCTACATCACGGACCTCAATGGCAATATCGAATACGTCAACGAATCTTTCGTGCGCAACACCGGCTATGGCCTCAACGAAATCATCGGCCGGAATCCGAGCATCCTGCATTCCGGCAAGACGCCGAGAAGCACGTATGAGGATCTCTGGCAAAACCTGCTGGCCGGCAATACCTGGCAGGGCGAGTTCTACAACAAGCGCAAGGACGGCAGCGAATATATCGAGCACGCCATCATCAGCCCGATCCGCCAGCCGGATGGACGCATCACGCACTACGTGTCCGTACAGGAAGATATCACCGAAAAGAAACGCGCCGAGGCCGAGATCAACCGCCTGGCCTTTTACGACACGCTCACAGGCCTGCCCAATCGCACCCTGCTGCTCGAACGCATGGCACAAACACTGACCCTGACCCGTCGATTCAGACATCACAGTGCGATGATCTCGTTCAACATCGATCGTTTCAAGACCATCAACGACGCGGGAGGGCAAACGCTGGGAGATGCGCTGCTCAAGGCGGTGAGCGAACGGCTGATAGCAAGCCTGCGCGAAGGAGACGTCGTTGCGCGCATTTCCGGGGACGAGTTCGGCATCCTGCTGACCGACCTTTCGCCTCAACATCACACTGCAGCGCATCTTGCCCTGCATATCTCCGAGAAAATCCATTCCGGCCTGCAGGAACCCCTGCAAATCGGTGCCGAACATCTTTCTCTCACCGCTTGCCTGGGCATGGCACTTTTCCCGGAAAACGACGAAGACCAGCCGCTGGACATCCTGCGCCGCGCCAACACCGCGCTACACCACGCGAAAACCAGGGGAAGAGGACAGACCGCATTTTTTGAAGGCGCACTGGACGAGATCGCCAAGCAGCGCTTCGATATCGAACGCGAGCTGCATCAGGCCATCCTGGCTGACGAGCTGCGGGTATTCTTGCAGCCGCAAGTGGATGCAGCAGGCAGCATCGTCGGCGCGGAAGCGCTGGTGCGCTGGCAACATCCGCAGCGCGGCCTGGTACCGCCGGGCGCATTCATCCCGATCGCGGAAGAATCGAACCTCATCGTCGAGATCGGCAACTGGGTATTCGCCAAAGTCTGCAGTCTGCTTGCGCGCGAGGACATGATCGCCCTGCCGATCCGCATCGCGGTCAACATCAGTCCGCGCCATTTCCGCCAGCCCGATTTCATCGACCAGATCAAGCGCGGACTCGCCGGCACCGGTGCCGACCCGACGCACCTCACGTTGGAAGTGACGGAAGGACTGGTGATCGACAACATCAATGACGTGATCGCCAAGATGACGGAATTAAGCGAGATGGGCATCCATTTCTCGATGGACGACTTCGGTACCGGCTATTCTTCGCTGTCCTACCTCAAGCGTCTGCCCATACACGAATTGAAGATCGACAAGAGCTTTATCCAGGACCTGACGATCAATTCCGAGGACGACGCACTGGTCGAGACCATCCTCGCCGTTGCCAGGCTCATGCACGTGAGGGTCGTTGCGGAAGGCGTGGAGACCGCCGAGCAGGCCGCGTTCCTGAATCTGCGCGGCCAGGTCATTCATCAGGGTTATCTGTTCGGCAAGCCAGAACTGGCGGAAACGGTGATCGCGAAGATCACCGGAAGAAATAGTTAACCGGCGACGGTCGGTACCCGCGCCGTCAGCGCACACATCAGCTCGTAGCTCACCGTTCCGGCCGAACTTGCGACTTCCTCCACCGGCAAGCCGGCTCCCCACAAGGTGACGCGGCTGCCGACATCGGCATCGGCTATCCCGATCAGGTCGACACCCAGCATGTCCATCGACACACGCCCCAGGGTGCAGGTGCGTTGTCCGTTCACCAGGATCGGTGTGCCCGTCGGTGCGTGGCGCGGATAACCGTCGGCATAACCGCAGGCCACCGTGCCGATGCGCATCGTCCTGTCGGCACGAAACAATCCGGAATAGCCGACACGGTCGCCCGCTTTCAATTCGCGCACCGAGATGATCTCGCTGCTCAACGTCATCACGGGCCGCAAGCCGAGTTGTTGTGCGCTGGAGTCGGCAAACGGCGACGCGCCGTAGAGCATGATGCCGGGGCGCACCCATTCGCTGTGCGTGGACGGATAACGCAGCAGCGCGGCGGAATTGGCAAGTGAGCGCGGCGCGCGGTAGGCGGCAGTCAGGCTCCTGAAACGTTCGAGTTGATCCGCAACGCCTTCCACTTCATCCGCCTGTGAGAAGTGTGTCATCAAAGTGATCTCGCGCACTGCCGGATGCGATTTCAGCTTTTCCATGACTGCCGGTACCTGCTCCGGCGTGAAACCCAAACGGTTCATGCCGGTATTGATCTTGAGCCATACCTGCAAGGTATTGCGGCGCGGGTACGCATCAAGCATTGCAAGCTGCTGTGCGCTGTGAATGACGCTGGTCAATTCATATTCGGAGATCAGCTGCAACTCGTCCACACTGAAGAAGCCTTCCAGCAACAGGATGTTCTGGCGGAAACCTGCTTCGCGCAGGGCGATGGCATCGCGCAGATCAAGCATCGCAAAGCCTTCCGCCTCGTTCAGCGCCTCGGCCACCCGCAGTAGGCCATGGCCGTAGGCATTCGCCTTGACGACCGCCATGATGCGGCTGGGAGCAAGTCGCCGCGCTACTCGCAGGTTGTTCTGAAGGGCGGAAAGGTCGATATGGGCTTGTATCGGGCGGGACATGGATTCAAGGCTGAAGCAGTTAAACTGGCGCGAATGATAGCAGGCCATAAATTTTCGTGTTATAAAAGACCGTCCCACATAATGACAAATCCATAGTGAATCGCGGTTTTTATACCATCCCGGCAGCACAGTTCTTTTGGTTCCGGCCAGACTGCAAGGCAGTCTTTAACGCGCTACGCGCATTAGCCTCCGCCGAAAGAACTGGAACATGAACCGCGGCTTCTATACCATTCTGGCGGCGCAGTTCTTTTGGTTCCGGCCAGACGAAGAATCCGTCTTTAACGCGCTGCGCGCATTAGCCTCCGCCGAAAGAACTGGAACATGAACCGCGGTTTCTACACCATCCTGGCGGCGCAGTTCTTTTCAGCGCTTGCCGATAATGCGCTTCTGTTCGCCGCCATCGCCCTTCTCAAACAGGAAAATGCCCCCGGCTGGCACACGCCCGTACTACAACAGTCGTTCATCATCTCGTTCATCGTGCTGGCGCCTTTTGTCGGCGCATTCGCCGATTCGCTGCCCAAAGGGCGCGTGATGTTCATCAGCAACGCGATCAAGATGATAGGCTGCCTCGCCATGCTGTTCGGCGTCGATCCCCTTTTCGCCTACGGCCTCGCCGGTTTCGGCGCGGCGGCCTATTCGCCCGCAAAATACGGCATCCTCACCGAGTACCTGCCGCCGGAAAAACTCGTGCTGGCAAACAGCTGGATGGAAGGCCTCACGGTAGCTGCCATCATCCTCGGTGCCGTATTGAGCGGCATCCTCATCAGCCCATCGATTGCCGACGCGATGCTGCACTGGTGGGATGTGCCGTTCATCGATACCGGCATCGATACCGCACCGGAACTCGCCATCACTATCGTCCTCGGACTCTATTTCGCTGCCGCGATATTCAACCTTTACATCCCGACCCTTCCCATCGACCACAAACCGTTCAGACGCAACCCGGTGTTCCTGATCAAAGAGTTTGCGCATTGCTTCAGATTATTGTGGAAAGACCCGTTGGGGCAGGTCTCGCTTGCCGTGACTACCCTGTTCTGGGGTGCGGGTGCGACGTTGCGCCTGCTCGTGCTGACCTGGGCGGCGGTCGCGCTGCATTACGACATGAGCAGCGCCGCAAAACTCACCGCATGGGTTGCAGTGGGCATCGCGATCGGCGCGATATTGGCGGCACGTCTGGTCAAACTCGACCATGCAGTGAAAGTGTTGCCGGTCGGCATCGGTATGGGCTTGCTGGTACTGGTGATGACGCCGGTCACCAGCCCGCTGCTCGCCACCCTGCTGCTCATTGGTATCGGCGCGATGGGCGGCTTCTTCGTGGTGCCGATGAATGCCCTGCTGCAACACAGGGGACACTTGCTGATGGGAGCCGGCAGTTCCATCGCCGTGCAGAACTTCAACGAGAACATCAGCATCTTCCTCATGCTGGGGATCTACGCCCTGATGGCGAAACTCGATTTTTCCATTTACACGATCAACATCGTGTTCGGCCTGCTGATGGCCGGCATCATGAGCCTGCTTTACAGAAAACACGGCCACGACCAAGATACCGGCAATATTTAGCCTCCACCAAGGAGTTCAACATGGAAATCTGGATACTCGTGCTGCTGATCCTGCTCAGCGGTTTCTTTGCCATGTCGGAGATGAGCATCGGCGCGAGCCGCATGCCCATCCTCACGCAGATGGCCGAAGCCGGCAACGAGGGGGCAAGGATCGCCTGCGAGTTGCGCAACCAGCCTTCCCGCCTGCTGGCAGCGACACAGATCGGCCTCACCGCATTGGCCACCCTGCTCGGCGTGTACGGTGAATCGATGTGGGTGCCGCGCATCGAATCCGCTATCGAGACCAACATCGCCATGCTCGCCTTCGCCAAATATCCGCTGTCGCTGCTGCTGGTGGTCGGCAGCATCACTTTCGCCACCATCGTGGTCGGCGAGATCATCCCCAAGCGCATCGCGCTGGCCAGGCCGGAAACCATCGCCTCGACCCTTGCCCCCCTCATGGCGCTGTTCGCCAGGCTGAACCGCCCGTTCATCTGGGCACTGGCGGTCGCGAGCGAAAAGATACTCGCGCTGTTCCCGTTTAAGGAAAGCGCGGAGTACCTCGCTTCCGACGAGATACGCGCCATGATCGCCGCCGGACGGCGCGACGGAGACCTCGACGAGACCTCCGGCGAATTGCTTGGCAATGTGTTCCGCCTTGACGACCGCAAGGTGGCGAGCGTGATGACGCCCGCCAACGACATCATCTACCTCGACCTGCAGGCGCCAAGCCAGGTCAATCTGGATAAGATCAAAACCCAGCGTGTCTCGCGCTTCCTCGTGTGCAAGGGAGGCCTCGCCCAGTTGGTCGGCTATATCGAGAGCCGCGAACTGCTGCAGCATCTGCTGGAAAACGAGCCGCTCGATCTCGGCAAGCTGCCGACGCACGCCATCCATTACATTCCCAACACCCAGTCGCTGATCGGGGTGCTCGATTTTTTCCGCGCACAAAAGACCCACATTGCGGTCGTCGTCAACGAGTTCGGCCAGGCCGAAGGGCTGGTCACCATGAGCGATCTGCTCTCGTCCGTGGTCGGCGACGTGCCGAGCTCGGTGGATGAGATGCCGCTCGCTGTGCAACGCGAGGATGGCTCATGGCTGCTGGATGGCTTGTTGCCGCTGGACGAAATGAAAGACAAACTCGGCCTCAACGCACTCCCGGAAGAAGACCTCGGCAACTACCACACCGTCGGCGGTTTCGTCATCACTGCCGTCGGGCACATCCCGAAAAAGGCCGAGACTTTCGACTGGAACGGTTGGCGCTTCGAAGTGGTCGACATGGACAAGAACCGCGTCGACGAGATATTTGCCCGCCCTATCGGCCCTGCGATCCCCGACGAATGAGGCTGGAATGATGAGGGCGCACAGTGCCGCATTCGGGCAACTGCCAGCAAGCACGCTACCGTCAATTGAGGAATACACCATGACCTACCGCACCGTTGTTCTGCTGTGCGCATCCCTTCTGCTCGGCGCATGCGGCCAAAGCGACAACCAGCCCGCACCCAAACTGTTCAAGGACCAGCGCGACGTGCTCGACAAGGCAAAGACCGTCGACCCCGCGATGCAGAAACAGGATGATGAACAAAGGAAGGCGATAGAACAGCAAACGAAGTAGACCGCCGCGGTATCCAGATATCGGGATTATTTGCGGCCAGTGCTACTCAACACCGGATGTGGTTCGCGGACAGGATTTCCACCTGCTCGCCAGACCGGGTTCAGGCGCCTGTATCTGCGCGATCCAGCGGCCCTGCCGGCTGCCGTCTCAAGGCACTCAAGCGGTTCTCCACTTCCTTGTTTGCGTTCATCATGCTCTGGCGCACGAATTCGATGTGGTCGCGCGAAGCGCGGGCGGCGACGTCGGGCTGATGTTCCCGGATCGCCTGCCAGATCGTGTAGTGCTGCGAGCGCAACTGATCCCATCGCTGCGGCCGCGCATGCAGATGCTCTAGACTGTTCGAGACATGGCCGTGGATGAGCCGCATCAGGCTGGCGGTCATGTGACCGATCAGGACGTTATGCGCCGCTTCCGCGATCGCCTGATGGAAGGCCACGTCCGCATCGATGCATGCATTCATGTCCTTGCTTCCATAAACGGAGTCCAGCGTGGCATACAGCGCGTCAAGGCGCTCGATATCGACATTGGTGGCGCGTTCCGCCGCAAGATAGGCAGCCTGGCTTTCGAGCATCTGACGGAATTCGAGCAAGTCGCTGTGGAGCATCGGATGCCCGCTCAACATTTCCTGCCAAGGATCGACGAAGTGCGCTTCCAGACGGTTGGTGACGAATGTTCCGCCGCCGTGGCGCGAGGCAAGCAGCCCCTTCGACGTCAGCTTCTGGATAGCTTCGCGCAACGTCGGGCGCGACACACCCAGTTCAACGGCGAAATCGCGCTCCGAGGGCAGCCGATCTCCGGCCTTCAGCGAACCTTCAAGTATGCGTTTCTCGAGTTCCCCTGCGACAGTATCGGAAATGCGGACAACAGCAGGACGGCTTTGTATCATCGGCTTCTTCCTTGGTAAGACCACTTAAATATTATTTCCAGCATAAAAATTAGTCAACAATAAATCGTTGACAAGATTATATTTATCACATTATAGTCTTTCAATCAATGGTAAGACCACTTTACCAATAACGACAGGATGGGGAGAAATTATCATGGCAACAGATACATCAGGAGAGCGGCTGTACCCGCCCAAACCTGCCGATGCTTATCTTTTCGCCACTTGCCTCGTCGATCAGTTTGCCCCGGAAGCGGGACTCGACACGGTCAATCTGCTGGAGCGTGAGGGCATTAAGGTCCATTTCCCCGAGCAACAGACATGCTGCGGCCAGCCGGCCTATAACAGCGGTTATCCGGATGAAGCCCGCGCCGTGGCCAGACAGCAGCTTGATTTGTTTCCCCAGCCCTGGCCGGTGGTCGTACCTTCCGGATCCTGTGCGGCGATGATGCGCCATCATTACCCGAAACTGTTTGCAGACGATCCGGCGTTGCTGGCCAAGGCGCAGGAGCTGGCCGGACGCATCTTCGAGCTGACCGAATTCCTTGTGCATGTGGTCGACTTCCGGCAGCAGGATCTGGGAACGCCCTGCACGGTTGCACTGCATACTTCCTGTCATGCCCGTCGCGAAATGGGATCGCACGAAACGAGCGCCGCGCTGCTGGGCAGCCTGGCGAACCTGAACGTGGTACAGCAGGCGCGCGCCGAGGAGTGCTGCGGATTCGGCGGGACCTTCGCCATCCGCTACCCCGAGATCTCCGAAGCGATCGTCAACGACAAGGTCGACAGCCTGCGCGCGACCGGCGCCGAACGCGTGGTCAGCGCCGACTGCGGCTGCCTGTTCAATATCCTCGGGCGCGCCGCAAAGCTGGATGAGATCGCCGGGCGCGATACGGCTTCGTTGCCGGGAGAGCACATTGCCAGCTTCCTCTGGCACCGCACTTCGAAAGCAGAATCATGAGCGCGCGCGACAAGATTCTCGGTCGTTTGCGCGGCGCAAGCGCAGCGGCTCAGTCATTGCCGGATGTCGGCAGCTGGTACGCCACCCACCGCCGCAACGAAGACATATCCCAACGTATCGCGCGCATGCGCACCGCTCTTGAAGCCGTCCACACCGAAGTGCATGTCACCACCACCCGCGACTGGCCGGAACTGTTGCTGCAGATCGCAGCCGGCAAGGGGCTGCGCAACCTGCTCATTGGAGAGAACACTCCGCATGGCGCTGAACTTGAATCGCGCAGGCCGCAGAACCTGCAACTGGTGCGCTACACAAACCCGATCGAAACCTGGCGCGACCAGCTGTTCGACGCTGTCGATGCATCGCTGACATCGGCCAGAAGCGCGATCGCGGAAACCGGTACATTGATCCTGTGGCCGACCCCGGCCGAACCGCGCCTGATGTCGCTGGTGCCGCCGCTGCATTTCGTGCTGGTCGATGCAACGAACATACACGCCGATTTCCATTCTGCGATGAGCGCCGAAGGCTGGCAGGGCTCGATGCCCACCAACGCACTACTGATCTCGGGCCCCTCCAAAACGGCTGATATCCAGCAAACACTGGCCTACGGTGCACACGGCCCGCGCGAACTGGTCGTTCTGCTGTGCCATCCGGAAGGGGGCGTCGCATGAGCCAGGTCATCCACTTCCACCCGGACGACGACTTCAAGGAACGCAGCAGCGCGGCAGTGCACGACCCCGCACAGCGCAAGAACTTCCGCGGTGCGATGGATTTCCTGCAGGAGAAGCGGCGCGTCCAGTTCCCCGACCAGGATGAGCTGGCCGGCCTGCGCGAACTCGGCGCCGCGATCCGCCGCTACAGCCTCGCCAAGTTGCCACAACTGCTGGAGCAGCTTGAGAAGAATCTCACCGCCAACGGCATTCAGGTGCACTGGGCGGAAACGGCCGACGAGGCCAATGGCATCGCGCTCGGCATCGCCCGCAGGCACAACGCGCGCAGCATCGCCAAAGGCAAGTCCATGGTCAGCGAAGAGATCGGTTTCAGCCATGCGATGGCGGATGCCGGCATCGACGCGTTCGAGACCGACATGGGCGAATACATCGTCGAGCTGGCCGGCGAGAAACCTTCCCACATCATCATGCCGGCGATCCACAAGACCAAGCAGGAGATCGCCGCCCTGTTCGCCGAGAAGATCGCCGGTGTCGACTACACCGAAGACGTCGACGCGCTGATCAGGATCGGCCGCCAGGTGCTGCGCCGCAAGTTCGCCGAGGCCGACATCGGCCTCTCCGGCGTAAACTTCGCGGTGGCCGAGACCGGCACGATCTGCCTCGTCGAGAACGAGGGCAACGGGCGCATGTGCACCACGGTTCCCAAGGTACATATCGCCGTCACCGGCATCGAGAAGATCGTCGAAAAACTCGAACATGTGCCGCCGCTCTACAGCCTGCTGACGCGCTCGGCGACCGGCCAGCCGATCACGACCTACTTCAACATGATCAGCCATCCGCGCCAGGCGGGCGAAAAAGATGGCCCCGAAGAAGTGCACCTGATCCTGGTCGATAACGGCCGCAGCCAGGCTTATGCCGACGAGCAATTGCGCGCCACCCTGCAATGCATCCGCTGCGGCGCATGCATGAACCACTGCCCGGTGTACGCCCGGATCGGCGGCCATGCCTATGGCACGACCTATCCCGGCCCCATCGGCGCCATCGTTTCGCCGCACATGCTGGGCCTCGACGCCACCTATCCGCTGGCCTTTGCTTCGACGTTGTGCGGAGCCTGTGTCGAAGTCTGCCCGGTGAAGATTCCCATCACCGACATCCTGATCCGTCTGCGCAACGAAGCGCAGGCGCGGCCCGGCAGCGCGGACGCCTCTTTGCGCGGTAGCGGTGCCGGTCGAAAATCTTTCACAAGCGCGATATGGAAAGGCTGGTCGCTCGTCTACAGCCGGCTCGGACTCTATCGCCTGACATCCTGGTTCATCAGTCGCGGCCGCGCCTTGTCTCCCACCGATCAGGGCGCCTGGACGCGCAGCCGCACCCCGCTCACCCCCGCACCAAAACGTCTTCGCGACCTGTTGCGCGAGCGATGGCGATAAGCAGGATCAGTCAGTCACTTTCATCTACCAATAGAGGCAGTCAAACAGGTCTACACCGACGACCCGGGGCAGTTGCTTGCGCCGGGAACGGTAAACACCCTCGTGCCAACCTATACAACGAACCAGCAATTCGATACAAAACAGAGGAGATTCACCATGCAGCCCTGGCAACAAATATACGATCCCGCAGGCAACCTTTGGCTCTCGTCGCTAATCGCCGCGATACCGATCATTTTCTTTTTTGTTGCCCTGGCTGTTTTCCGTATCAAGGGATATATCGCCAGCACCATCACCGTTGTCCTGGCGCTGATGGTATCGATCCTTTTCTACAAGATGCCAGTCACGATGGCGCTGGCGTCGGCCGGTTACGGTTTTCTCTTCGGCTTGTGGCCGATCGCCTGGATCATCGTCACCGCGGTATTCCTGTACAAGGTCACGGTGAAGACTGGGCAGTTCGACATCATCCGCTCCTCGGTGATATCCGTGACGGAAGACCAGCGCCTGCAGATGCTGCTGGTCGGATTCTCCTTCGGCGCCTTTCTTGAGGGTGCTGCGGGATTCGGCGCTCCGGTGGCAATCACTGCCGCCCTGCTGGTCGGGCTGGGATTCAACCCGCTCTATGCCGCCGGCCTGTGCCTGATCACCAACACCGCCCCTGTCGCATTCGGTGCGATGGGCATTCCCATCATCGTGGCTGGCCAAGTCACCGGCATCGACGCCTTCAAGATAGGCGCAATGGCAGGTCGCCAGCTGCCATTGCTGTCGATCATCATCCCTTTCTGGGTCATCATGATCATGGACGGCTGGCGCGGTGTGCGCGAGACATGGCCGGCGATATTGGTTTGCGGCGCGACTTTCGCAGTCACCCAGTTTCTGACCTCCAACTTCATCGGCCCCGAGTTGCCTGACATCACCTCTGCTTTGGTGAGCCTGATATCGCTTACGGTCTTCCTGAAATTCTGGAAACCCAAAAACATATTCCGTTTCCCCGGACAAGAAGTGACGCTGAAAGCGGAAAGTCACTCGTTCAACCAAGTGCTGAAAGCATGGTCGCCCTTCGTCATCCTGACGATCTTCGTGACCATCTGGTCGCTCAAACCCTTCAAGGCCCTATTCGCCAAGGGAGGAGACCTGGTCTGGACGGTCATCAACACGCCGGTGCCGATGCTCGACAAGCTGGTCATAAAGATGCAGCCCATCGTCAACGCGCCCACTCCCTATCCGGCCGTTTACTCGTTCAATTGGCTGGCAGCCACCGGCACGGCGATATTGCTTTCCGCCATCGTCACCGTGCTGGTTCTGCGCATGAAGCCGGCGGATGCGATCAAGACTTTCGGCAGCACCCTGTACGACTTGAAGTGGCCGATCTTTTCGATCGGCATGGTGCTGGCCTTCGCTTTCATCGCCAACTACTCCGGCCTGTCTGCAACGCTGGCGTTGCTGCTGGCGGGTACAGGTGCGGCCTTCCCGTTCTTCTCGCCCTTCCTGGGATGGATAGGCGTGTTCCTCACCGGATCGGATACGTCATCGAACGCGCTGTTCTGCAACTTGCAGGCCAACACCGCACACCAGATCGGTGTCAGCGACACCTTGATGGTGGCGGCAAATTCGACCGGCGGCGTCACCGGAAAAATGATCTCGCCACAGTCCATCGCGGTAGCCACCGCAGCGGTGGGCCTGGTGGGACATGAAGGCGATCTGTTCCGCTTCACGCTGAAACACAGCCTGATGCTTGCCGGAATCGTGGGCGTAATCACCACGGTACAGGCTTATCTGTTACCGTGGATGATCCCATGATCAATAACAGATAACGGAGCCGGCCAAAGAGCCGGCGCCAACAAAGGAGACCATAATGAACAGTATCCGGGAAGTCTATGAATGGGCCGAGCGGGAGATCTGGAATACGCTGACGAAGAAGCTGATGAGCTTCCTCTTACTGTTCATTATCGACCTCCTTTATCTGCTCACGTATGTCAAGGTCCGCCAGGATATACAAGGCACACTGGCGAGCAACGGCTTCACCGATACCACCGCGACTTCCATCATGGCGGATTTGAATTTCGGACTGAAGATACTGGCCGCGCTGACGGTCACCTCCCTTGTCTGGAATATCCTTCAGGTTTTGTACATGCGGCATTTGATCGTACGCCCGGTAAAGACCATCACAGGCATTTTCGAGGAAATCAGCAAGGGTGAAGGCAACTTCTCGCGCGACCTTCCGCTCACCACCCACGATGAATTCAGGCAATTGGCCCGGAGTTACAATCTTTTCGCGCACAAGATGCGCCAGATCATCGGCGAGGTGCGCAATGTGAGCGTTTCCATCGCGCGCGACGCGGTCCTGGTCAACGTGAATCTGGATGAAACGGCAACCAATGTGCGCCAGCAGGCAAAATTGACGGATAGCGTATTCATTGCCAGCAACGAATCGACCAAGGCGATCGAAGGAGTGTCGCAAAGCACCCAGATCATCGCCAATTCGACCAACATTAATTTGAAGCAAGCGCGCATCTCATTGAGCGAGATGCAGGACATCACCGAAAGGATCAATTCCGTCGGCGAGAAGGTACTGCGCTTCAACCATACCGTCGACGATCTGTGGCATCGCTCCGAAAACGTCAATCAGTTCGCGACACTCATCCGCAAGGTGGCAGACCAGACCAATCTCCTGGCCCTGAATGCCGCCATCGAGGCAGCACGGGCCGGCGAGGCGGGACGCGGTTTTGCCGTCGTTGCCGACGAGGTCAGGAAGCTCGCGGAAAGCGTCAACAAGGCGGCATCCGAAATCACCGGCAACGTTGCCGCCATGTTGTCACAGGTAAGGAACACCCGCACCGAGAACGACGAAATCAATGCGGACGTCCAGCATACGCGTGAAGTGGTGGGACGATCTTCTGTGCAATTCCAGGTCATGGTGGGAGACTTCGAGCGCACAGGCGAACAACTGCTGCAAATCGCGGCCGCAATGGAGCAGTTATCCGCAACGAATGCCCAAGTGCATGAGAACGTGGCGGCCATACACGAGCTGTCGGCCAATGTCTCCGCCCACATGGTGGATTCGGGCAAACGCACGGCGGTGTTGTCCCAGTCGACCGAAGGCATACAGGAGCTGGTTTCGCGTTTCAATATCGGCGCCGGCACTTTCGAGGAAGTCGTCGGGAAAACCCGTTTGTTCCGCGACAAACTCAAGAATGCGCTTGGCGAGATGGCCAGCTCCGGACTGGACATTTTCGACAGGAACTATATCCCCCTTGGCAAGAGCAGGCCGCAGAAGTATCGGGTGTCCTGGGGCGAAGAATACTCGCGGCGCTGTCAGACGCTGCTGGAAGAGGCATTGAACCTTATTCCAGATTGCATATACGCTGTTGGCGTCAACACAGACGGTTACTTGTCGTCACACAATCTGAAATTCTCCAAACCCCTCACCGGCGACGATGCTGTAGATATCGCCGGCAACCGCTGCAACCGGAAATTCGAAAATCCCGGAGAGCTTCGGGCTGCAAAGAATACAAAGCCGGTGTTGCTGCGCACCTACCTGCGAGACACGGGGGAAGTTCTGTGCGATATCGCCATGCCTATCGAGATCGACGGGCGCCTGTGGGGCAATGTCCGGGTCGGGATCACTGCCGAGTCACTGATAAGCGCGGCTTGATATGCGGCTCTTTATCCGAATTAAGCTTATTTCATATCGCAGATTTCAGCCATGACAATAGTATTATATGAGCGACCAGCGGGAGTACTCCATGCCTGAGCCTTATCTTGATGAAGAGCTGCTTGCCGGATTGCGGGAGTTGGCCGAATCGGCCTTTCCGAAACGCTGCAGGAATTGCGGCCGGGAGTATCGGAATGCCGCCGACTTCCTCGCCGCCACGCGACCATTGCGGGTTGATTGCAGCGGGTTGAAGCAAAGTCTGGGCGATGATGGCGAGTTGATCGTGGATCTGTTCCGGAACTGCGTCTGCGGTTCGACTTTGCTCGAGAGTTTCTGGAACCGGCGTGATATCAGCGAGGACGGTATCAGGCGCCGCATGCGATTTCAGGATATGGTCGACAAATTGGTCGCAACGGGTCGTACGGCGGAAACAGCGCGAAATGAACTCCTGACACTGATGCGCGGACAATTGAATGGCCCGTTGAGTCTTGCAGCGCAAAAAAAGACCGGGGATGTGTAGGGATGTGCAACGCGCCATCATCGAATTTTGATCTGCGGGCTTCGTTGATAATTATCGCTTTTGCTGCGGGCAGGGCTACAATTATAAAACCGCGTGGATTCTCGCCGGCAGGTTTATCCCGAAAACCGAATCGAACAGACATGCGTCGGAACGCCATGACTGCGTCGATCGATCGCTGCTTAGCCTGTCTGGCCCGAATTCTGGTCATCCCGATTCATTTGCATGACCCCACCCTCCCAATAACCGAACTTGTCTGAAAGGAAAATAAATTGGCAAACATCGGCTTTGTATTAAAGCAGGAAATCTCTCGACTGACGCGCAAAGAATTGCGCAGCGAGACTCAAAGTCTGAAGAAGGCTTCGGTGCAATATCGGGCCGAAATTGCAGCTTTGAAACGTCGCACAGTCGCCCTCGAACAACAGTTGTCGCGCCTCGCAAAAACAATCTCGAATAATGCCGGGGTAAAGACAAATCCCGAAGTGACAGGAAAAGTACGTTTTACTGCGAAGGGATTCAAATCGTTAAGGCAGCGTCTGGGATTGTCTGCCATGGAAATCGGAACTTTGCTTGATGTATCGGGACCAACGATCTATAACTGGGAGGCGGGCAATTCCAGCCCCCGTGCCCGGCAATTGGAAAGGATTGTTGCATTGCGAGGTATGGGTAAACGGGAAATCCGTGCCATACTGCAGAACCTTTCCAAATAAGCCCGACAGAACTTCGTAGCAAGCAGGTGGAGCGCCCTGAAACATCACCTGTAGCAGCTGTTATGAACGTATTGGCGAATCCGCCCATGCAACTTTGTATTTGTACCGGATATATCTGAGGAGTTGATTTTGCCCGACCAAATGGATGAACAACGATACATGCAGCACAAGGAACGGACCGAGAATACTTTGAAGAAAGTGGTCATTTTTGCTGCTGCGATCTTCGTCGTCATTATTGTCGGTGCGTTCTTCGTTTGAGGTTTCCAGAATACGCCGCCGACAGGATCGGCAAACAACCACTGCTTCGTTGATTTCCAATCATTAGCCGTCAAGCTGCCCGTGATCCCTGCAGGCTGCCGCCCTCATGCAAATCGTTGCTGCAAATACTTGACGATATCGTCGGATTCATACATCCACTGAACATTGCCCTGGGCATCCGCGATCCGCAGACAAGGCGTCTGGATTTTTCCACCTCCCTTCATCAGATCGGCGCGGATGGCCGGGTCATGTTGCGCATCACGCAATTCGATCGGCAACGACAACCTTGCCATTTCCTTGCGCACTTTGATGCAGAACGGGCAGGTCCTGAAGTGGTAAAGCGCCAGGCTGGCACACTCCTTGTCGATCTTTTGCTGCGCTTCGCCTGCACGCACCACGCCTTTGGGCATGGACAGTTTCGCCCATAGCAACATGAAAGGATTCAACACCAGCCGCAGGGTTCTGAAAAACATTTTCATCATATCTTTTCCTTGAATATTCCGATGTTCCAAGTGCCGGACCGCTGCAAATGAACGGAAATGATTTTACTGAATCCGCGGCTGCGTGCGGGGTGTACATGTCCCCGTTTTTCATGTGGTCTATGGACCGCCAGGATGCCATTACCAACTGTAGGTCGGGTTAGCGTAGCGTAACCCGACATGATGAAACAGGAGCGGTGGCAACGTCGGGTTACGCTACGCTAACCCGACCTGCGGAATCTCGATTTTTGTTGGTCTATGGGGCGGATACGACTACCAGTTGCGGCTCTTCATACAGCGACTTGATAACGACCCTGCGAATCTCAGGCCGGTCCGGGATCTGGAACAACACCGGCGTCAGCATCTCCTCGAAGATTCCCCTCAGACTGCGGGCACCCACCTTGTACTCGAACGCCATTTCGGCGATTTGCAGGAAGGCCGCGTGCTCTATTTCCAGTTCGACGCCCTCCTCCCTGAGCGTTTCGCGAAACTGGTTATAGATCGAATTGCGCGGCTCGATCATGATGCGCACCAGCAGTTCCTTGGACAGGTTCTGAAGATTGGCAATGACAGGCAGGCGCCCGGCAAACTCCGGGATCAGTCCGAACGTAAACAAGTCGTTTGGCTTCACGCGCGAATTCAATCGGTCGAGGACTTTCTGGTTGTCGCTGCCGTCGACGGAAATGAAGCCGAATGCATGGCTCGTTGCGGTGATGCTCTCCAGGCCGACGAATGCTCCCGCACAAATGAACAGAATATTGGTAGTGTCGAGCGTTTGCGTGCTGCCCAGTCTGACCGAGGCCCCTTCCATGATCTTCAAAAGTGCGTGCTGCACCCGCTCCCCCGATGTGCCTCGCTGTTCACCTTCGGCAGTCTTCAGCTTGTCGATCTCGTCGATAAAGACGATGCCGCGCTGGGCCAAGGCGATATCTCCTTCCGCCTTCTCCAGCAGGCGCTGCAGCAACGCCTCGATCTCCTCGTTGACGTATTTGGATTGCGCCAGCGAAGTGGCATTGGCCGTGACGAAAGGCACCCGCGCGATCCGGGACAGGGTTTCGCAAAGCAGCGTCTTACCGGTACCGGTCGGCCCGATCAGCAGGATATTGCTCTTGGCAATTTCAACGCCTCCCGGCTGCCGTTTGCCGAACCTGCGGTTATGCGAATACAAGGCGACGGACAGTACCTTCTTTGCATCTTCCTGACCGACGACGTACTGGTTCAGATAATCGGCAATGGCACTGGGGGTCAGTTTCCTTGCTGTCGCCTGCTGCGCGTTCGAATCATCCATACGATTCTTCCTTTTTTGATCTGGCGAGTATTTCGTCAAGACTTCCGGCACTCTACCCTGATGCCAGACTTGTCAGCAAATCCTGCAGCTTGTCCCATGCTTCCCTATTCGCTGCGCTGCCGGGGAGCTCTTCGGTGGTAAAGCTCGCGGCATATGCGAATTCAAGCCCGGACAACGGCTCTTGCGCTGTTCTCAGTTTTTCCAGCACGGCCACATCTGCTTCTGAAGCATCATTGCGCCGCTGCTGGATGCGTTCGCGCAACGTGCGATCTTGCGCCTGTAATGTGGCAATGGCGAATGGCACCGACAAACTTTGTGCGAGTCGGCGGAACATCTCGCGCTCCTCCTGTTTGAGGAAAGCCGCATCCACGATCACGGGGAATCCCGCATCCAATAATTCGTTTGCCAGTTCGCGCAAGTGCGCGTAGGTTTTCAGGGTCGCCTCGGGACCGTAGATACCTCCGGCACGCGGGCCGCTGCTTTCGAGCGCATCCAGGCCGAAAAGACGCTTGCGTTCGACATCCGAACGGATGCGTATGGCCCCCATCTGCTGTAGTGCAAACTGGGAGAACGTGGTCTTGCCGGAACCGGGCAGACCATGCGTGATGATCAACACGGGACGGTGCCTGCCCAGGAATTGCCGCCCCAGCGCCAAATAGCTGCGACACATCGCCAACTCATCCGATCTTGCGCGTCTGGATATTCCGCTTTGACCGGCCCGAATGGCACAAACCTTGGCGCGCACGGTCGAGCGATAGGCAAGATAGAAGTGCAGCACGCCGGCACCCGCGTAATCGCCGTTCGCCTCCAGACACGCGTTCAGCAGGCGCCATGCATATTCGGGATGACCTCGGTGCAGAAGATCCATCACCGTGAATGAGACCTCATCCATCACGTCTATCCAACGCAAAGCAGGATTGAACTCGATACAGTCAAATAGAAAGGGAATATCTCCGTCAAGCACGATGTTGCCCAGATGCAGGTCGCCATGACATTCGCGCACAAAACCCAGTGTGCGGCGCAGCTCAAACCTTTCTTTGCATGCAGCGAACTCGGCATCGGTGGCGGCATCCAGCTCGGCGATGACCACCCTGTCCGTCTCTTCTGTCAGGTACGCGCGCAGCTGTTCAAAGTTTTGCTTCGCCGCTGCGCAGATCGATGCGGCGGTTCCAAATCCCGAACCCGAATCCGCTGCGGGCAGGCCGGCATGGAAACGGGCGATGACGGCGGCAAGATTATCGATGTGCTGCAGCGTCATCTTGCCGCGCACCAGCAGGTCGTCCATCAGGTTTCCGGGGGCAAAGCGGCGCATCCTGACGGCATATTCGATCGCGGGTCGCGTACCGAGCTCCGGGTTGTCCGGGCTGCCCCCGACAGGAATGGTGTCCAGATAAATATCGGGTGCCGTGCGCCGGTTGAGCCTGATCTCTTCGTCGCAGCAAAACCGCCGCGATTCCAGTGTTGAGTAATCCAGAAATCCGAGATCGAGCGCCTTTTTGATCTTGTATGCAAAACTCCCGGCCAGCAGCACCCATGAGATATGCGTCTCGATCAGTTGAACGGATGACGGGGTCGTTGGATAACGGCCCGGATCGCGCAATGCTGCGATGAGCTTTTGCTGGATCGTGTAACTGCTTTGGGGAGCGCTCATGGGCTTTGCATTCCGTCGAAACTGCCGGGACCGATACGCCCATCTTACCAAAGGCAATCTCCCCCAAGCAGATAACGTTGTCTTTCCCATTGCTGCCGGAGCAGACTCTATCTGTTCAGTTCAAACAGTGCGATGGATTCGACATGCGAAGTCTGCGGGAACATATTCATCACGCCGGCCGCTTTCAGCGTGTAGCCCTTAGCATGCACCAGCACCTCGGCATCGCGCGCCAGCGTAGAGGGACTGCAGGAGACATACACAATGCGTTGGGGCGCGATCTCCGGCGTGATGGACCTCATGAGCTCGATGGCGCCGTCGCGCGGGGGATCGACCAGCCATTTATCAAAATGTCCCAGTTTGGCCAGTGCAGTTTCATCCATCTCGAACAGGTTCATAGCGCGGTATTCCACCCCCACCCCACCCCTCCCCCGGAGGGAGAGGGAGTTTTGATCGAGGCCGTTGTATTCGGCGTTTTGTCTGGCGCGTTTCACCAGTGCGTCGCTGCCTTCGATGCCCAGCACTTGCGCCCCGCTTCTGGCGATGGGCAATGTGAAGTTGCCCAAACCGCAGAAGAAATCGGCGATGCGTTCACCCGCTTGCGGCTTCAACAGACGCATGGCACGGCTGACCATCAGACGATTCATGTCGCTATTCACCTGAGTGAATTCGGTCGGTGCGAACGGCATGGTGATCGCGAATTCAGGAAGGCTGTAACTCAACTGGGGTGCATCCAGCGGATAGAACGGCACGACGGTTTCCGGCCCCTTGGTCTGCGTCCAGAACTGCACATGGTGCGTATCGGCGAATTCCCTGATCAGGGCTTCATCCGACGGCGTGAGCGCGGCAAGGATGCGCAGCACCAGCACGTCCACATGCTCGCCCACGGCCACTTCGATCTGGGGAAGGATGTCGCGCGCAGTGAATTTCTCATTCAGCTCGCCCAGCAGCGGCAGCAGGTCGGCGATCTTGGGCGTCAGTATCTCGCAATGCTGCATGTCCGCCACGTATTTGCCGTTCTGCTCGCGGAAGCCCACTAGCGTCTTGTTCTTTTTCAGCACGTGGCGCACCGACAATCGCGCGCGCTGGCGATAGGCCCAGGCCTGCCCGTAGATCGGCGGCAAGACGACTTCGGGCTTGACCTTGCCGATGCGCTGCAGATTGTCTTCCAGCACGCGCTGCTTGACCGCGACCTGCGCACGCGTCTCCAGATGCTGCATGGAACAGCCGCCGCAGACGCCGAAAACCGGACACTTCGGCTGCACGCGCATGAACGACTGCTTAAGGATCTGCTCGACCTTCGCCTGCTCATAGTTGTTCTTTTTTCGGTACGAGGAATAGGTCACGCGCTCGCCGGTCAGCGCGCCCTCGATGAAGATGACCTTGCCGTCGGCATGCGCGATGCCGCGACCCTCGTGGTCGATGGATTCAATGATGACGGGGTTCATGCGGATTTCTTTTCAGGCCACTGCGACAGAAATTCTTTCCAGTGCGCTTCATCGGATTTGCCCAGCGTGGCACGGATCAGTTCGCATTCTTTCTCGTAGCGCGCCCTGGTGAATTGCCCGCGCATCAGCTGGAAGCGCGCGAACACCAGATAGGTGTTCACCACATCGGTCTCGCAGTAGTTGCGTATCTCGGCCAGCTTGCCTTGTTGGTATGCCTCCCACACCTTGCTGCCGTCCATCCCCAGCTTGCCGGGAAAGCCGATCAGCTTCGCCAGTTCGTCCAGCGGCGCATTGGCACGTCCGGTGTACATCGCCAGCAAGTCCATCAGATCGAGATGACGCGAGTGGTAACGGCTGATGTAGTTGTTCCACTTGAAATCCTTGTCGTCCTCGCCCTGATCCCAGTAGCGCGAAGACTGGATGCCGTGGATCAGCCCGCGATAGTGCAGCACCGGCAGGTCGAAACCACTGCCGTTCCATGAAATGATCTGCGGGGTGTATTTTTCGATGCCGTCGAAGAAACGCTGGATGATGCTGCCTTCGTCTTCGTCCATCTCGCCCAGCGTCCACACCTTGAAGTTGTCGCCTTCGCGCAGGACACAGGAGATAGCCGCGACGCGCTGCAAATGATGCGGCAGAAAATCGCTGCCCGTCTTCTGGCGGCGCATCTGGAAGGCCATCTCCGCCACCTCGGCATCGTTCACTGCGCTGTCCAGCTCATACAGGGCACGCAGCCCGGCGATGTCGGGAATGGTTTCGATGTCGAAAACTAAAGTCGGGTTCATGGTGAGGATGTCAATTGCGGACGGGCTGCAATTTTAGCAAACCCTGACCACTATCCGCCCGTGAATTAACCGGACAAAGAACCGGCTACTTGTATTTGCGGATCAGCCCCACCAGGACGCCGAATATCTCCAGTGTGCCCTGCGGGCGTATCACCGGAAACGCCGGGTTGGCCGGGCGCAGGATATATTGGCCGCGTTCTTTGTCCAGCGTCTTCAGCGTGAATTCGTTGTCCACGATGGCGACCACGATATCGCCGACATTGGCGAGGTTGCGTTTCTCCACCACGGCGATATCACCCTCGCGGATACCCGCATCGATCATGGAATCGCCTTTCACCGGGATCATCGTGGTGGTGGAAGGCTTGTCGATCAGCATCTCGTCGATGACGAAATAATCGCCCTGCGTCTCGCTCACCGCGACCGGCATTCCGGCCTGCACGGCAGATTCCGCAAAAGGACGGGCGAAGAACTGGCGGCTGGGTATCCACATCCCGTCCGGCGTGCGCTCCACGAACCCGGCCTTCTCCAGCCGGTCCAGGATGGCCTTCACCCAGGATTTGGAGGCGATGCCGAACACTTCGCACAGCGCGGCATAGGAAGGGATGCTCTTCCAGGAAGCGTAGTAATCCTGCAGCTTGGCCAGATACTCGGCGTCTCTGGCACTGGGGTCGGAATCAGTCATGATGTCTCCTCTACAGAACGAACGTTCTTGCATCCTAAAGAACGAGCGTTCTGCTGTCAATACGCAAGGCATAAAAGAGTGCGGCAGAGAATCGGGCGTGACCCTTGTCGCACCCTTGCTAGAATGCCGCCCCTATCCATGGAGACACACTCTTGAAAAAGATCAAGCGCCTGTTGCTCGCACCGCTTACATGGCTCGCCGCGATCGTTTTTCTGATCGAGGAAGCGATCTGGGACTGGACGGCGGTCTTCATGGCCAGACTGGGCGCGATGCTTCCGGTTCGGACCATCGAGACGCGCATCGCGACGCTGCACCCGGGTTGGGCGCTCGTCACTTTCCTGTTGCCCAGCCTGATCCTGATACCCGCCAAACTCATCGGCCTGCATGCCATCGCCGCCGGGCACTGGCTCTTCGGCAGCGCAGTCTTTGTGCTCGCGAAGCTGATGGGCATGGCGCTGTTCTCGCGCATCTTCAACCTCACGCGCCCGGCGTTGATGCAACTCGGCTGGTTCGCGCGCCTGTATGCTTTTGTGATGCATTACCGCAACCGCATCCACGCATATCTGGATAACTGGGCCACGTATCAACGCATCAAGCAGCGTATCCTCATGCTTGTCGATGCCTTCAAAGCACGCTTCAGGCGTAAAACTTGAAGGAACTCATGGTCTTTTCGTCCTTGACGCGCAGCCCCGGATAGCAAAGAATCGCCGCGGTGCTGCCCGGACTCGATTCCAAACTATCCTGTGGAGAGATCATGAACAGAAACTTCATCGCAATCCTTGGCCTGACGACCGGTTTACTGACAGTTGCAGCTTATGCTGCGCCCGGCGAGTATTGGGAAGTCACCAGCAAGATGGAAATGCCGGGCATGCCTTTCGCCATGCCTGCAACCACGGTCAAGGTGTGCATCCCCAAGGGTGCTGAAAACAATCCAGAAAAAACTTCCGGCGACAAGAACTGCAAGATGACCGACGTCAAGACCGTCGGTAACAAAACCACCTGGAAAGCACGCTGCGACCACGACGGCGAAGTGATGACCGGCGTCGGAGAACAAACGACCACGGCCAATGGCTATGACGGCAAAATGCAAATCTCCGGCAAATCTCACGGCCAGGATATGAACATGAATATGGCGTTCAGCGGCAAGCGTGTCGGCGGCAGTTGCGATTCGGAAGAGGCGGTCAAGAAAGCGAAGGCACAGATTTGCGACTCGTCGCGTTACCACAGCACGGCCGACTGGATCAGCGGTTCAGACCTCATCCTGCAGCCGGGCTCGGCCTGCGGCGACCAGCGCCAGCAGTTGTGCGACATGGTGCGCAAGGACGCTCCCAAAGACGTACAAGCCTATAGCGCCCTGCAGATGCACGAGCAGCACATGATCGGCGGCGTCTCCGTCGCCAGGGAATGCAAGGTGGACATGTCCGCAACCACCAAGGCGATCTGCAAAAAACTGAATGGCGAGAACTACAGCCAGCTCTCCGCTTACTGTCCCGCAGAAGCCAAAGCGTACCGCGAAGATACTCGCCGCAGGGAATGCGAGGGGCGCAGTTACACCGCGGCAACGCGTGCCGCGGACATTAAAAAATGCCTGAGCGGCAAGAACGACTCCCCGGATGACAGCGCAGCGGGCGACGCTGCGGCGGCGCAAAAATCCGGTGATTCCTCCGGCAGCAATACCGCTTCCGATGTACTGGAGGCTGCCAAGAAGCTGAAAAGCAAATTCGGTTTCTAGGTGCGCAAGGTTCTTTTCATCGGGCTGTGGCTGCTGGCCAATACTGCATGGGCAGCATCGCAGTCCGATCCTTTCCCCGAAGTCGCTTCTGCCTACCTGGTTGAACTGAACGGCAAACCGATCTGGACCAGGCATCCCGACCGGCGCCTTCCACTCGCCAGCCTGACCAAACTGATGACCGTGCTGCTGGTGCTGGAGCATACGCGACCCGATGACATCGTGACTGTCGCCCCGTCAGCCACCCGCGAGACCGGCTCCCGCATAGGCCTCAAGAGCGGCGAACGCTTTCGCGTACACGACCTGCTCGCGGCCGCGCTTATCCCGTCCGCCAACGATGCCTGCCATGCGCTGGCCGATCATGTCGACGGTAACGAATCCAGGTTTGTCACGCGCATGAACCATCGCGCCCGAATGCTCGACATGCGGAACACGCATTTTATGAATGCCTGCGGACACGATAAACCGGGGCATTACTCCAGCGCGACAGATCTTTCCATTCTGGCGCACGCATTGCTTGAACACCCGACCCTGCTTGACGCGACCTCGCAAAAGAAAATGCAGATCGCCACGCTGGACGGCCAGCGCAGCTACATGCTTGAGAACAAGAACGCACTGATAGGCCGCTATGAAGGTGCGGTCGGCCTCAAGACCGGGTTCACGCCGAACGCCGGAAAGTGCCTGGTCGCCTATGCCAAACGCGGCAATAACACCGTGCTGCTGATCATGCTGCACGGGCACGACCGCTGGTGGGACGCGGTTGATGTACTCGATCTGGCCTTCGACCATGCACGCGATACGCCCTGAATCCCAGACCAGAGTGCTGATGTGGCTGACGCTGGCGGTGTGTATCGGCTATGCGAATGTACTCGGCGGTGCATTCCAGTTCGACGACTACAACGTCATCGTCAACGAACCGCACGTCCATACCTGGGCTGGCTGGCTCGGCGGTCTTGGCAGCGGCATACGCCCGCTGCTCAAATTCAGCTACACCCAGAACTGGACGATGGGCACGGGCGAGGCCGGCTTCCATCTCGCCAACCTGCTGATCCATTTGGCCGACACTTACCTGGTATACCGACTTGCGCAGGTATACATCCGCCAACAATGGCAGCGCGACAGCCTGCGGCAGGCTCCGTTGCTCGCCGCGCTACTGTTCGCAGTACATCCCGTCCACACCGAAGCCGTGAGTTACATCTGCGGCCGCTCCGCCTCGCTGATGACAGTGTTCTATCTGGCCGCATTGCTCAGCTACGTGACCGGGCGCACCCGGGACAGCGGCATCCATTTGTATGTCGTCACCCCTTTCCTGTTCATCCTGGCACTTGGCGTCAAGGAGACGGCAATCACTTTTCCGCTCGCACTCCTGGTCTGGGAACTGGCTTGCGGCGGAAGATGGAAGATCGCGATCAAACCGCAATGGCCGGTGTGGGCGGTGTCGGTTTGCGCAGTGCTGTTCTTCATATCCAGCGACAGTTACTTCGCCCAGATGCAGCGCAGCGCCACGTTCAACGGCCTGCATGGCAATATCGCCACACTGATCTCAGGCTTCGCCTATCTGTTGCGGCAATGGGCACTGCCGCTGTGGCTGAACATCGATCCCGATCTTCCGTTGCGCACCGGCTTCTCCGGCGCGCTATTGTCGCTCTTCTTTTTCATCGCGGCATTTGTGTTGATGCTGGTCTTCTGGCGCAGGCGCCCCTGGCTCGGCTTCGCCCTGGCGTGGGCGATGTTGCAGCTGGTACCGCTTTACCTGTTCTTGCCGCGCCTCGACATCGCCAACGAGCGCCAGATGTATCTGGCGGGGTGGCCGCTGTTTCTCGCCTTGAGCATCGAGCTCACGCTGCGACTGAACGCCGCGACATTACGCTTGGTTGCTGCCGCTTTGCTGCTTTCCCTCGTCAGCCTCACCGTACTGCGCAATCAGGTCTACGCCAACGAGATCAGCTTATGGGAAGACACCGTGGCAAAGTCGCCCAACAAGGCACGCGTGCACAACAACCTGGGCCACTCGTATCTGCTCTCCAACAGAAATGACGAAGCGCGGCGTGAATTCACCATTGCACTGGAGCTTGATCCGCAACTCTACCAGGCGCGCTACAACCTGCTTCGGCTGGAGGATGAAAATGAAGAGCGCGGGAGAACATCCCGGCCCTGAATCTTCCGGCTAACCTGACGACAGGATGCGGACTTTCTGCATGGCCACGGCTGAAGCGGCGGTACGGGTTTCAACGCCGAGTTTCTCGAATACATGCTCCAGATGCTTGTTGACCGTCCGGTGACTGCTTTCCAGGATGTCGCCTATATCGCGATTGGTCTTGCCATGTATGACCCAATAAAGCACCTCGGCTTCACGTGTAGTCAAACTAAAAGTCGAAACAAGTGCCTCGATAACAGAAGCATGACTTTCTTCCCTGAGTACGATCAGCAACTCTCCATCATGCCCTTGGCTACCGAGGGGCTGAAGACTGGCGAGCAGCCTTCTGGAGTCCTTGACCACGACTATCGGAGGTTCACTGCCATCCAGGGCTGCCTGTTGCGCTTTCTTTATCCAGGGCAACAGATACGGCTGCGCATGTTCGTTATCGACGTCGAAATATTCCAGGAGCAGTTTGCGCGCCCCGGGTGTCTGCCAGATCATGCGGCCATCGGTCTCGCGCACGACAACGGTGGCCTGTCCGTAATCATCCAGCACGGTGCGGGCCTGTTTTATCTGGCGGGCATTTTGCATGTGTGCGGCAATACGAACCAGCACCTCCTGCGGCTTGATGGGCTTGGTGACGTAGTCGGCACCGCCGCTGGCGAAGGCTGCCACCACATGTTCGGTTTCAGTGAGCCCCGTCATGAAGACGATGGGGATATGCTGGGTGGCAAAATCGGTCTTCATTCTTTGCGCCACTTCAAAACCGTCCATACCCGGCATGAGCGCATCCAGAAGGATCACGTCGGGTCCGCTCGTGCGCGCCCGCTGCAAGGCATCTTCGCCATTAGTGGCAACGAGGACCGTATAGCCCGCCTCTTCCAGCGCATCGTGGAGCAATGAAAGATTTTCCGGTACGTCATCCACGATCAGGACGACATCCCTGCTTACACGGTCAAGATGTCCCATCATTACCCTCCAGTCCTTGGCGCAAGATTTCCTGCATGGTGTTGAACTGGAACTGATTTGCCAGTTGGCGCATCCTGTCGACAAATTCTCTGAAAATGGAATCGATCTTTTCGATCTCTTCCAGCTTGTTCAGTATCCCCCGTACATAACCGAGCTCGATCTGCTCGTTCAAACTGCGCAAGTGTTCACCGGGAGGATAGGGTGTCTGCTTCGGGGCGGAAGAAACGCCTGCGAGAGCGGGCACCTCGACTGTCTCCCATTCCAGATCAAGATGCCGTCCGATCCAGTCTATCAGCTCATTCACGCTAACCGGTTTGGTAATGAAGTTCCCGGCCGAAATTCCCACATCATTGCCCGCGTTCTTTTCGAAGACGTTGGCCGAAATGATCGCGATCTTGCTGTCAGTGAATCCGGCTTCGCGGATACGCCGTATGGTCTCCCAGCCATTCATTCCCGGCATGGCGAGATCCATGAAGATCAAATGGGGGCTAAAGCTGGGAATCAGATCCAGGCATTCCTGGCCGGAGGCGACCTGGACCAGGTAAAACCCGAGAGGCTCCAGTATGCTGACCAGCAGGTCCCGATCCGTTTTCTCATTGTCTACGATCATGATGCGACGGCGTGCGCCAGCATAGCCGATATACTGAACCCTGAAACCGCTTTGAACAGCCTGAACCGATTGGATGTGCGGCAGAAAAAGACGTATCCGGAAACAACAGCCTTTGCCCGGTGTGCTTTCCACAGTCAGTTCGCCGCCCATCAGATCCGTGAGCATTTTGGCGATGGTAAGCCCTAGCCCTGTGCCTCCTGTGGAGCCGATATAGTTTGCGCTGCCTCGGGCAAATGGCTCGAAGATGCGCTCCATCTCTTCCGGCGCAATCCCCGGTCCCGTATCTTCGATTTCGAATGTGGCCATATCGCTCTGGAATTTGAGATTGCAGATCACGCCGCCGCGAGTGGTGAACTTCACGGCGTTGCCCAGGATATTGATAAGGATCTGACGCAGCCTGCTCGCATCTGCCCGCACCAGAATCGGCAGATCGCCCGTGGTCCGGTAGCCGAAATCGATGCCCTTGTTGTGCGCCTGGAGTTCGAACATGTCTACGATCTGTTGTACGAAATCCGGAAAACACAGGGGTTTGATGTCCAGTTTCACTTTGCCTCCTTCAATTCTCGCGATGTCCAGCGTGCCTTCGATCAGGGACAACAGGTGATCGCCGCTCCTGCGGATCACACTGACTGCCTGTCGCCGATTGGCAGGAATGGCCTCGTCGCCATCGAGAATCTGGGCATAGCCGAGTATGCTGTTCAGCGGGGTACGCAGCTCATGGCTGATCGCCATGATGTAGCGGCTCTTGGCCTGGTTTGCATGGTCGGCGGTCAATTTCGCCTGTTGCAGAAGCTGGTCCGTACGATAGTGGGAGTCGATCTCCTGCAGCAGGAGTTGCGTCTGATGGTTGGCTTCTTCCTGGGCGACCCGCCGGCTTTTGTTGGCAAGTACCATCCACCAGGCGATGACGCCGGATACCAGGAGCAAGCCTGCCGCGAGCCGGAGAAAAATGTCCTGCAAATGATGTAGCAGAACCGCATCGCCTTCGTTCAGTGTCAGGCTTTCCTGGTAGTAGACCAGGCCAATCAGCAATCCGAGCAACGAGATGAATCCGGCCATCAACAACATATACTGGCCGAGTCCGGCTTCCAGATAAGGCCTTAATGAAGCGGGCAAGAATCGGCCCAAGAAGGCAGCCCATTGTTCCGTCAGGCGGGCCTGGGGTTTACAGAGATCATGGCAGCGTGCATCCAGGGTACAGCACAAGGAGCAGATGCTTCCCTGATATGCCGGGCAATTGGACATATCCTCCGCCTCGAAATCCGTGCCGCAGATGCAGCATGTATGCGCTGTTGCACCGGGAGCGGCGCTGAGAGGTTGGGGATGGCGGGCAATATAATAACGGCCTCCGGTGAGCCATGCGAACAGCGGCGACAAAACGAGCGGCAAGCCGAGCGAGATGAAGATGGCGAAAGGCTGCGCTGCCTGGCCGAACACTCCCAGATAGACCGATATCGACAATGCGGATGCAATGCCCATCGTACCGAAGCCTACGGGATTGATATCGTAAAGATAGGCGCGGCGAAATTCGATACCCCGAGGGGATAATCCAAGCGGCTTGTTGATCACCAGATCCGCAACTACGGACATCATCCATGCCACCGCCACGTTGGAGTAAAGACCCAGCACCCGGCCCATCACCTGCAGCAGGTCAAGTTCCATCAGCATGAGCGCGATCAGCGTATTGAAGACGACCCAGACTACGCGTCCCGGGTGGCTGTGGGTAAGGCGGGAAAAGAAATTGGACCAGGCCAGAGAACCGGCATAGGCATTGGTGACATTGATCTTCAATTGCGAAACGATCACGAACGTCGCCGTCGCGGCGACCGCCCAGCCTATATCGGCAAACACATAATTACTGTAGGCCGCGAGATACATCTGGGTCGGATTCACCGCCAGCGCTTCCGGAAAGCCATGCTGGATGGCAAGAAATGCCAGCAGGGCTCCGCCCAGCATTTTGACCACGCTCAGCACCAGCCATCCCGTTCCTCCGACCAGCACACCGATCAACCAGCGGCGACGGTTCATCGAGGTGGGTTCCGGCATGAAGCGGAGGTAATCCGCCTGCTCCCCCATCTGGGCGATGATTGCCATGGCGACAGTGACGGCCGCACTGAAAAGGCGAATATCAAAGTCGATCCCATTGTGACCGCCATAACCGAAAAATCCGGCAAAATCCTGCGGCCTGTATACCAGCAGAAACAGGTAGGGCAGGCACAACATGATCAGCCAGATCGGCTGGGTCAGGGTTTGCAGGCGACTGATCGCCGTAATGCCTCTTGTTACAAGGGGGATCACTACAATGGCACAGATCAGGTAGCCCCAGACCATCGGGATGTTGAAGGCAAGCTTGAGCGCAGAAGCCATGATGGCCGCTTCGAGCGCGAAGAAAATAAAAGTGAATGCGGCATAAATGAGTGAAGTGATCGTGGAACCTAGGTATCCAAAGCCGGAGCCGCGAGTCAGGAGATCCATATCAAGACCATAAAGAGCCGAGTAGCGACTCAGGGGCAGGCTTACCAAGAAGATGATCAGCCCGGTCGCAAAAATGGCCAGTGCCGCATTGACGAACCCGTAGTCGACAAGAAGCGTGGCCCCGATCGCCTCGAGTACCAGGAATGAGGCAGAGCTGAATGCGGTGTTGGCAACCTGCCACTCAGGCCACTTGCGGGAACTGCGGGGAGTGAAGCGCAACGCATAATCTTCCAGGGTTTCATTGGATACCCAGGTGTTGTAGTCTCTGCGCACCTTGAACACATTCTGAACGGCACCATCTTTGCCGACCTGACTGTCGCTGTTCGCATTCATTCAATTTCGCATGTCATTGAATGCGGCAAATGTTCCTGCCTGCCCACAACATGCCCTCCTGCCGGATAAAGCCGATTATTTCCGGCAGCCCGGTGCCGATCTTCATGTTCGAAAAAATGAACGGCCGTTTGCCGCGCATCCTGCCCGCATCCCGATCCATGACTTCCAGCGATGCCCCGACCATCGGTGCCAGGTCGATCTTGTTGATTACCAGCAGATCCGATTTGGTGATTCCCGGACCGCCCTTGCGCGGGATTTTTTCACCGGCGGCAACATCGATGACGTAGATCGTGAGGTCGGACAGTTCGGGGCTGAAGGTGGCCGCCAGATTGTCGCCCCCGCTTTCCACAAAGATGATATCCAGACCGGGAAAGCGTTTGTTGAGGCGATCCACGGCTTCCAGATTGATGCTCGCGTCCTCGCGGATGGCAGTATGCGGACAACCGCCGGTCTCGACCCCGATGATGCGATCCGGCGTAAGCGCTTCGTTGCGCACCAGGAACTGCGCATCTTCTTCCGTATAGATGTCGTTGGTGATGACGGCAATGTTGTAGGTGTCGCGCAAGGCAAGACACAGGGCAAGGGTCAGGGCTGTCTTGCCGGAACCGACCGGTCCGCCGATACCGACGCGCAAAGGTTGTAGTCGCTGGGTCATGATCTGAATAATCGCGTGTATTGGGTTTCGTGACGGCTGCTGGCGATGGAAAACGCCGGCAGGTAATTGCAGGCAAGCTCGATCGGCGTCTGCTGCGCCTCGACCGCAAGCAGATGCAGGCGACGCCCCAACTGGAGCAGCAGACGCTGCCCAGCTGTTTGTCCGAACGGCACTGCTTTGACTGCCGCCATGACTTGATTCTCGGCCCATGCCCACAGATAGCCGGAAACGGCGTCCCCGACCGGGATGGACCAGGCCGAGGCAGCGCAACTCCAGGCGAGCGGAAAGCTGGGGGCGGGAAAGGCAGCAAGATGCCGCGTCGGAAAATCTCCGAGGTCTACCAGCAGACGCGACAGCGAATATCCCATTTGCAGGGTCTCGGCACGCAATTCGGCGGTTTCGCGGCTGGCAACAAAATCCGCATCCAGCTCGGCGAGCCGGTGCATGTCTTCCTCTCGCCACGATGCGATCATGTGCGCCAGGTAAACCGCCTCGAATCGCCCGCTGCCGAAATCGAGGCAGTCGCCGATCCACGCCAGGGCCGAAGCTTCGCTATTCACAGAAGCCGTCTCCACCGCCCATTCCAGTCCCTGCGAGTAGGTATAGGCGCCGACCGGCAAGGTCGGGCTGGCAAGCTGCAGCAATCGTATCAATGCGGCGCTCATGACCCACGCTGCTTCAGGATCATATCGTGGATGCGCGCACCCCTTCCCTCGCCGTCGGCGCTGTGCCCATGGGCATGGCCGCCGTGACCGCCATAGGCGCCGCTCTCCGGCTCGAAGGGGGCCAGCGTCTCGACGACATCGAGCCCCAGGCCGCTGACCATCTCTCCCAGAACGTGATCTTTTGCGAAGCGCAGCAGACCCGGTTGCAGATGCACAGCGACATGCCGGTTTCCAAGGTGGTAAGCGGCCTTTGCGAGAGTCAATGCGCTGTCGCTGCGAACTTCCATCACGGACTCGAGTGCCGCCATGATCAGGACGATGCGGCCGTCATCCGCCTGCAGCATATCCCCGCCGCGCAGCACGGTGCCGCGCTCCAGAAACAGTCCGGCCTCCTCCCCGCTCTCAAGCCGAGTACGCAATCGGCTCTTGCAGCGCAACTCGAAAGGCAGCACCAGCTGCTCTGTCGCCACGGCACTCTTCGACGCTTTTTTTTCTATGAGCAACATGGCTAGAACAGAAAATATCTCTGGGCCATCGGCAGGATGCTTGCCGGTTCGCACACCAGCAACTCCCCGTCGGCACGCACGGCATAGGTTTCGGTGTCCACATCAATGTGTGGCATGGCGCTGTTGTGCAGCATGTCCAGCTTGGTCACCTTGCGGGTATTCTTTACGGCGACCAGTGTTTTTGCGAGACCCAATGCCCTGACCGCCTCGTTTTCCAGTGCCGCCGCGGAAACGAAAGTGAAGGATTTTTTCAGGGCGGAACCGAAGCTGCCGAACATGGGACGGTAGTGCACGGGTTGCGGTGTCGGAATGGAAGCATTGGGATCGCCCATGGCGGCCGCTGCGATCATGCCCCCCTTGAGGATGATGCTCGGCTTGACGCCAAAGAAGGCGGGTTTCCACAGTACCAGGTCGGCCAGTTTGCCGACTTCTACCGAACCGACCACATGGCTGATACCGTGTGTGATTGCCGGGTTGATGGTGTACTTGGCGATGTAGCGCTTGATCCTGAAATTGTCGTTGCGCGCACTGTCCTCCTTCAGCGCGCCGCGCTGCACCTTCATCTTGTGCGCCGTCTGCCAGGTGCGGATGACGACCTCGCCGACCCGCCCCATAGCCTGCGAATCGGACGACATCATGGAAAACGCGCCCAGATCGTGCAGGATATCTTCGGCTGCGATCGTCTCGCGCCGGATACGCGACTCGGCAAAGGCCACATCCTCCGCAATCGATGCGTCGAGATGGTGGCATACCATGAGCATGTCGAGATGCTCGTCGATGGTGTTCACCGTGTAAGGCCGGGTCGGATTGGTGGAGGATGGCAATACGTTCATTTCCCCCACGGCCCTGATGATGTCGGGCGCGTGTCCTCCGCCCGCCCCTTCGGTATGAAAGGTATGGATGGCGCGGCCCTTGAAGGCCTGCAGCGTCGTCTCGACAAAACCGGATTCGTTGAGCGTGTCTGTATGGATTGCCACCTGCACGTCCATTTCATCCGCGACGGTCAGGCAATTGTCGATTGCGGCTGGAGTAGTTCCCCAATCCTCGTGCAGCTTGAGACCGATCGCGCCCGCTTCGACCTGTTCCCTGGCCGGATCCGGCAGGGATACATTACCCTTGCCCAGAAAGCCAAGGTTCATCGGGAAGGCGTCCGCAGCCTGCAACATGGAATGGATGTGCCACGGACCCGGTGTGCAGGTGGTAGCGTAAGTCCCGGTGGCAGGTCCTGTACCGCCTCCCAGCATGGTGGTGACACCGGAGGTCAATGCTTCGTCGATCTGTTGCGGGCAGATGAAATGGATATGGCTGTCGATCCCGCCTGCGGTGACGATCATGCCTTCCCCCGCGATGATCTCCGTGTCGGCCCCGATGGGAATGTTCACACCCGGCTGGATATCCGGGTTGCCCGCCTTGCCGATCGCCCAGATGCGGCCTTCCTTGATGCCGAGATCGGCTTTGACTATGCCGGTGACGGCGTCGACGATCAGCGCGTTGGTGATGACCGTGTCGGCCACGTCGCATGCGCGAAGCTGGCTTTGCCCCATGCCATCCCTGATCACTTTGCCGCCGCCGAATTTCACTTCCTCTCCGTAGATCGTGAAGTCCTTTTCGACTTCCAGCCACAGTTCGGTGTCCGCAAGACGTACGCGATCCCCCGCCGTGGGGCCGAACATCTCTGCATAAGCCTGCCGGGAGATTTTTACTGCCATGGCATCATGTCCGGGTAACCGTCGATATTTGCATTTCTTCGTCCTTTTCCAGCGCAACCACTTTCACAAACTTCCCATGATCCGGCCCTGGAAGCCGTAAATCCTGCGTTCGCCTGCGAGCTCCACCAGCTCGACGGTGCGCACCTGTCCCGGCTCGAAACGCACTGCCGTTCCGGCGGCGATGTCCAGCCGCATCCCCCGTGCCAGATCGCGCTCGAACGCGAGTGCGTCATTGGTCTCAAAAAAATGGTAGTGCGAACCGACCTGGATCGGCCTGTCGCCGGTATTGGCAACTGCAAGCCTCTGCACCCTGCGACCGACATTCATTTCGATCTCGCCTGCTTCTATCTTGTATTCACCCGGTATCATCGCCGCTCCTATACGATCGGATTGTGCACGGTGACCAGCTTGGTGCCGTCCGGGAAGGTCGCCTCGACCTGGATATCCGGGATCAATTCAGGCACACCTTCCATCACCTCGTCCCGCCGTAACAACGTGCTGCCATAACTCATCAGCTGGGCGACTGTCTGACCGTCGCGCGCGCCCTCCATGACTGCCGCCGTGATCAGCGCAACGGCCTCGGGATAGTTGAGTTTGAGACCGCGCGCCCTGCGCCTTTCGGCAAGCAGGCTTGCAGTGAAAATCAGAAGTTTGTCTTTCTCGCGCGGTGTCAGCTCCATCTTTCCTCCATCAGGTGTTCCAGATACGCGGTATCAGCGCTTCACGTCCCGCCAGAGCCGGACGCAATATTCGCCATAGCGCAATCATCCAGTCCTTGGCAGCTTCAGAGGAGTGCCCAAGGTAGCGCGCCACCAGCACATCGGGCAGTAGCGTCAAGCCATGGAGCGCCCCTTCTTCTGCCGGAATCTGCTTCCTGCAGTCCGCCAGAAGCGCGGGAGCCAGCCCCGTTCCAGTTGCCCAAAGCGTCGCACTGACGCTATACCCTGCAAGCCCCGCGGGTGACTGCAATAACCCCGATCCGCCTTCCAGCAGGCCGCGTTCCAGCCATATCGGCTTGCCGTCCCTCTCGATCTGGGTCGACACGCGCATCTCCCCGGAAGCGAAACGTTCACCGGATGCACGCCGCCCCAGACACAGAATTTCCCATCCGATAAAGCAGGCCTTTTCCGCCAGCGACACGTGCATCTGCATGTCCGCCAGGGCTCCGTCGAAAACGATGCTTTCCTGCGGCAGCCATTCCAGCACACCCCCGGCACCCACCTCGAAATCCAGCCGCTGCGATGCCCTGGAGCCCGCGCTGCGATACCACTTTCCTGCGCCCGGCGTCGTCAGCAAAACATGGGCGCCTTCCTTTACGGCTGCTGCAATCTCCAGCTCATCCCCTCCGGCGATACCCGCCGGCGGATGCAATAACAAAGCGTGGCAAATCTCCTGGCCTTCGGGATAGAGCGCTTTCTGCACCCGAAGCGGGCCAATATGGGCTCTCCGCACCAAAATGGTGGCATCGCCTCTGCGCTCAAACTTAAGCTCCAGTCTGGCTAGCCAACGCTCTTTGGTTTCTATGGATGCAAGCATTCGGTATCACGTGCAAGCATCGTGCCATCCTGTATACAGGCGGCGCCGTTGCGTTAATCCCCCGCGGGATTCAGGCCATTCACTCAGCGATGCCGGACGTCATCGGGATTCGGTATGCCCGGAATGGGGCACTCCTCGGTTCCGACCATCGGACGCGTGAACTGCTCAACCATCTCTCGCGTCCCCGCGGGATCACTGATCCACTTTTCGTAGAAACCGAAGGGGCAGACGGCAACGCCCTTGTCGCCATCGCCGGAATTGATCATGCCGGTGTAGCCGCGGTGCAGCAGTTTGAACAGATGATTTTCGGATTGGCCATTTTTCCGGAAGTCGCGGATCAGGTGCTTGGACAGGGCAGCGTACTGGATCCCCATCTCTTCTTCCCCGCACTCTCCCAATGTGCGTCCGTCGAAGCCGATCAGCGCAGAGTGTCCAAAGTATGAATACACTCCGTCGAATCCGGCGGCGTTGGCGACCGCCACATAAGTGTTGTTGGCAAACGCCATGGCCTTGGAGATCAGGATCTGCTGCTCCTTGGCCGGATACATGTAACCCTGGCAGCGCACGATCAACTCGGCACCCTTCATCGCGCAGTCGCGCCAGATCTCCGGATAATTGCCGTCGTCGCAGATGATGAGGCTCACCTTCAGTCCTTTCGGCCCCTCCGAGACATACGTGCAGTTGCCGGGGTACCAGCCTTCGATGGGCACCCAGGGCATAATCTTGCGGTATTTCTGGACGATCTCGCCCTGGTCGTTCATCAGGATGAGCGTGTTGTAGGGAGCCTTGCGCGGATGCTCCTCATGCCGCTCGCCGGTGAGCGAGAACACACCCCAGACCTTGGCCTTGCGGCATGCTGCAGCGAATATCTCGGTTTCCTCGCCCGGAACGGCGGAAGCGGTTTCATACATTTCGGTGTTGTCATACATGATCCCGTGGGTGCTGTATTCGGGGAAGATCACGAGGTCGAGTCCGGGCAACCCGAGCTTCATGCCTTCGATCATGCGTCCGATGGCACGGGCATTCTCCAAAACTTCCGCCCTCGTGTGCAAACGGGGCATCTTGTAATTGACGACCGCCACACCGACGGTATCGTTGCTGCTGGAAATATCTCCGTGAATCATGTTCGACCTCTCAGAATCCGGTTAAATGAAATTGCCTAGTGACTGATCATCCATGGGCGCTTGTTGGGGAACGACTTCGGAGCAGCGGGTGCCGATGCATTCGCCTTTGCCGATGTCTTGCAACAGCCGCACCCCCGCGGATGACCGTGCGACGCCGACAGCTTCGGTTCGTGGCTGGCTCTTTCGTTGGTTGCCATGGCATGGCGTACATCGCTCGCCATATCGGCCAGGAACGGGGCGGAAACCAGGACCCGCTCCGCGTACGAACCGCACTGCGGACAATTCGCCGGTGCATCGCGTTCGGCGATCCGCCGCATTGCCTCGAACGGCCCGCAATCGGGGCATTGGTAGTCATAGATAGGCATGGTTTATTTCAAGTCGAGTGACAAGGGAATGTCGGTGTTATCGGTGATGAATTTCACCGGGCCTGCCGAATTCGGACGGATGTCGAATTCGAAGATCTCCGTCGGCAACCACAGCGTTGCGCAGGAGTTCGGAATGTCTACCACGCCGCTGATATGGCCCTGCACCGGCGCCGTACCCAGGATCGAATACGCCTGTGCCTTGGTATAGCCAAACTTGGTCATGTACGAAATCGCATTCAGGCAGGCTTGACGGTAGGCCACATTCACGTCCAGATAGTGCTGCTTGCCCGCCTCGTCGACGGAGATGCCTTCGAAGATCAGGTAGTCGTTATAGTTCGGCGTGATCGGACTGGGTTTGAAGATCGGGTTCTTGATGCCATACTTTTCCATGCCACCCTTTATGAGCTCGACCTTCATGTGCACCCAGCCCGCCATCTCGATGGCGCCGCAAAAAGTGATCTCGCCGTCGCCTTGGCTGAAATGCAGATCGCCCACCGACAGCCCGGCACCTTTCACATAGACCGGGAAGTATATTTTCGAGCCGCGCGACAGGTCCTTGATGTCGCAATTTCCGCCATGCTCCCGCGGCGGCACGGTACGGGCACCTTCGGCTGCGGCTTTGGTTTTGGCATCGCCCTTGAGCTTGCCCATGTGCGCGGTCGCAGCGAACGGCGGATTGGCGAGCGGCGGAACGCGATCGGGTTCGGTCGCGATCAGGCCGACTTCGCGCGTATTCCACTTGGACAGCAGATCATGATCGGGCAGGCAGCCGATCAGGCCGGGGTGGATCAACCCGGCGTAATTGACTCCCGGCACGTGGCGGCTCTTGGTGAACATGCCCTGGATGTCCCAGATGGATTTTTGCGCATACGGAAAATGGTCGGTCAGGAATCCGCCGCCGTTCTTTTTCGAGAAGAATCCGTTGAAGCCCCACAGGCTGTCCTGCTTTGCTCCGATGTCCAGCAGGTCCACCACCAGCAGGTCGCCGGGCTCGGCGCCATGCACGCCGACGGGGCCGGAGAGAAAATGCACGATGGACAGATCGATATCCCGCACATCGTCGGCGCTGTCGTTGTTCTTGATGAAGCCGCCCGTCCAGTCGTAGGTTTCGAGGATGAAATCGTCACCCGGCTTGACCCAGCAGGCCATCGGAATATCCGGATGCCAGCGGTTGTGGATCATTTCGTTTTCATACGGTGATTGTTTCAGGTCAACTTTGATGAGTGTTTCGGCCATGATGTTTCTCCTTGTTTAAGAAATTGAGTCAGTGCTAAATCAAATCGGTAGTCGGAATTCAAATTGACAAATATTGGCTGATTGTTTTTTCGTCCACATTGGCTCGCTGGTCCTCGTAAACAAATTTGCCCTTGTCGATCACAAAGAAACGGTCGGCGATATCCAGAGTGAAACTGAGTACCTGCTCGGATACGATGATTGTCAGGTCGCGCAAATCCCTGATTTCCTTCAGGCTCTTTGCAATATCCTTGATGATGGACGGCTGAATGCCCTCGGTCGGCTCATCCAGCAGAAGTACCTTGGGGTTGGTGGCGAGGGCCCGCGCGATCGCCAGTTGTTGTTGCTGCCCGCCGGACAGATTCCCGCCCTTGCGCGTTCGCATATCGAACAGGACAGGAAAAAGCGCATACAACTCTTCCGGAACGCGGCCCTGCGCCGAAGCCGGGAGACCGGTCTGGATATTCTCGACAACGGTCATGTTGGAAAAAATCATCCGGCCCTGGGGCACATAGGCCAGGCCGTGCTGAACCCGCTGGTAAGGATCGAGTCCGCCCAGTTGTTTTCCATCCACGGAAATGCTGCCGCGAATGGACGGGATGACCCCCATCAAGGTCTTGAATAGCGTGGTCTTGCCCATGCCGTTGCGGCCCATCACCGCTACGATCTCCTTCTTGCCGACTTCAAGATTCAGTTCGTGTATCACCTGGCTCTGACCGTAACCAGAATCGACACCGCTTACGCTAAATATAGGATTCGACATATTTCCCTCAGTGCCCAAGATAGACTTCAATGACTTTCGGATTGTTTTGCACCGCATCCATATTTCCCTCAGCCAACACCTTGCCCTGATGCAGCACAGTGACCTTGTGCGCGATGCGCTTCACGAATTCCATGTCGTGTTCGATCACGATCAAAGACCGCCCCTGCGATATCTTGTTAAGCAGTTCGGCGGTCTTCTCGCGCTCGGAAACGCTCATTCCGGCCACAGGCTCATCCAGCATCAGCAACTCCGGATCCTGTATGAGCAGCATCCCGATCTCCAGCCATTGCTTTTGGCCATGGCTAAGCAAACCGGCTTGCACGTTCAATTGTTCCGAAAGGAAAATCGTTTCGGCGATCTCCAGAATCCGGTCCGTCACGTCCTGGGTGCGTTTGAACATCAATGAGCCAAAAACGCTACGCCCTCTCGGGAATGAAATTTCGAGATTCTCGAGCACGGACAAGTTTTCATAGATCGAAGGCGTCTGGAACTTTCGGCCAACGCCCGCCTGGACGATCTTGTATTCGGGGAATTTGGTGAGCTCAATGCCGTTGAACTGAATGGAACCGCCCGTCGCCCTGGTCTTCCCGCAAATGAGATCCAGTACCGTGGTCTTCCCGGCACCGTTCGGCCCGATGATCACTCTGAGCTCATTCTTTTCCACGTACAGATTCAGGCCGTCCACCGCCTTGAAACCGTCGAACGAAACTGTCAGGTCTTCAACCGTCAGTGCGAATTCATAGCTCATTTTGAAGCTCCGTTTTAGCCGCGGTTAATATGGCCGGAGGATTTTTCTTTTTGAATTTCCCCGCCAGGCTTTCCACCCTTTCCTTCAAATAGACATCGTACAAACCAGCCAAGCCATTGGGAAAGAACATGACGACGCCGATAAATAGCGCGCCCATGAACAACAGCCAGAGCGAAGGGAACGATTCCGAGAATGCCGATTTTCCGTAATTGACCAGCAAGGTCCCGTAGACCGCCCCGACCAGGGAGACCCGCCCGCCGATCGCAGCAAAGATCACCATCTCTATCGAAGGCACAATGCCGATCAGCGAGGGAGACATGAATCCGACCTGCAGGATGAACATGGCGCCACCGATGGCCGAGATCATCGCCCCCATGCTGAAGGTGAAAATCTTGAAGTTGGCGACGTCATAGCCGGAAAACCTGACCCTGTCCTCTTTGTCGCGCATCGCAAGCAGCAGGCGTCCGAACTTGGATGAAAGAATGAAGCGGCACAGCATGATCACGCCGAGCAGCAATGCACCATTGACGTAATACAGGACATACTTCGCGGATTCCGTGTTTATATTCCAGCCGTGCAGCGTCTTGAGGTCGGTGATCCCATTGATTCCGCCGGTCAAGCCTTGCTGCCCCACCACCAGGATCGTCAGGATTGCCGCAATTGCCTGGGTAATGATCGAGAAATAGACTCCGCCGACCCGTCTCTTGAACATCGCGGTGCTGATCACGTACGCAAGAACGAGCGGAACCATGATGACCGCAGCAAGCGTAAAGATCAGGCTGTGGAACGGTTCCCAGAACAAAGGCAATTGAGTCACCTGATTCCAGTCCATAAAATCCGGAATGCCGGGCGTGGTCTGATGGGCCGT
>JGI20214J51650_10000059_pt1 | contig 60597 bp, 54 predicted proteins | sample WetSurMetagenome_FD_51650 | JGI IMG/M metagenome (IMG submission 51650)
AATCTTCAAATCTTCAAATCTTCAAATCTTCAAATCTTCAAATCTTCAAATCAACAATTTTATATTGTCCACAAAAACCCTATATATGAGCTGATGAAGCTCTGATTTGCAAGACTGTGGCCCACTGAAAAGATAATATGAGCTTTTGAACTCATATTCAGAGAGCCTCCGATATTAAACGCAAAAACTGATTTGCTCTGACTATCATTGGGAGTATGATAGTAAAGCTCACCACCAAGGGTTATCATTGGTGAAAAATCGTATTGCATCTCATAACCTGTAAACACAGAATTCTTGTTGTCTTTACCAGGGTTTATAAGGTATCCGACACCACCATAGGTGGTAAGTTTATCCCAAGATTTCTGAATCCAGAGCGGAATAAAAAACTGAGCTCTTCCATTGCTGAATTCGTTATTTTTTATAGTAGGAATCTCAATAATGGGAAACGTGCCTACCTGTGGCCTGTTTTCTGTTTCCTGAATGAAACAATATTTTATGCCAAACTCAGTATCGGCATATCCCATGCTTGCACCTTCATGCTGAACATAGTTAAAATTGACAGGCAGAAGAAGATGTACCTGTACATTGCGGATTATGCCATAGTTCACCTCAAAGTGCGGCAGTGTACCCGACCATGTTTTTTGCTGAAGTGTTCCCATCGATGATATGTAGTACTCCCAGTGTCTGAACTGAACAGGCTCAGGGTCATCAGTCAGAAATGGCGGTCCTGGTTCAGCGATACAGGGCCGGATAAAAAGAAAGATCATAAACCCAACCCATATTATATGTTTCCTGTTAAACATTATAAGAATCTGAGTCCTGGAAATCAGATTATATAACAAGAAAAAACTCTAAGTGTTTAATCCTTTCTTAATTAATAATGCAGGTACAAAAAGTCAGAAAATCAGTATATGGTCTTATCCGCCAGGTTAGCTTACTCCTTCGATTGGCTGCTGCCGCCACTCTTCACATCATCATTGTTTATACTTCGGCGTGCCTTCTTAACCTCCAGGTTCATCTTGCCGAAATTATATGTAAGACTCAGACGTGCATATCGCGAACTCTGTGTTTGCTCGCTGTGACTCCAGAAGGTTATGTCTTTGTATTCTGATGTGAAGGTTTTATTTCTCCACAATGGATCGCTAACTGACATACTGAGAATCAGTTTGCGTTTAAGAAAATACTGTGAGACGCCCAGGCTTGTAAAATAATAGCCAGACGACTTACCCTGTAGCATCACATCGGGCGAATAAACCATGCCGTTAAAGTTGACTGACCCGTCTTTCCACAGTACACACCTTGCACCAAGCATGGCCTGGTAACCGAAACCATCATTTGAAATAGTGTAACCGTTGTTTGCTTCCAGTTTGCTGTAATTTAAATTACCGTTAAAATAAACGTTGTAATTGGCAGAAGGACGATAGGATGAATAAATGTTCAAACCGTAATGCTGATCCTTACCAATGTTTTTATAAGTGGTGACCTTGGCCCCGTTATCCAGAATTGACGAAATTCGTTCAATGGAATTGTTTGTAAACGAAGCTGATGTAGAGGCTGAAAGGTTGAACTTGGGAGTAAAGTAAGTATAACTTAACTCGAATGAGTTTGATATCTCCGACTTCAGCGACGGATTACCGTAGCTGATATTCATTGAGTCGATGTTATTTACGTATGGATTCAGGTACCAGATTCCGGGACGTGAGAGGCGTTGGGTATATGATGTTTTGATTGTGTGTCCCTGCTTTGGCATATATGTAAAATTCAAATAAGGAACTAAATTAAACAACCTGTTAGTGAAACTGGTATTCACATCAGAAACCCTTGAAACGCCATCGTTCCAGGTGCGCTCCATGCGGAATCCGGCCTTGGTGCTTATCTTTTTATATTTAAATACATAACCACCGTACAAGCCAAAAATATATTGATTATAATCAAGGTCATTGGTGTTGGTCAGTTTCACTGTGTCGTTGCGGAAGCTCTCAGCATCGCTGGTGTTCTGACGCAGAATACCTTTTACCCCACCTTCAATCTGATGCTTTTCAGTTACCGGATTATAATAGTCAACCTGCAGGGTCTGTTCCCTGCCTAATGCGTTATTGTCAGATTTAAGTTTATATGTAGGGTAATTGGTTATGCCTTCTATATCAGATGAGTTCCTTGTCTTTTCAGGTTCACTTTCAAGCTTATAAGAAAATGTAAGAGATTTATCAGGCTTTTTGTATGTACGCTGGTAATCTATGTTTCCTGAAATTGATCCGTATATATCCCTGGCTATATATGAAGTGTTGTAAAGACGCGAAATCTCATCAGACGAATTAAGGTACCTTGTAGACGAATTGCTTATGCTCCTGTAGTTGCCGCCATAACCCCATAGCGACATACTGATAAGTTTGAACGTATCTATTTCAAAACTTGCTTCAGCGGATACTCCGTTTGATGATCCCTTATAAGAGTAGCTGCTGTTTGATCCTGAATATTTAAAATCGGTGCTGTTATAATATTCACTGTTGCTTTCCGAGGTCGACTCTGGTTGCTTGAACTGACTCTCAAAGTAACGCATCGAGAAGCTGAACTTTTGAATTTTTGTCGCAAGGTAGACACTCCCGTTCTGGCTACCCCTGGTATTGACACCCATGCTCACGCTGCCATTGTAACCGTTAACAGTTTTCTTGTTGGTTATAATATTTATTATCCCTCCCACCCCTTCTGCGTCATATTTAGATGACGGGTTTGTTATTACCTCAATGTCTTTAATTGTATTTGCCGGGAAACTCTTGAGAACCTCCTTCAGATTTGAAGACATCATTGTTGAACTTTTGCCGTTAATTAATACTTTAAAGTTGGATTGGCCGTTAACCGTAATGTTTTCATCAGCATTAACAGTAATCAGTGGTACTTTGCGGAGCATCTCAAGGGCGTTGTTTGTCTGCGACTCAGGATCAGACTCCATGCTGTAAACAATCTTGTCTACGTCAATCTTTACCAGTGGTTTCTGTGCTGTGACGCTTACCTCTTTTAGTTCTACGCCCTCACTTAATTTAATATTCCCAATATCAGTAACAGGTCCTGAAACCATTACCGGCATAGTTATTCCGGTATATCCTACAGAAGATACAGTAAGAGAATAATGGCATGCAGTATCAGCTTTCAGTGAGAACCTTCCTGCCGCATCGCATGCCTGTACTTTTTTTGTCTTTATTGTGTCGTTGGTTAAAATTACGGTTGCGTAAGGAACGCTTTTGCCGGTAAGAGCCTCAACTATCTGTCCGCTGACTAGGTAACCGGCTTTTTTCTTTTGCGCAGTCACTGGCAGTGAGACAGCAATGACAAGCAAAAAAACAACAAGATTTTTCATGGCTGGTAAAATTATATTAAGTTAAGAATAAGAGTGTTAGAATTTAATTGACTGCTGCCATCATAGATAAAATATCAATCCCTGTCTCAGTATTTTAGGCACTTTTCTGTCCTGTCCCTTTTCATTACAATTTTGCAGACAATGATTATTCACAAATTTCAAGCCAAATAGGTTCTTTTTTAACCCATTAACTTTTTTTGTAGAATAACCATTAAACATAATAGCATGGATTCTGAATCATAAAAAAAGGGTCGTTGATTTAACGGCCCTCTTTTAAATATCTCTATTTTACAATTCAGCTTATGCTGCTACCGGTTCTGTCTCTTTATCTGCCAGTCCTTTTTCAATCAGAACTGACTGGTAAAGAGTAGCAAAAGAACTTTTTACCCACATGACAGCAATGAATACTCCAAAGAAAAGGCATATGAATCCAAGTATAAAAATGAAGATACTCACAAACCCCATGAAGAAAATAGTCCATCCATGGCCGCGTGTCATTCTCCAGCTCTCTTCTACTGCCTTTATAGGGTCGAGACCCCTGTCCATCACCAGGAAGGAAGTGAAACCCAGACGGCATCCTATAATTATTCCCGGTATTATCAGACAAATGAACCCGATACCTACCAGTGCCGCCACAAGAAGATTGGCAAGGACTATATTCAGGTAGTTGCTTCTGAATCCCGAGATCAGGTGATCAAAGTCCGGGTCTGTTCCCCGTGCCCCGGTCAGAAACATCATTCGTCCTCCATACTGGAATACCGGCAAGACCAAAAGGTTGTAAAGCAATACCATGAAACCCATTATGCCGGCAACCATTCCTATTGCACCAAGTGTAATAAGCCTTTCCGGATTCATTACCATGTGGTCAAAATGACCCCAGTCTTTCATATTGAATTTGCCAGCTGACATTGGAGCCGTAAGCACTCCGAGAATAANAACTACAAGGAGAAATCTAAGGAAGTTATCCCTCATTACTTTCCATCCTGTTCCATAGGCTGTCCCAAATGATGGTTTAAACCTGTAAATTCTTTTCGTTTCCATTTTAATTTGCTTTTTACTGTCAATAAATTTTGATTGATGAGACAAAACTAAAACTTGTCTGCCAATTGGAATTCATACCTTAGTAGTGAATTTACAGAATCCTACTTTAGTATTGGCAACACTACCAAAGTTGTGATTACTTTCGGTTTTATAAAAAACTGACACCTGATGGAGTTGTTAATAATTGCGGCGTTCCTTTTCTGTGCTGCCTTTGCTGCAGCCGGTATTCTGCTCGTGAGAAACCTGATGAATACATATGATGTGCAATATCTCAGGTCCCTTCTATACTATAATATTTTTATTTTCGCTTTTGGAACTTATGGCGTTTGGGGACAGTTCGTGATTGCCTTCATTGCTTCTCCTGACCTTTCTGCCGAAGCTGTTTCAGCAATATCAAGAATATCTCTTCTGTTCGGCCTGCCTTTTCTGGTTTTCGCCTGGCTCATGATCCTTCGTTTTTCAGCCGGTGTTGCCGGACGGTGTTTCTCCGGACTTTTCTCTACCCTGTTTCTTATTATAAACTTTGGAATTATAATATTGCTTGGAGTACTTACTCAGGAGAAAAACTCATCGTCAACACTTTCTTTCTTCAAATATTTTTATTGCGGAGCAGGCCTGATATATTTTACAATGTCATCTATAGTTATTTTTTCATCAAGCAGAAATATTCCTCCGCTAAATATTAACGACCGGATAAAAATTGCTGCGATTTATATTGCAGGTATAATTTCTCAGGTTTTATCGATTATCCTTATTAAAGAAGATATCGTCATGGCTCTTGCCTTTGCCTTCCTGCTATTTGGCTCAACGGCAGCTATCCCGGTTTTTCTTAACTATTTTGTCGTCTTCAGAATCAATCAAAAGTCAGTCTCACCTGTAAAAGAAAATATAAAGGACTTCTTTGGAAGGTATGAGATATCTGCAAGAGAGGCAGATATTGTTAAAGAGATCTGTCAGGGTTTAAGCAACCAGGAAATAGCAGATAAGCTATTTATTTCGCTTCAGACTGTCAAAGATCATACTCACCGTATCTATATAAAAACCAATGTAAGGAACAGGATGCAGCTGATGAATAAGGTGGCGGAGTTCAGAGTTGAAAGTCAAAAGTCAAAAGTCGAAAGTTGAAAGTCGAAAGGATCTCTCCCTCCTTTGGACTTTGGACTTTGGACTTTAAACTTTAAACTTTTTAAAGATAATCAGTGGCCCCCCGGTGAAGTCAAGCGTAAAACTGTCTCCCTCTGCCTGATTAAGTGTTCCCTTCCACCAGTTATCAAGTAAAAGACCCTTCAGAGGGTATTCAAGACCCCGGGATGTTACAACTGTTGATGAGTTCATGCTGAAAATGGATATCTGCTGTCCGGGCCGGGACTCTATTGTAGCTTTTTCAGTAAGTACCTCAAATATGCCATAGTCGGTTACCATTTTTACAGTTGCCAACATGTTGTATTCGGCAAGCAGTGAGATATTTCCAAGAGTATGATCCTCCCTCAGTCCGGTGGCCCCAAGTATTACAAGCTCTTTTCTCCCGTTATTGATACACCATTTAACGGCCTTGGTCAGGTCGTTCGTTTCCTGATCGGGGTCAAAAGAGAGAAGGCTCTCATACCTGGCTTTCAATTCCTGGCTGAGCGAGTCAAGGTCCCCTACAATCATATCGGGTTCAAAACCGTGCGCAACAAGTTTTTCAACAGCACCGTCACTACAAACTATAAAAGCGGCTTCAGAAAGTATTTCAAATGGTATCTCATGCTGCGGAAAAATTCCGTCTGCCAGGATAACTGTCTTCTCAGTGACTGAATAATTCATTATCATTCATTTTTTCAATTGGCAACTAACTTATCGCTTCATCACACTGCCGCGCACAGGCGCAATAATCTCTGCGCCACTCCATGAGTCCTATAACGGCCATTACAAAGTAAACAATAAACAGTATCACGGTCGGATACATTCCCTTCAATATATATACAATTATTGCAATGCCGTTAGCAATGATCCATACATGCCATTGTTCAAATATCTTGCGAGTAAGCATCCAGGTAGCAACAACAGAGAGAGTGGTAATGATTGCATCCCATAATGGAACAGGCGAATCTGTCCAACTGTCAAGTACATACCACATGGCAACAAATATCAGAACAGTAGCTGTTGAGGTCCACACAGCTGTTTTTATGTCAATGCGCGATATCCTCAGGTCAGCCTTTTGTCTGGAATCATGTGGTTTACCATGCTTCCAGGCCCACCATCCGTAAACACTTATAACAAGGTAATATACCTGTAGCAACATATCAGCGTAAAACCCATTGTCCCTGAACACATAAATATATGTTGCTGAAGTAACTATCCCTACAGGCCACAACCATATGTTCTGCTTTATCTCAAGAAAGACATATATTATACCTGTCACAGCACCGAAAATCTCAACAATATGAGATGCAAACCACTCTGCCATTGATTAAAATTTTAAGTCAGCTGAAACCAAAAAGTTGGTCCCTGCCTGCGGGAAGAAGTAAGCCCAGGTCTTCTCAACTCCATCTTCGCTCCACATACCACCATAAGCATTGCTTTCATACTTGTGGTTAAGAATGTTGTTAACCTGAAGCCTGATACCAATCTCGCCCATAGATTTTGTTTTTATTGTATAATCAGCGGTAGCATTACTTACAAAGTAAGGATTAATCTTCCTGTCATTGCTCATGGTGTTGTCGTAATACTGTTTTCCGACGTATTTGCCTGTTATGCGAAAAGAAAGGCCATCGGCAGGTGCATACTCCATCTCCGCCATGCCGGTAACGGACGGAGAGTAAGCTATATCAACCGAGCCAAGATCACTATATGTATATATGCTGCTCCAGTCAGAGGTATTATATTCAGTATAATAATTTCTGAAATCAGATATCTTATTTCTGCTCAGAGTGACACTGGTATTGATGCCGTATTTTTTTGATGGTTTATAATTCGCCGAAATTTCAATACCGGTACGGTAGCTCTTCTTCACATTAGTCATAATTGAATACCCGACATTGCTTATCTGCCCTGTAGGAACAAGCTGATTGTGATAATTCATATAGTACAGGTTCAGGTTAAATGTCACCGGGGCTGATTTGAATGAGTAGCCGGCTTCATAGTCTGTCATTCGTTCTGCTTTCGGAGTTGAAGAGGCATCGCCGGTGGCATCGGTGAAATCAGATCGGGTAGGTTCGCGGTGAGCTACGGCTACCGAGGCATATGCTTCGCTTCCGCCGCCATTACGCCATAAAAAGCCGGCCTTTGGGTTAAAGAATGTGAAATAATGATACTGCGTAAGGTCACGCATGTCATCATCCGGACCCTTAATAGAATATGATATGTACCTTAACTGCATGTCAAGATAACTGCTCAGTGATCCAGTCAGTTCTGAGCTTGCCTTGCTATAAAAGTTGATTTCGTCCTTCAGTCCCCGGTTCCTGTACCATTCATAACCAGGTATATATGGGCCGGCACTCCCCATCCACAATATCTTTCCAAAATGGTTGCCATCATATCTGTTTATCCCGCCACCAAATGTAAGGTCTGTCTTTGTTCCTTTTCGTGTAAGAGACCATACAGCTCCATAAAAATTGTTTGACATCCATTTGCGTTCCACCATATCTGTTTTTGTAATGGCAGAGTCACCGATCATAAAGTTTTCCATTCCATATTCTGAGAGTGTCTGGCCGCTTTTCTGCTCTTCGTAATAACCTCTCCCTGTGGTCAGATGAAATGCCACATTTAGCGTAAGTTTATCTGTAAACATATGGTTAAGAGAGAGATGGTAATGGTTCTGAAGGTAATCATCTACCTCGTCATTATAGTAGCGTACGACACCATTTGCATCAACATATTCGCCGGCAGGGTTATAACGACGGTCTGTTGGAAGTATCTCCTGAGGGACGCCCCACCAGGCTATCCCAGTGCGTTCAGACCCCAGCAAAGCATTTGCTCTTATTATCGTTCGGGCATCTGACCATGCAGTGCTTATTGATGCTGATTTAATATCTGATCCGCCGTGTTTGATATAACCATCGCTTTTTATCATTGAGGCACGCAGAGCCATAGAAAAGTGATCCCCTAGTCGTCCGGTGTAGCCCTTCACCGTAGTCTTAAAAGTATTGAATGAGCCGGCCGAGAAGTTAAGTTCTGCCCCCGGATCATTCGGAGGTGTAAGAGTGTTTATATTAACCGATGCCCCGAATGCTCCGGCGCCATTTGTGGATGTACCAACACCTCTCTGCAACTGCACGCTTGAAACTGATGATGCCAGATCAGGCAGGTCAACCCAGAACATCTCCTGTGACTCAGCGTCGTTCAATGGTATACCATCGAGAGTAACATTTATTCTGTTGCCACCTGAGCCCCGCACCCGCAGAGAAGTATATCCAACCCCGGTGCCTGCATCTGATGTCTCCACCACCGATGGAGTAAGGGCAAGAAGGTATGGCATATCACGAGTCATATCGTTCTGCTGTATATGTACAGCATCAACATTGGAATATGCAACAGGAGTGTTGCTGCCTGCACGTGTACTGCTGACTACCACCTCGCCTGTCATTACGACCGACTCACCTAATGTTGCATCGACAACTTTATTCCCGTCAATCGTAACCTCTTTAACCACCGGCTCATATCCCATAAAACTGAATCGAATATGATAAGTGCCGTTTTTCAGTCCCCGTAATTCATAATGCCCGTTATTCCCGGTAATAACGCCGGTCTGGAGCTCTTCGGCCATAACAAATGCACCAGACAGTGGTGATCCATCAGACGATGTCACAGTACCTGAAACGGCACTTTTTATCTGCTGTCCGTGCAGTGCCACGGATGTAAAAATCAATAAAGTCAGTAAAAAAAAGTTCTTCTTCATCTTTTGATCAATAAATAGTTTAACAACTCTTTTAGCCAAAAAATGAGGGTGTGAACTAAAGCTAACTGCAAGATACTCTTCTTTCCCTCCGCCAGCATTACCTGGATCAGGTTAAGGGTATGATCTCAGCCCGTAGTATTAAGGCACCCCGTATTTTTGATTCTGCAAAGTTATAATCTTTGTTTTATAAATACCAAATAATACAGGTAGCAGAAGTAAATATCTATTTCTATATTTGCCGTGAAAAGAACTCAGCATCTATGGATGACCTTTTGAAAAAACTGTGTTACAAGGGTCAGGAAAGAATCGCAGTTATTGAAGCTCCGGCGGTGATTAAAAAGAAATTGGAAAACAAGCTTGAAGGAGTACAAATTGATTCTGTTATTGACCCGAGGTACCTGTACGATTTTATTCTTGTCTTTATAAAGGGCCCTGACGACATTGATAATTTTGGTCCGAAGGCCATACACAATATAAGCCCCGACGGAAAGTTATGGGTCGCCTTTCATAAAGCGACTACAAGAAAATACTCATCTGAAATAACCAGGTATAAGGGTTGGGACCATTTTGAGGAGACAGGATTCAAACGCGTTAGCCAGATAGTAATTGACAAAGACTGGTCAGCCCTGCGTTTCAGAAATAAGAAATTTGTCAAATCAAACTCAAAAGAAGATTGATAAAATATGAAAAAAATAATAACGTGGACACCAAGAATATTAGCCATTATAATTATAATATTCGTCGCACTTCTGGCGTTTGACGGTTTTGTTCCGCTCAGCACCCCGTTTAATAGTTCCCTCTCTCTGGCAATCAGTCTGTTACCTGCAATAATTCTTTCTCTGGCCCTCATATTGGCCTGGTTTTATCGTATGGCAGGCGGCATCACTTATATTATACTAGGAGGAGCAATGAGTTTCTTCGTACATGCAAATGTTGATGAGCTCTCATTCCTTACCTTGTCTTCACCGGTTCTTGCCGTCGGAGTTCTATTTCTCCTGTCGCATTTTTACGACAAGGCCATCTCCAGAACACAATAGATTTTGCAATGAGAATTAACCTGAGCCCGGGAAAACTGTCGATTATTGTCCTGCTTACATTATCATCATGTATATCAAGGCATAAGGAAGTTTTTTACGAAGGAAGCGTCACTTTTCCAGATACATTATCACTTGAAAAGAAAGAGTATCTGGCTGCTCATGTTGTCCCTCAGCAAAAACAGATAGAATGGCAGGAGATGGAGATGTCGGCATTTATACACTTCTCAGTAAACACTTTCACTGATAAGGAATGGGGCGATGGCAAAGAGCCGGAATCAGTTTTCAATCCGACTGATTTGAATGCTTTTCAATGGGTAAAAGAGCTTGATGAAGCTGGTTTCAGGATGGTCATTCTTACTGCAAAACACCATGATGGTTTCTGCCTCTGGCCAACAAAGACAACTACTCACTCTGTAAAGAACAGCCCATGGATGAATGGCAGGGGTGATGTGGTAAGGGAGCTGAAGACAGCCTGTGACAGGTATGGGATGAGGTTCGGCATTTACATCTCACCATGGGACAGGAACGCAAAATGCTACGGTGATTCACCGGAATACAACAAGTTTTTCATGGCTCAGCTTACAGAACTGCTGACCTGGTATGGCAAAGTTGACGAGATATGGTTTGATGGTGCCTGTGGTGAAGGCCCAAATGGCAAAAAGCAGGAATATGACTGGAAAGGATACTATTCGCTTATTCATAAACTTCAGCCTGATGCTGTAGTGGCAGTCATGGGTGAGGATATACGCTGGGTTGGGACAGAATCAGGCTATGGACGTGAAACAGAGTGGAGTGCGACACCATTCGCCCCGGGCGGCCGCCCTGAAATGACCGCAATAAATAAAAAACTTGGACTGGAAGCCTCATCTGAAGATCTTGGCAGCGACATACTACTGAGGAAAGCCGACAGGGTATTCTGGTATCCTTCTGAGGTCGATGTTTCTATAAGACCCGGTTGGTTTTACCATTCCACTGAAGATAACAGAGTGAAATCGGCAGATAAACTGGCCGATATCTATTTCAATTCTGTGGGGCGCAATTCGCTGTTACTTTTAAATGTGCCACCCGACAGAAGAGGTCTCATCGGCGAAAAAGATATTCAGAGCCTGAAAGGTTTTAAGAGATACCTGGACACTCTCTATTCCAGAAATCTTCTTGAAGGTTCAAGACCCTATGGTCATGGAGCCTCTTATGCCATAGACAGGAAAATCACAACATCATGGAAACCTGACAGCAACGCAGTAGTAAGCTATATTACTCCTATTCCGGTGACATTTAATGTATTGGAATTATGCGAGGATATAAGCAAAGGACAAAGGGTTGAAGGTTTCAAAGTAGAAGCAAAAAAGGGTGAAAACTGGTTTACAGTTGCCTCGGGAACGACCGTTGGGTATAAAAGACTAATCAGATTCCCGGCTGTTACTTCAGACGAGATCAGATTATCGATTACTGCCTCAAGAAGCAGACCTAACATTAGTACTTTTGCTCTTTTCCGCGCACCTGAGATTATGGGAGAAGCATTACTTCAACGCGACAGGGAAGGGCATCTTACCATTTGCTCCGACTCTCCATTTTCTGTAATTAAGTATACTACTGATGGTACTGACCCGACACGGTCATCTGAGACATGGAAGAACCCTGTTCCCTTGCCAGGTGCCGTGACCGTAAAAAGCAGGGTATATATAAACAACTTCGCAGATTCCGGCTCCGTGGTTACTGAAAACTATGATATAGCCCCGTCAAAATGGTCAATTGTCAAGGCTGATCCTTCAATCCGAGGCTGTGATGCAGAAAATGCCATTGACGGCAACGATAAAAGCGTATACAGAACCACAGAAGGAAATGATACCGGTTCATCTGAACATAACATTATTATTGATCTGGGTGAAAACCTGAAAATAAACGGATTTTATTATACTCCTGCCTCTGAAGGATACGGTGCTGATGCAGTTGAGAAATACAGGTTTTATGTCAGTACTGACGGAAAGAAATGGTTGGAGGTTAAATGCCCGGGAGAATTCGGCAATACAGGAACCAATCCGGTAAAACAATCAGTAATGTTCTCCAGACCTTATCAGGCTCATTTCTTAAGATTCACAGCTCTTTCTGCTGTAAATGGCAGTGGTAAGATTTCCATTGCTGAAATTGGCGTAATTACCAGGTAAATACCTTTATCCGTTTAATCAGAATTTTAACTTTTCAAATCAGTCATTGGTACGGTTGTTGTGCAACATTAATCATCAACAGTAAACCCTACTATCATGAAAAAGTTAATTGTTATACTGACTGTATTGATGATTTCTGTGTCTGTGATGGCACAAGAGCCTGCAACAGGTAAGACGAGGGCTGAAAAGAAGGCAGAGAGGAAAGAACTAAAGGCACAAAAAGTTAAGGAGCTTAGTGAAGCTATTGAAAAAGCAATGGATTCTGGCAACTATGTCGTAAGAGCAGACCAGTTAAGGGATAGATACGGCAGAATGGTAATGGTAAACTCAACAACAAACTTTGTTGCCAAAAGAGGCAATGAGGCATTTATTCAATTCGGACCAGAATCAGGCTTTGGATCATTTGGCTCAGGTGCCGGTATAAAAGGATCAGTTTCAAGCTACGAGATGAAACGTGATAAGAAAAATGGCTATTATTTAATATCCTTTTACGTGAAAAGTGACTTTGGAACAATAAGTGTTAATATTTCTTCAAGTCCAACCGGAGAGAATGCTGAAGCAAGAGTACAGACTCAAAATGGTTTTCCGGTAAGCTTCACGGGAGATATGGCGCCGGTTCTTAACTCTCAGAAATTTACAACTGACGGCAATAAGTGAAACTGACTTTAAACCCTGCCGCTCATTTATATAATTAACCTGCAAATTGTCAATTATTCTGTCATAAAATATATTTTTGCACTTTGTGTTAACTTTTAAAAAAACTCTGATGAAAAAAATAGCACTCCTGTTTGTCCTTGCTCTTATATCTGCTGCAGGTTGTGAGCCAGGCGGGTCACATACGGTTTACACCAACGGGTTGGCAAACATTACGTTTAAATCAATTCCCAAAACCGGTAAAGTTGGCCAAAACATAAGTATTACAGCTCATGGTGAAGCATATTCAGATTGCTGGAGTGACCTTAAGATAAACCTTGACGTGTCTGAGGCCTTTAATTACAATCTTCTGGCTACAGGGTACTATGAAAGCTGGGGTTCATGTAATACAACTATTATCGCAACTGATACAATAATAACCTTCAAGCCCAGTGCTGCAGGAGATTATGTTATTTTTACATATATGTCACCCTATGTAGTTACAAAGGACACAATTGTGGTAGCACCATAAGTTTTACCCTAGCTGTTTAATATCGGGAAAATATTGCCCATCTTCCTTGGTGGCAGTGTCTGGTGAAAAACATCTTTGTTGACAAACTTAATAGTCTCTATTGTATAAAATGCCCGTGGGTTATTTCTTGTAATTATCTCAAGTATGCTCTGTATCATTCTTCTCCGTGCAATAATATAGATGACACCCACTTCACCATCAGCTCCTTCGGCCTTCACCGAGGTGACTCCGAAACCCGCTGCTCTAAGCTCGGCTATGAGAGCTGAAGCATCGGCACCGGTAATTACCCTTATCATCTCATGACCGATTGCCAGTTTCTCCTCAAAAACCATTCCCACAAAATTGCCTGTAGCAAACCCGCCGGCATAAGCAATATAACATACCCAGTTGTCAAGGTTTTTCATTATAGTGCTAATGGCTATAAGCCAGATCAATACACTGAAGAAACCAAAGAATGGGGCTATCTTTCGCATCCCTTTTGAAACGAATATAATTCGCAAAGTATCGAGAGTAACGTCACAAATACGGGCAAAAAAGATAAAAAGCGGCAGAAGGATATAGATAAACGTGTTTGAATGAAAGAGTTCTGTCATTGTTTTCAGTTTTAAAACAAGCCCCAAAGTTCGTTAAGTTTTCGGTTTCACAGGCCGGTTTCAGAATCAATTATGAAAAAATAACATTTAGGCCATGCCTGACCGCTACCCGGCACTGATTTGGGAAATGAATTAAAAAAGGTAACTTCACGCACTCAAAAAACAGATTTAACAGATGAGCCGGTCAATCAGTTTTGCATTCATTTTCTTATTTTTTTCAACTTTTACCTGTCTGGGACAGGAACAGGATTCCACCCTCACCGTTTTATTTGCTGGAGACATAATGGGTCACGAAGGGCAGATTGCATCGGCATATGATAAGACGACAAATACTTACTCATACGATAACGTCTTTAAGTATATCAGGCCCGTGATTTCAGAAGCAGATCTTGCTATTGGAAATCTTGAAGTCACCCTGGCGGGTCCCCCGTACACAGGCTATCCGGCATTCTGCTCCCCTGATGAGCTTGTGGCAGCATGCAAAAGAGCCGGGTTTGATGTCCTGGTGAACGCAAACAATCATAGTGCCGACAAAGGCTCAAGAGGCATCAAACGTACAATAAAAGTGCTGGATAGCCTCAATATACAACACACAGGGACATTTGTCTCCAATGCTGCAAGAGACACTCTGACGCCACTTATCGTTGAGAGAAAAGGTATCCGGATTGCCCTGCTAAACTATACCTATGGTACTAACGGGATAGTTATTCCACCGCCAGCAGTCGTATCATATATAGATACTATCAGAATTGCTTCTGACATAAAGAAGGCAAAAGCCAGGAACAGTGACCTCGTTGTGGTTTTCATTCATTGGGGAATAGAATATGACTCCATACCCTCCAGGGACCAGAAAAGAACTGCTGCCTCTATTTTCAGAAACGGAGCTGATATTATCATTGGGTCTCATCCTCATTGCCTGCAGCCTATGGTAGCATCTGTTACACCCGAAGGCTTGAACAGACCACTGGTATGGTCAATGGGTAATTTTGTCTCATACCAGCGGCAGCGAAGAAGCGACGGAGGCGCAATGGTCAGACTGACAATCTCAAAATCAGGCAGAAAAACCGTTGTAAAAGATGCCGGATATATTCTTACATGGGTTTATGTCCCTAATGAAAACGGTAAAAGGCAGTTTTATATACTGCCATGTTCAGAGATAGAAGATAACCCGACATTTTTCCCTTACCCTCTCAACTACCAGGAGATGAAGCTCTTTCTGACAGATTCACGCAGGCTTTTGTATAAAAACAACATTGGATTTAATGAACTCATAAAGGCCGGTGATATGTGGATACCTTTCCAGCCAGTTAAATAAAAAGATCTTGGTTTGTTGCCAGGCTTAATGTTCCGGTTAACAGAGTATTTTTTAACAACTGACAGTGCTTTAGGAGCCTCCTTATAGCCTGAGAGACAAATAATATTATTAGTTTTGTGCAAAATATCAGATAATGAGTTTCGACTACAACACACAAAGGAAACGAATGTCCTTGCCTGAATATGGAAGGAATGTTCAGAAGATGATTGAACATATTAAAACCATCAAGGATCCGGAGGAGAGAAACAGGGCAGCAAAGACAATAATTCAGATAATGGGCAATCTCAATCCCAACCTGAAGGATGTTACCGATTTTAAACATAAACTCTGGGATCATTTAATGATTATAGCAAACTTTGACCTGGATGTTGACTCACCATATCCGGCACCTGATGTTCTTAAGCTGGTTGAAAAGCCAAACAGGGTTCCATATCACAATGGAGAGATAAAATATATGCACTATGGCCGTATTGTTGAATCACTTATTGAAAGTGCTTCGGCAATGGAAGACGGTGATGAAAAAGATTATCTCACTTCTCTGATACTCAATCAGATGAAAAAAGACTACATAACCTGGAACAAGGGTCTTGTTTCTGATGAGGTCATAATCCGTGACCTGATAGCATTGTCAAAAGGACAATTGAAAATTAATGAAAACGTCAAAATTCTTGAGACCAGAGATTTGATGGGCCCGCAAAGGCCTAAGCAGCAGGGAGGGCGTTTCTCGGGAAGGCCACAGGATAAGAACCATGGAAGGCAGGGGAAAATGATGGGAAAGAAAAAATATAAAAGCAATCATTAATGAGCTCCTTTGCTGTCACAGGAGGAAAAAAACTGAGCGGAGAACTTACTCCCCAGGGAGCTAAGAACGAAGCGCTGCAGGTAATATGTGCCACGCTTCTTACTCCTGAACGGGTAACAATTCATAATGTCCCTGACATCAGGGATGTTAACATGCTCATTGAGCTTCTCAGATCACTCGGTGTTGGCATAATCAGTGAAGGCGATGGTACCTGGACCTTTTGTGCAGCAGATATTAACCTTGACTACCTCTGTAGTCCTTCATTCTGTGAACAAAGTGCGAGCCTCAGAGGCTCCATTATGATTGTAGGCCCTCTGCTTGCACGCTTTGGCAAAGCAATGATACCACAGCCCGGCGGCGACAAGATCGGACGCAGGAGAGTTGATACTCACTTTATGGGTTTCCAGAAACTGGGTGCCAGTTTTGAATTCATCCCCAATGAATCGTTTTACAGGGTAAAAGCCAGACAGCTCAGGGGTTGCTATATGCATCTCGATGAAGCTTCAGTGACAGGTACTGCCAATATCATCATGGCTGCAGTACTCGCCGAAGGAAGAACAACAATCTATAATGCGGCATGCGAGCCTTACGTGCAGCAGCTTTGTAAAATGCTTGTCTCAATGGGCGCAATAATAACAGGCATCGGCTCAAATCTGTTATATATAGACGGGGTAAAGAACCTGTTCGGTTGCAGGCACACTATACTGCCAGACATGATTGAGATAGGTTCATTCATTGGCCTGGCAGCCATGACTGAATCTGAAATAAAGATAAAAAATGTCTCCTACGAAAATCTTGGTATCATCCCTGACTCTTTTAAGAGACTGGGAATCAAGTTACAGAGACAGGGCGATGATATTCTGGTACCTGCCCAAAAGCATTACCAGATAGAAACCTTTATTGATGGTTCAATTATGACCATCTCTGATGCCATCTGGCCGGGGCTTACACCTGACCTGCTGAGCGTCTTCCTTGTCACTGCCACACAGGCAAAAGGATCAGTACTTATTCATCAGAAGATGTTTGAGAGCCGTCTTTTCTTTGTTGACAAGTTAATTGATATGGGAGCACAGATCATTCTTTGCGATCCTCACCGTGCAACAGTTATTGGCCACGACCGTAAGTTCAGGCTCCGGCATACAACAATGTCCTCTCCTGATATCAGGGCCGGGGTGGCACTGCTAATTGCAGCATTGTCGGCCGAAGGAGTAAGCTATATACACAACATAGAGCAGATTGACAGAGGATACCAGCAGATTGATAAGAGACTCAATGCCATTGGCGCAGAAATAAAAAGAACAGACTGATAATCATGAGTATAAATATAGTAAACACCTACGACGCGCCGTTGCCTGCAGGACACTATTCACAGGCAATTGTTGCCGGCAACATGATATTCGTTTCAGGGCAGATACCTGTAGCTCCTCTGACAGGAGATAAAATTATAGGGACAATCAGCGAGCAGACAAGGCAGACCCTCCAAAACGTGCTCAATATAGTTAAGGCTGCCGGAGGTGACATAAATACTATTGTCAAAACTACCATTTACATAACGGATATAAATAACTGGGAGGAGATAAACAGGGCTTATGCCGATTTCTTTAGCTCAAGCCAGCCAGCCAGATCTATTATTCAGGTTGCAAACCTCTACCATGGGGCAAAAGTTGAAATTGAAGCTATTGCATTAACACTTTAATTGCCACTTTGTCAGTTTTTATTTTCTGGCCGGTAATTTGTTTATTGGCGGATATAATAATGGATTATTATGGATAAGAACAGGAAACATAAAGAAGAACACGCAAAGGCCGTGCACGAGGAGAATAAATCTGTTGATCAGCAACCTGAGGAAACGATGGAGACCCCTTCCGAAACACAGGAAAAAGAGGCTTTTGAGGTTGTCAAAAAGAGCCTTGAGGATGAGATATCGGAAAAATTGGCAGAAATGCAGGATAAATACCTTCGTTTGTCGGCAGAGTTTGACAACTATCGTAAACGCACCCTCAGGGAAAAAATGGAGATCACAAAGACAGCCGGGGAATCAATACTTATAAGCATCCTTCCGGTAATTGATGATTTTGAAAGGGCCCTTAAATCAATGGATAAAGTAGAAAACTGCGAATCAATAAAAGAAGGTGTGGTTCTTATATACAATAAACTATATGACTTTTTAAAACAAAATGGTGTAAAAGAGATAGAGTCTCTTAACATGAATTTTGATGCAGACCAGCATGAGGCTGTGACTAAAATACCAGCTCCGGAAGAATCGGCAAAGGGCAAAGTAATTGATGTCATTCAAAAAGGCTACTCACTGAATGAAAAGGTTATACGCTATCCAAAAGTAGTTGTTGGGGAATAATTAATATCCGGGGATAAATCAATATGTCCAAAAAAGATTATTATGAAGTACTTGGCGTTCAAAAGAATGCCACTAAAGATGAGATAAAAAAAGCCTACCGCAAACAGGCCATAAAATTTCATCCTGATAAGAATCCTGGCAACAAGGAGGCTGAAGAAAAATTCAAGGAAGCTGCTGAAGCATATGAAGTGCTGAGCAATGATGAGAAAAGAGCCAGGTATGATCAGTATGGTCACGCTGGAATGGGGAATAATTTTGGAGGCGGAGGTTTCAGTGGCAGTGGTATGACCATGGAAGACATATTCTCCTCTTTTGGTGATATTTTTGGCGATGCCTTTGGTGGCAGCTTTGGCCGAAGCAGCCGGGGGAGATCATCACATCATGTCAATAAAGGTACTAACCTCAGAGTAAAGGTTAAGCTTACTCTTGAAGAGTTTGCCAGAGGGGCAGAGAAAAAAATAAAGGTGTCAAAATATGTCCCGTGCAGCACGTGCGGTGGTACAGGAGCAGCTTCACCTTCCGATGTTGTAACATGTTCTGCCTGTGGCGGTACCGGACATACAGTGAGGGTTATGAATACAATCCTGGGGCAGATGCAGACTTCCGCTCCCTGTAATGTTTGCGGCGGTGAAGGCAAAGTCATCTCAAAAAAATGCCATAAATGCTATGGCGAAGGAATTATCAAGGCTGAAGAGGTTATCCCTCTTTCCATTCCGGCCGGACTGTCGGCAGGTATGCAGCTCTCAGTTACAGGCAAAGGTAATGCTGCCCGCCGGGGTGGCATCAATGGCGACCTCATTATTGTTATTGATGAAGAACCACATCCTGAACTTATCAGAGAAGGGAACGACCTTATCTACAACCTTTTTATAAGCATACCTGATGCTACTCTCGGATCAAACGTTGAAGTCCCTACACTCGAGGGCAAAGCAAGAATAAAAATCGAGGCAGGCACACAGGGGGGAAAAATACTCCGTCTGCGCGGAAAGGGATTACCCGACGTAAATGGCTACGGACGTGGCGACCTGCTTGTAAATATTAACGTATGGATCCCAAAAAACCTGACAAAAGAAGAACAGAAAGCCTTTGAACAATACAGAAACTCTCCCTCATTTACCCCTAAACCAGAGGCTGACGACAGAGGATTCTTTGACAGGGTGAAAAACTATTTCTCTTAAAATTAAAGTGTTAAATATCTCAGGGTTGACAATGGACAACAGTTCATTTCAACCTTTTTTTTATATCTTTATTTCCGGGATTTACCAAAATCAAAATTCAAACCATGGTATTATTTGAAACTAAAGAAGTTACAAAAAAATATGCCACACAATTAGCCCTCGACAGGGTGAGCATTAGTGTACCCGAACAGAGTATTTTCGGACTTCTGGGACCTAACGGTGCAGGCAAGACAACATTGATCAGGATAATCAATCAGATAACCGGGCCTGATAGCGGCGAGGTTTTACTTAACGGCAGAAAGCTTAAATCAGAGGATGTATACCATATTGGATATCTTCCGGAAGAGCGAGGCCTTTATAAAAAAATGAAGGTTGGCGACCAGGCCTTATACCTTGCCCAACTGAAGGGACTTACAAAAGCCGAGGCAATGAGGCGGCTTAAATACTGGTTTAAGAAACTGGAGATAGTTGACTGGTGGGACAAAAAAGTGGAAGAGCTCTCCAAAGGGATGCAGCAAAAGGTGCAGTTTGTCACCACAGTGCTCCACGAACCGAAACTGCTTATTTTCGATGAGCCCTTCACCGGCTTCGACCCTCTTAACGCAAACACTATAAAGAATGAGATACTTTTCCTGCGCGAGAAGGGAGCCACAATTATATTCTCAACCCACAACATGAGTTCTGTTGAAGAACTGTGTGACAATATCACCCTTATAGACCACGGTCACACCATCCTCGACGGCAGCCTTGAAAAAATCAGGCATGACTGGGCTGCAAATGAATACCTTGTTACAATGGCAGGAGAGGTAAAACCTGAAGGTAACAACCATTTTTCAGTACTCAGTACCGAATTTGAAGGTGGTAAAAGTAATATCCGACTGAAAACAGACAGTGGCGATGATACCAACGAAATAATAAGGATGATGGCCGGTTACGGCAAAGTTATATCCTTTAACCCGGCTCTCCCCTCAATGAATGAGATCTTCATAAGGGTAGTAGAATCACAGAACAGTAATCAAGCATCAAACAACTAATCAGGCAATGAACAAGATATCTGTTATTATAAAAAGAGAATATACAACCAGGGTAAAGAAGAAATCTTTCATAATAATGACCCTGCTGACACCTGTCCTGATGGCATCTATGTTTATCATCCCGGCTCTGGTAATGAGCAATAAGGATAGGGACTTTAAAAAGATCGCTGTTGTTGAAGACGGAACTGATCTCTTCAGGGGAGCAATACCAAATTTCGCTGAAGCAGAATTCGTGTACCTTAAAGATGTAAAAATAAATGACATAAAAAACACCTTCGAGTCTGCCGGCTATTATGGGGTTCTTTATATCTCATCAGAAGTGATTGAGACACCAAATGCAGTTCAGCTGATTTCAAGAAAGCAGCCGCCCATGTCACTTCTTGAACATATTAACAGTTCTCTTGAAAAGGAGGTTGAGAAACAAAAAATGTTAGCATATAACATAAAAGACCTGGATCAGATATTAAAATCAATCCATACTAATGTAAGCGTACAGACAATTAAAATTGATGAAACCGGAAAAACTAAGCAGACAAGCACCGGGGCATCTATGGTATTGGCTTATTTTAGTGGTTTTCTGATGTATATGCTTGTATTTATGTTTGGCGCACAGGTTATGAGGGGCGTAATTGAAGAGAAGACCAGCAGGGTCGTTGAGGTCATAGTCTCATCTGTAAAACCTTTCCAGCTTATGGTTGGAAAAATTGTTGGGATAGCCCTTGTTGGCCTGACCCAGTTTGCAGTATGGGTAATGCTGACAGGAGCTATTGTGACTGTGGCCAAGGTGAATTTTTCTACAAAAAATACAGCAACGCATATTGAAACCACATCGCAAAGTCTTATACAGTCAAATAATGTCGCCCAGGCTGGTCAGACTGTACAGGCTACACCTCAGGAAAATGAATTTATGAAAGGACTTGATAAAGCTCTTGATCAGAACTGGGCACTCATCATACCTGTTTTCATCTTTTATTTCCTGACCGGTTATCTTTTATATGCATCGCTCTTTGCTGCAGTTGGTTCTGCGGTTGATAGCGAGACGGATACCCAGCAGTTTATGCTTCCTATTACTATTCCAATAATTCTTGGCCTGGTGGTGGCAATGGGAACGATGGAAAACCCTGAAAGTTCCATATCATTTTGGTTCTCACTTATACCTCTCACTTCGCCTATAGTAATGGTTGCCAGAATGCCCTTTGATGTTCCCGGCTGGCAGATTGCCCTGTCTATGTTACTGATGTTGGCAACAGTGTGGGGAGCAATATGGATGGCTGCCAGGATTTACAGGACAGGAATACTTATGTACGGCAAAAAGTCTTCGTACGGTGAGATTTGGAAATGGTTGAAATACAAAGAATAAATTATACAAAATATAAATGCCAAAAATACTTGTTATTGATGATGAAAGGGCTATAAGAAACACCCTCAAAGACGTACTTGAATATGAGAAATACGAAGTTGACCTGGCCGAAGATGGTCCTACAGGTCTGGACCACTTCCATCAGGGCAGCTATGATGCCGTACTTTGCGATATTAAAATGGCAAAGATGGATGGCATTGAAGTATTGCAAAAACTCATGGAGGATTCATCCGATACCCCTGTCATAATGATCTCAGGGCATGGTAATATTGAATCAGCCGTTGACGCAATAAAAAAAGGGGCCTTCGATTTTCTTGAGAAACCGCTCGATCTTAATCGCCTCCTCATTACAATACGCAATGCACTCGATAAAGCAACTCTTATTACCCAGACCAAGGTCCTGAAGAAACAGGTAAGCAGGAAATATGAGATTGTTGGAAACTCTCCGGCAATCAATATTGTCAAGGACATGATTGAGAGGGTTGCCTCCACCGAGGCTAGGGTCCTTATCACCGGGGCCAACGGAACCGGGAAGGAACTTGTGGCTCACCAGATTCACGAAAAGAGCAACAGGTCTAAAGGACCGTTTGTTGAAGTAAACTGCGCCGCCATACCATCTGAGCTTATAGAAAGCGAATTGTTTGGACATGAGAAAGGATCTTTTACCTCGGCAATAAAACAGAGGATAGGAAAGTTTGAACAGGCAAACGGAGGAACAATTTTCCTTGATGAGATAGGCGACATGAGTCTTGCAGCACAGGCAAAAGTGCTGAGAGCACTTCAGGAGAGCAAAATAACCAGGGTTGGTTCAGACAAGGATATTGCCGTTGACGTAAGAGTTGTTGCGGCAACAAACAAAAATATAAGGGAAGAAATTGACAGGAACAACTTCCGCGAAGACCTGTACCACAGACTGAGTGTCATACTCATTCATGTACCTTCTTTGAATGAACGCCCCGATGATATCAAGCTTCTTGCTGATCACTTTAATGCGCTGATATGTAATGAATATGGCATGAGCAAAAAGAAAATCACCCCTGAGGCCATTTCAGAAATGCAAAAGATAAACTGGACCGGAAATGTGAGGGAATTCAGAAATGTCCTCGAACGACTGATCATACTTTGTAAAGATCAGATTACTGCAAATGATGTCATTACTTATGCACACCCTGTTTCAGGCTATAATATCTGACCATGAAAAAACTCTCCCTGCTTGCTCCAATAGCGCTTTGTTTACTGCTTATATCATTATACGGGTGCGTCCACAACAAGAATGCCGGGATGCCGGTCTCATTCAACAATGATTGGCTGTTCTTAAGAAAAGATTCTCTGTCAAATGAAGAAAACATCCCCCCTGCCAACAGAGAATGGGAAAAGGTGACACTGCCACACACAGCCAATACAGAGCCTGCTACGGTAACAGGTAAGCAGTGGACCGGCATATGTTGGTATAAGAAAACATTCAGGGCAGGAAAGGAATTTAATGGACGCCATGTGGCACTGCTCTTTGATGGGGCTATGAATGATGCTATAATATATCTCAATGGCGTTGAGCTCTATCACAATACAGGCGGATATCTGCCTTTTTATGTTGATCTGACTAAGGATATTAAGCACGGGAAAGAAAATGAGATACTGGTAAAACTCAATAACAGTGAAAATAAAGAGATCCCTCCCGGGAAACCGCTGCATGATCTTGATTTTCTTTACTATAGCGGACTATACCGCAATGTAAGCCTTATTATTAAGGACAAACTTCATATCACCAATGCGGTGGAAGTTGACTCCCTGCATGGCGGAGGTATTATGACCGGCTACACTAATGTAAGCTCAGATCAGGCTGATGTCATTACATCGGTAGTCGTCAGAAATGATGACAAGACTCTCCGGATATTTTCCCTTAACGTCAATCTTCTTGATGCTGGTGGTAACAAAGTTGCTGAAGCAAAACAGGAGAATATCAGCCTTATGCCTGGTATTGCTGCCACCGTGACTACCAGAATGAATGTGATAAAACCTGCTCTCTGGTCTCCTGACAGCCCGTTCCTATATACACTTAAGACTGAGATTATTGAAGGAGAGACAATCATTGATTCGGATGAACAGCGCATTGGAATACGCGACCTGAAGATAACAGCCGGCAAAGGGCTTATCCTCAATGGCAAGCCGGTAAAGATAAGGGGCACCAACAGACATCAGGAATATCCCTTTATTGGATATGCCCTTTCTGACAACGCCAATTACCGTGATGCATATAAGATAAAGGAGGCCGGTTTTAACTTTGTCCGCTGCTCTCATTACCCACAGTCACCTGCTTTCCTTGATGCATGTGATGAGCTTGGCATAATGGTTATGGACGCAATACCCGGATGGCAGTTCATTGGCGACTCAACATTCCGCAGCGCAGCTGTTCATGACACCAGGTTGATGTGCCGCCGCGACAGGAACCACCCGTCAATAATACTGTGGGAGTCTTCTTTGAATGAGACATGGATGCCATACGGATTTCTTTCAGAACTTAATAAGACGGCACATACTGAGCTGAGCATGATGCAATGCTATACCTGCAGCTGGATGGATACCATTTGCGACGTATTCGGTCCTGCACGGCAGCACGCAAAAGCACCGGACTACTGGAACAAATACAACAGGAAAAAGCCTCTTTTAATAAGCGAATATGGCGACTGGGAATATTATGCCAACAATGCTGGGTTTAGTCAGACAGAATTCAAAGATCTTTCTACGGCATTGCGTAACTCACGTCAGTTAAGAGGCGCCGGAGAAAGAGCCTTGCTTCAACAGGCATTTAACTTCCAGGAAGCACATAACAGCAACCTCATCGGACCGGCAATCGGCGATGCCAACTGGCTAATGTACGATTACAACCGGGGCTACGCTCCTGATATTGAGTCGTCAGGTATAATGGATATCTTCAGACTTCCGAAATTTTCATACTGGTTTTACAGAAGCCAGTCAGACAGAAGCCCTGTATGCTTTATTGCTTATTATAACACACCTGCATCAGGAAAACTTGTCAGGGTCTTCAGCAATGCTGACACTGTCATGATCTATGGAGATGACAAGCTGATTGCCAGGCAGGCTCCTGACATTAACCAAAACACTGTTAACCTTAGCCACCCTCCCTTTACTTTCACTGTGAAGGAACACTTTCATAAATTATCTGCCACAGGTATAAAAAACGGAGAGAAAATAACATCCTCATCTGTTACAGAAGCATCTTCGCCAGCTGCAATAAGGCTATCGGCCGATTTCAGTAACAAGCCGCTGGCAGCCGATGGAGCTGATGCGATCTTTATCTATGCATCGATAGTTGATTCAACGGATAATGTTGTGTACGCCTCCTCTGATTCAGTCATGTTCACCGTTAAAGGTGACGCTGTCATTGTGGGTCAATCACATGCCAGGGCTGAAGCAGGAATTGCATCTGTGTTACTGAGAGCAGGTACAAACCCGGGCAGGATTACAATAAGGGCAAAGGCAAAAGGGTTATCACAGGCTGAGATGATGATAGAATCAAAAAGATAGCTATAGCTAAAATCTGAAATAAATAAACGGTTGGGTGGCTTCAAGGCCAACTTTGTGTATCAGAAGGCACACACACGCTATTATCACGAATTTTAATACAACCGGCATCCTGATAAATATGCCACGGTACGATTCCTTGACACTATAAGGGACAAAATGTAAAGTATAACCTGTAAGAATCAGCAGCAACGATGGCAGATAGGCCATGATTACAGCCTTGTAAGAGCCGGGGTCAAAGGCAGTGAGAATGCGTCTTATCATCTCCATGGCTTCATCAAATGAGCCTGTTCTGAAAAATATCCAGGTAAAATTTACAAAATTGAAGGTCAGAAAGACACCAAGTACCAGAGGAACTTTCCGCCCTTTTTCCCATCCTTTAAATATCCTCTTCCATATTTTGTTTATAACAAGAGCCACGCCATGCATCGCTCCCCAAACCACAAATCGTAATGATGCTCCATGCCATAATCCGCCCAGGATCATCGTTATCATAAGGTTAACCCCTGTTCTGAAGCGGCCCTTCCGGCTTCCTCCAAGGGGGATGTAGAGATAATCCTTCAGCCACCTCGACAATGAGATATGCCACCTCTTCCAGAAATCTGAGATATCAGGAGCTTTGTAAGGCGAGTTAAAGTTCACCGGTAGTCTGAATCCCATTAGCAACGCAATACCGATTGCAATATCAGTATACCCCGAGAAGTCACAGTAAATCTGTATTCCATAACCGTACACTGAAAGAAGGTTTTCAAAACCAGAATAAAGGGATGGAGAAACAAACACTCTGTCAACGAATCCGCCTGCGATAAAGTCAGAGATTACCATTTTTTTTATCAGGCCCTGAAGTATCAGGAACAAGGCATGCCCCCACTCATTTCTTGTAAGTGAGTAATCGGTATACATCTGTGGCACGAACTCCGAAGCCCGGACTATAGGGCCCGCCACAAGGTGCGGGAAGAATGAGACATAAAAGGCAAAATCTGTAAATCTTTTTACAGGTGACACCTTGTTTCTGTATATATCAATGGTATAGCTTAATGCCTGGAAGGTAAAGAATGATATTCCCACAGGGAGGATAATGGAGCTCACATCAAACTGTGTTCCTAATATTGAGTTTGACAGCATCGAGAGGTAATCGTGGGCAATGAATGATGTATTAAAAACAGAATTCACCAGGTCAGTTGCAAAAGCAGCATACTTAAAATACCCCAGCAACCCCAGTCCTGAAATAATACTTACTGAAAGCCAGATTCTTCTGACTGTTCTCTTTGATGATGAGGAAATGCGTAATCCGCAAAAATAGTTTATAGTGCTTATAAAAAGCAGAAGTAAAATGAAGAGGCCCCCGGCCCTGAAGTAAAACCAGAGGCTTACAATAAGCAGCCATATGTTTCTGACTGCATTGTTTTTTAATACTATAGTGAAACCGGCTAAAACAATCAGAAGGAAGACCCAGAAAGCCGGGCTTGTGAAAATAAAAGGGTCTGAAGGGTTGTATGAGAAGAACGATATCGCAATTCCTTTAATTGATCTCCAAACAGTATGAAGGCGGTCATACCCGGAAACTGTTCCGGTGACGGCTACAGGCGATATACCTGGAAGTGCTGAGATAAGTTTTGTTCCGGCAGTGTCGTCTGATAAAAACACAGAGCTGTTTTTATGCTGCGTTCCCGGAATGAACAGGTCATTTATAAGTTTTTTGGCAAGTGTGTCTGATCCTGCAAGAGAGAGATGGGTAAGATCAGTCTGAGCCAGAGGCGGATTAGTCTTTGCCCATTTAGATATTGAGCCGGCCCCTCCCATCGCCTTCCATGCATCCCAGAACAAAATGCCTGTTCGTCTTGCAGCCTCCGCCTGAGCATCACGTATTGCCGGAATATTCTTAAAAAACCTGAGGCTGTCACCTTTCATGTCAGCCATATCAGTGAGACTGATAAGCAGTACAGGGACCCCTCCGGAGACGTCTTTAAGATATTGTATCTGACTTACCAACCCGTCTTCATAATATGAATAATCCTTCCTGACATTTCGAACCACATTCAATCCGTACTGAAGAATAATGAGATCGGGTTTGAGAATCTTCATTGACTGTCTGAAGGTTTCTTTGTCTGTCATGACAAACTCAAGACCTGCGCTGCCTCTTAATGGAATATTGTCAACAACCACTCCTCCCGGACTCTCAATGCTCATTGAATAGATGTCAGGCGATAGCCTTCCTGTGAACTCAATTTTTACATCCGGTGAGCCTTTAAGAGAGCACCTGTATTCCTTTTCCGAGGAACTAGGGTAGATGGTGTCAGTGGCAATTGGCACTTCATCTGACATGACCCTGATCGTCAGAGTATCTTTTAAATTTGAGTAAATGATCCTGAGCTGATCAAAGACAGACACAGCCTTATCAGCTGTTTTTGAAGGTGTTACTTTAACCCATGCCGAGACGGGTGTTGAATATCTGACACCTGGCGGCGTAAACCTGCAAAGTGACAAGGCCGGTCCGAACCTGTTGCTGTCAAGCCGGCCATGTTTGTAATCAAGCCATGTGTACCTTCTCCAGTTTGAAGAAGACCTGATGACAATTGATCTAGTATACATAACCGGCATAACAGGCGAAAAGAGCCCTGGTCCGGTACCACCGTTTTTATCTCTCAGGTTTCTTCTCAGGAAGGAAGTCATGCGGTCACCTTCAAGCTGAGAGTCGCCGTAAAATAACACCCTGAATTGTTTACCCTTTCTGATGGTGTCACTTATTGCCTCTGAAGGAGAATAAAGCAAATGAGAGGATAGCCCTGCTGTTGTGTCAGCAATTCCGATAGTATCGGCCTCACCCAACCCTGTTGTCTTTTGGGGTTTTACTGCAGCGTGATTTTCTGAAACAGATACAGAAAGAGCTGCGGGATGATTTTCAGATGTCAATCCAAAAGCCCCTGCCCACTTCCATGGGGTGAAAAATGCCGACAGAAGAGAGAGAGTAATTATTACAGAAAATAAGAACAAAAATGTCCTCGATGGACGCATATAATTATTACATCAGATCTTTTTCTTAATCTTCAGCTTCTGTCCGATCTTTATTTTTGAAGGATCAGAGATGCTGTTAAGTTTTAAAATTTCTGTTGCGGTAACCCCATCATATTTCTTTGCAATATTCCACACATTGTCACCATATTTTACAGTATAGAGCTCATATGCCGTGTCCTCAGCTGCCGGTGACGGTGATCCTGGTACTATCTGTGGTGCCGGTGCGCTGGTCTCAGCCACTGCAGTTTTTCCAATCATCTGCTGCTTCTCCTCAAAAGTCATCTCATCAACCTTCGCATAACGCTCTGCCTTTGAAGGGTCAACAAATATTGAAAGATGCTGACCTACCCTGATAGTATTGCGATAAAGATCATTCCAGTACCTCAGATCAGAGACCCCTACATTATACCACGATGAGATAAAACCGAGGTTGTCACCTTCCTTTACTGTATACAGCAGCTTGGTCTTGCCTGAAACGTCAGGTGGCTGGAAGGTTGATTTGGTAGGATCAGTTGTTCTGACAGTTGTAAGATAAATATCTTTCTTAAAACCTGTAATAGTATCAGCTTTTGCAATAAAGTCACCCAGGCTGTTTACAGGAAGTGTAATTGACATTGGCTTGCTTTTGCCCGGAACAAACCCGGTTTTATACTGAGGATTGATTGCTCTCAGCTCGTCAATGGGCAAACCAAGCACAGCAGAAATCTGCTGAAGATGAAAATCCTTATTAACCATGATTGTATCAACTGCAATGGGCATGTTGATATCAATAGGTACAATGCCATGTTCCTTATAGTAGTTCATTGCATACACAGCCGCCACATACTGAGGAATATATCCTCTTGTCTCACGCGGCAGTCTGTAATATATCTCCCAGTAGTCCTTCCTGTTCCCTGAGCGTTTTATTGCCTTATTGACATTGCCCGGTCCGCAGTTGTAAGCAGCAATAACAAGGATCCAGTCATTATAAATACCGTAAAGATCCTTTAAGTATCGTGCTGCAGCATGCGTTGCTTTAACAGGATCACGACGTTCATCCACAACCGAGTTTATTGTTAGTCCATAGAGTTTCCCGGTGCTGTACATGAACTGCCAGAGGCCTGTTGCTCCGGCCCTGCTGACAACAGTAGGGTTCAGAGCCGATTCAATGGCAGCCATATATTTAAGCTCGGTGGGCAACCCGTATGAATCAAAAACATCCTCTATCATAGGAAAATAGTAATCAGACAGACCAAGCATTATGCGGAACTTATCCCGTTTCTTAGCCGTGTAAACCTCTATATGGTTTTTTATAATATTATTATACGGGAGGGTGATGACTGAGTTTATCCTGCTTATACGATCCTTGTAAATAGAGTCGTTGAATTCAACCGCTGTTGTGTCACAGAAAGTACCGGAGCTTTTTGGCACTGACATGCGAACAAACCAGTTATTCACCAGACTGTCCAGATTACTCTCAACACGTATTACAGACTCGTCATCACGAATGATAATTGTATCATTAACTGCTTTGGAAACGAGGGGGGCAGCCAGCATTGCGAGAATCAGTAAAAATTTTTTTCCAGTCATATTGGTTCTGTTATCAGAAGTTTTTTATTATTGAAAGCGATATTCCAGGGGCCGGGCCGGTTGAGGTAACAGTAAGAGGCGCAATAGATGCCTTAAGGTCAGGTCCCATATCGAAATCAAACAGGCTGGCGTCTACGTTGGCGTCAAGTATTGTAACCAGATACCAGGCTGCGATGCCAATATACGAAAGATCCCTGTATCTTCTGTAATATGTCACACCATTATCAAGCTGCTCTTTTGCCCAGGCAGCATTTGATGCAGTATAACTGTTGGGATACAAAACAGGGTCATATTCTTTTGGGTCCATAACAGACTGAAGCACTTTTATATAACTGTTGGTAGCAGGGTTTTTATCAGTGAAGTCACGGTAAGCGTTCATGAATCTGTTATAATGTGATGTATTAAACGCAACCGAGTAACCCAGGGCGCCAAAGCCGGCATAGACAAAAGGAACTTTCCAGTATTTATGTGAATATATCTGCCCCAGTCCAGGCAGCACAGCTGCATACATGGAGGCTTTTGATGGCTTAAGTGTGTAGTTCTTAAGCCTGTGCGCGGTACGTGGAATAGAGTCCTGTGCTTCTGCATTATTGGCAGAGGCAAAAAACAGTAAAAGAATTACCGTAATGTGAAATACATGTTTCAATAAGCAAGAGTGTTACGGTCCGCCGTAAAGATAAACAATTAACTGTTTAATTTATCAAATAGCCCTATAATGCGTTCCATCTCATCACCCGACTCGAAGGGAATCACAATTTTCCCTTTTCCTTTCTCATTGATTCGGAACTGAACCCTGGCTTTAAACACTTTGCTCAATTGTCCGGAGAGCTCCTCAAAGTCGTTATTAAGTCTGACCTTCTTCTCGGCTTTCACAGGGTCTTTCGTCAATGCATTTTGAATATGGCGTACGAGGTCTTCTGTAGCCCTGACAGAGAGATCATCATTTATAACAGTGTAGAATACATTGATTTGTTTCTGTGGGTCGTCTATATTAATAAGAGTCCGGGCATGACCCATGGATATCTGTTTATTGCGTATGCCAAGCTGTATCTCGGCAGGCAGGCGGAGCAGACGAAGGTAATTGGCAACTGTTGAACGCTGCTTGCCGACCCTGTCTGAAAGCTGTTCCTGGGTAAGGCTGCACTCTTCAATGAGACGCTGATAGCTGATTGCCACCTCCACTGCATCAAGATCTTCTCTCTGAATATTTTCAACCAGGGCCAGTTCAAGCATGGCCGTATCATCGGCAGTGCGCACGAAAGCAGGCACATGAGACAGACCGGCAATGCGGGCTGCACGTAAACGACGTTCTCCAGCAATAAGCTGGTATCTTCCTTCAGCTATCTCACGCACAGTAAGAGGCTGAACAATGCCCAGCTGCTTTATTGAAGCGGCCAGTTCTTCAAGAGCCTGTTTATCAAAATGGGACCTTGGCTGAAAAGGGTTGGCTTCAATTGAATTTATATCAATCTCAAGATTGGCCTCCACCTTTTTGTCAAGGACTTCTTTCTCAACTCCGTCAATAAGGGCTCCCAGACCCCTTCCCAATGCATTCTTTTTTGTTGCAGTCATACCAGTTTAATAATGCAGCTATATTAGTTTTTTTGTTTCCCTTCTATCCTCTCAAGAAGCTCATGCGCCAGATTTAAATAGTTGATTGTTCCACGCGATTCAGCATCGTACAGAATTGCCGGCTGACCATAACTTGGAGCCTCTGACAGCTTTATGTTACGCTGTATGATAGTATTGAATACCATCTGCTGGAAATGCCTTGTAACCTCTTCAACAACCTGGTTTGCCAGCCTGAGACGTGCATCATACATCGTCAGAAGAAATCCCTCAATCTCAAGTGCCGGGTTAAGATTGTTCTGAATAATCTTAATCGTGTTGAGAAGCTTCCCAAGTCCTTCAAGTGCAAAATACTCACACTGAACAGGTATAATAACAGAGTCGGCTGCAGTAAGTGCGTTGACTGTAAGCAAACCCAGTGAGGGTGAGCAGTCTATAAGCACATAATCATATTCTTTTGAAATATTCTTAAGAACATTCTTCAGAATCTTCTCCCTCTCAGGCCTGTCAAGCATCTCAATCTCGGCTCCTACAAGATCAATGTTCGATGCAACGATATAGAGGTTTTCAACTGTGCATTTCAACACAGCACCGTGCGGATCAACACCGTCTATCAAACAATCATATATTGTCTCCTTTACCTGTCGTGCATCTATCCCCACACCTGAAGTGGCATTGGCCTGAGGGTCTGCATCAATGATAAGAACCTTTTTTTCCAATGCTGCGAGACTGGCTGCAAGATTTATGGCTGTAGTTGTCTTCCCTACGCCCCCCTTTTGATTTGCTAGAGCTATTATCCTCGACATAATATCTGTTTTACAGTTAATTTTTGAGCTCCAAAGTTATATTATCTGCCTTTTTCAATCCGGCAGACGACCTTGTAATTGTAAACATTTTTTTTGGGGTTATTAACACGTTTTCAACAATACCCGGAAGTGCAAAGATCACTAAATTTTAATAATTAATTAAATATCTCGATATTTACCCCACAAAAAAAAACCAACATGACATCTCCCAAATGGATGGTTGTTGTTAATCCAAACGCAGGCCACGGCAAAGGCAAAAAAGACTGGAAACAAATATCATCATTACTTACCATTTACGACATCAATTACGACTTCTGCTTCACTCAGTATGCCTCTCATGCCATTGAACTCACAAGAGAGGCAATAGGTAAGGGCTTCCGCTGCTTTATAGGAGTTGGAGGCGATGGGACAATGAATGAGATCGTTAATGGCATCTTCGGACAGAACGAAGTGCCTACAATGGAATTTACAATTGGTACTATCACCGTTGGTACAGGTAACGACTGGGGAAGAATGTTTAACATGCCTTCGGGTTATGAAGACGCGGTGAAAGCTATATCAAACTGTAAAATAACCATTCACGATGCGGGATTATGCATTTATCACTCCGGCGAAAAAGAGATCAGACGCTTTTTTATCAACATTGCCGGTCTTGGTTTTGATGCACTGGTTGTTAAACGTACCAACAGGCAGAAAGAGAGGGGGAAAAAAGGCAAGGCCATTTATATGTGGAACCTGCTTATGAGCCTTATCGTATACAGGCATATCCATACAGAAGTCGAAATTGACAACAACAAGGTATCAAACGAGACATTTACAATTAGCATTGGCATTGGAAAATACTCCGGAGGAGGGATGATGCAAACGCCACATGCCCTGCACGATGACGGGCTGTTCGATATCACTGTCATCAAACGTATATCAAAGGGAGAAGTCATTCGTAACCTCAAAAGACTGTATGACGGATCTATCTATGACCATCCTAAGATAGAGTGGTACAGGGGGAAAAATATCAGAATTAACTCTGACCCTGCTATACACGCTGAAGCTGATGGCGAATCACTGGGTCATTCTCCGATTGAATTCCGGATCATTCCCAAATGTATTAATGTTGTTATTAATTCCGACCCTTCTTTATAACCTCTATCTCAAACAGCCTCGGCCACCATTTCCCGGTGACATAAATGTGTTTGCCGGCAGCATCATAGGCAATGCCGTTAAGGACATCCTCTTCTCCCTTTCTCTGATTCCTGGGTAGAAGATTTTCAAGGTTAATATAACCAAGTACCTTCCCAGATGAAAGGTCAATACGTGCAATCTTGTCGGTCTGCCATATGTTTGCCCAGAGCTCTCCTTCTACCATCTCCAGCTCGTTGAGATTAGTGATTTTGCCCTTATTATCCCACACTTCTATTGAAGAGACAACATTGAAATCCTGATCAAGGAACCAGATTGTATTGCTGCCATCACTCATAATCAGTTTGTTTCCGAAAGTGGTGAGGCCCCACCCTTCTGTCTGATAATATACTTTGTTAATCTGAGCAAAGCTTTTCTTGTCATAGACAAAACCCACCTTGGAGGTCCATGTAAGCTGGTATATCCTGTCGCCCATTATAGCTATCCCCTCTCCAAAGAGCTGCGGATCAAGGTTTACCTGGCTAATTACTTTGCCAGTCTCAAGTTCTTCCTTCCTCAGCCATGATTCACCGGGCTGTCCGGTACCTTCGTACAGATAACCATCTTCCCATACCAGTCCCTGCGTAAATGCCTTAGGATCGTGGGGAAATGATCTTTTAATCTTATAATGGTAAGTCTCAGGCACAATATCTGAAACAACTGACACCGTAAGGGTTATAGACTGGGGCTTGAATGTTTTGCTGTAGGCAGTGACCTTTATGGCTCTCTCTCCCGGAGTGCGCGTTGTAAGTCCGTCAACCTGCACTGAGTAAGGCACCGAGAAGGTTGTCTTAAGCTTCTTCCCTGCATACCACATCTGTACTGAATCTATCTCCGGGTTTCCGGCAGCAGGAGCTATTGTAAGCGTAAATTTGTCATGTAATGAGAATTTTGAATTGTCGGCTGGTGAGAGTATCTCAACAAGCTTTCTTGAAGGTCTTGAATCACTGACAGCCTCATTGTTTTTCACCTCCTTCTTTTCAGACCTTCCTGAACATGAAATAACTAATGCCAGTGATAAAACAAGTAACAACCCGTATATGAAATTTCGTTTCATTTCTTACACTACTTTTTTGAAAATATTCCAAAGCGCTTTCCTCTTGCAGCCTTCATAGCTTCCTCCTCTTTTTCTGACCATGGATCTATCATATCCATTATCTCGCCCCACCCCGGAAAGCCACCGGCATTTTTATCATCTATATATATTTCAGCGTTTATTTTGCGTGGCATTCCGTCTTCAGGTTTTTCTTCAGGATAGTTTGCATTCACGGCATAAAACTCCACTCCGTTCTTCCTGCAAAATTCAACAGCAGCCTCAAGCTCTTTGCCTGTCCTGTAAGTCCATAGTATGAGAAGAGCTCCCTGCTCCTGGAGATGATGCAATGAGGAAAATGCAAATAAAATCTCTTTCCCGATAGCCGGATACTCATGTTCAACTATTGTACCATCAAAATCAATTGCAATCTTTACGTTCGTTAAATCTCTCATATTTTTTTTCCTGTTACAAAAATAGCCAAATTATAAAGTCATCATAATATATGATTCATAATATATAAATGTGGATCAAAGCAATCATTTGCCAATAATTCTTAATTTAGCACCTCGTTTGATTATAAGACACGTCATGAAGAAAATCATTCCAAACGCACTTACCCTGTCAAACCTCTTCTTTGGCTTTGCCGCCTGCATACTTGCCTCGCAGGATAACGTTGAAGCTGCCTCTGTACTTATATTATGCAGCATGGTATTTGATTTTCTCGATGGTTTTGCTGCCCGGCTTCTTAAGGCTTACTCGGACCTGGGGAAAGAGCTTGACAGTCTTTCTGACCTGGTCTCATTTGGCGTTGCACCTGCCATGATAATATTATCTCTCCTCTCGCGAAACGGCCTTGCCCTGTCAGCGATGATAATTATAGCTGCCCTTATACCACTTGCCTCAGCCCTTCGCCTGGCTAAATTTAATAATGACGAGGAACAGAAATATTATTTCAAAGGCATGCCTACTCCTGCAACAGCACTGGTAATTGTATCAATAATTATCTCCTCTGTTTATGGCAACAGTAAGATTGTTTCAAATCTTGCTTCAAACGTAACTTTCCTTACTGCCCTTTCAATATTCCTCTCAGCAATGATGCTTGTAAATGTAAGGATGCTCTCTCTTAAGTTTACCAGCCTGAAGTTTAAAGGAAATGAGGACAGATTCATTCTTATCGGACTGTCACTTATTTCGCTTATCATTTTCAGGCTTAACGCACTGCTGGTTATAACAACGATTTACATCATTCTGTCACTTGTCATGGCTGTCATCCATGCCATTAAGGGATCCTCTGGTGCGTAACTCGTCCATTACCTCAGCCTGACGTCTTATTGATTCCTCGTGTATGGTCTGCAACACACTTTCCATGAAAGATCTGTCCAGATCCTCTTCCTCAGCTCTGTCAAGACGTGTATTTAATATTTTTATCCATCTTTCCAGTTGAAAGACACTGACATTGCTAAGCCACTTATATTCACCTATCTTTTCTGATACTTTCATCCTCTGGGAGATGAGGTCAATTATCTGATAATCAATTGAGTCTATTTGGTCTCTCAGCTCCTCTATATGAGAAAGGTATCCGGTATCATCAGATGAGGACTTCCTGAAAACAAGGCTCTTCAGCAATTCAGAAAACTCATGCGGGTTAAGCTGTTGTTCCTTATCACTCAGAGCACTTGAAGGGTCACAATGAACCTCAATCATAAGCCCTGACATGTTCATATCAAGGGCTCTCTGCGCTTCAAGCGGCACCAGTGATGATTTTCCTGTCATATGGCTCGGGTCACAGAAAACGGGTAAAGAAGGTATTCGCCTTCGCAATTCAATGGCCAGTTCCCATTTTGGAATATTACGGTAGCGTGATTTACCATAAGGGGTGAAGCCACGGAGTATGCCTGCCAGTCTGTTAAGTCCGGCAGAATAGAGCCGTTCAATGGCGCCAAGCCACAGTTCAATATCAGGACTCAGAGGGTTCTTTACCATCACCGGGATGTCTGTCCCTGCAAGTGATCTGACTATTTCATCAACTGAAAAAGGGTTTGAAACAGTGCGGGCACCAAGCCATAATACATCAATATCATAATTAAGTGCTGCCTCAACATGAGCCGGTGAGGCCACCTCAACGGCAACAGGTAATCCTGTCTCCTCTTTCACCCTCTTCAGCCACGCCAGAGCTTTTTCTCCTTCGCCAATGAATGTGCCGGGCCTGGATCGTGGTTTCCATATACCTGAACGAAACAGATTCACTCTTCCGGTAGCTTTAAGTGCCCTGGCAATATCCATCACCTGTCTTTCACTCTCTGCACTGCACGGGCCTGCGATGATAATAGGCAGATCGCCCATGCCCCACGATGCCAGCGATTTTACTTCCATCTAAGTAGGTTATTAATCAGAACAACCAAAGAAGATGAGGCCTGAAAGAGGAACCCCGTTAATAAGTATGCTCTCCCTCAGCCATCTCTTCCCCTGTAATCTTCTTTTTGTTAATTGCCTTCCATGCCACCCATATATAGGCAAGTACAAAAGGAATAATGAAAGATACGTACATCATCGTCTGCAGGGTAAATCTGCTTGATGATGCNTTTGACAATGTCAGTGAGCTCTGTAAGTTTGTAAANGAAGGGTAAAAGGCGCTCCTGCCATATCCTGCCAGGAAAAAGAGGGCAAGGCCTACAATAACGGTNCCGGTGCCGGCATACCAAATAGCCTTTGCTGAACGCCTGAAAATGCTCAGGTATATCCCGGTAAGAACCAAAACCACTCCTGAAAGGAAAAGTATAAGAGTCAGCGGGTTGGTTATCAGTGAATGCAGATAAAAATACTTTATCTGGCTTATCGTCCCGGTAGTTTTGTCTGCTCCGAATCCCTTTGATGTAAGCAGTAAAGCAACAAACGAGAGAAAAAAGACAAGGAATGGAAATGTATTAACTATAATGGCCTTATGTGAACGTTGTAAAAGCTGGTCATCATCAATTGCGCTCCCTATGTAAAGTAGCCCGAGTATTCTCGCAAGGAAAAGCACGGCAAGACCCAGCGCAAGGTTTGCAGGGTTAGCCAGTGCCTCTATCCCGTGCCAGTTTGTTCCCCAGGTGACCCTGTTATAAAGATCAAGTGAGAAATCTGAGCCGGTAAAGAAAGTGCCGACAGCTACTCCAATGAGGAATGGTCCCAGACACCCGTTAATAAAAAGAAATACATCAAATACTTTTGTTCCATATACATTGGAAGGTTTTGACCTGTATTCAAACGATACAGCCTGCAGAATAAAACTGAACAGGATAGCCATCCAGAGCCAGTATGCGCCACCGAAACTCACAGAATAGAACAGCGGGAAGGAAGCAAAGAATGCACCTCCGAATGTAACAAGAGTAGTGAAGGTAAACTCCCATTTTCTTCCCAACGCGTTAACTACCATTGTCCGTTGAAGCTCTGATTTTGCGAGAGAAAAAATAAATGACTGGCCTCCCTGTACAAACATCAGGAAGAGAAGAATGCCTCCAAGTAATGAGATAATGAGCCACCAGTAACCCTGCAGGAAAGAGTGTGAAATTAATGCTGTCATAACTGTTCCTCCTAATGTTTTGGTCCGTTTTTAATCTGTCTTATCATAATTGACACCTCGGCAGTCAGTAATCCTGTAAATAATGCTGCAAACAGGAAGAAGGTTACCTGTACTGAGCTCGATGTGATATTTGATACTGCCACATTCACCGGCATAAGATTCTGAATGATCCAGGGCTGCCTGCCCATTTCGCAAACGATCCAACCACTCTCGCTGGCAATATATGCAAGAGGAATCGAGAAGAGGGCAAGCCACAGAAACCACCTGTTTTTTTTCAGTGTGTCACGTTTCCAGAACCATACTGCAAGCGCGCATAAAAGAATAAAGAAGAATCCCAGGCCCACCATTATTCTGAAACTATAGAATAAAACTGGTACCGATGGTATGGCCTGCCAGGGAGCAGAAAAAAATGAATAACCAAAATATCTGAAATAGTTGTCGACAAAATCCTTATCCGAGAATTTGGCAGCAAGTCTGGCAGCAGTCTCATCATCTCCAACCTCCTTTGACATTTTATAGTCTGCCAGGATTTTTCTTGCATATTTCCCTCGTTCCATCATTTCCGCAACTGACAGTATTCCTTTTGACGGGTTACCATTAACAAGATCCTTTATTCCAGGGACGTAGCCGTTACCTTTGCCTGTTGTCATAACTGAAAGCAAGCCGGGAATCTGTATACGCATATCTACGTCATGAACTTTTTTCTCCCCAATCTTCTCATCACTCTCTTTTACAATGCCGATGACAGTAAGTCCGGCATTATTCTTTCCATTATAAAGTGCCTCCATTGAAGCAAACTTGACAGGTTCAACCTTTGATATTATCCGGGCCGATGAGTCTCCGGTTATTGCCACAAGAACTGAAGAGACCAGACCAAATATACCTGCCACCATAATGCTTTTTGCTGCCATTTTCTCTTCGCGTCTGCGGATGAGATACCAGGCACTTATGCCAATAACAAAAATTGAAGCGAGGAGAAACCCGGAGGTCACTGTGTGAGTAAACTTATTAATTGCCACCGGGTTGAAGAGAACACTCCAGAAGCTGTTCATTTCGTTCCTTGCTGTATCAGGATTGAAATGCATGCCTACCGGGTTCTCCATCCAGGCATTTGCAACAAGTATCCACAGGGCTGAAAGGTTAGCTCCTATAGCTACCAGCCAGGTGGAAGCCAGGTGGAATTTTTTACTCACTTTATTCCACCCGAAAAACATTACTGCGACAAAGGTAGACTCAAGGAAGAAGGCCAGAATGCCCTCGATAGCCAGTGGAGCGCCAAAAATATCTCCAACAAACCATGAATAATTCGACCAGTTTGTTCCAAATTCAAACTCGAGAATAATACCCGTTGCAACACCTATCGCAAAGTTTATCCCGAAAAGAGTCATCCAGAACCTGGTTATTTTTTTCCATATCTCATCGCCGGTCCTCACATAGATAGTCTCCATAAATGCGAGGATAAACGAAAGACCCAGGGTAAGCGGTACAAAGAGCCAGTGGTATATAGCCGTCAGGGCAAACTGNGCTCTGGACCAGTCAATTAATGAGAGATCAAGATTTTCGAGCATAAGGTTATTTATTACCAGTTAGTTGTTCAATAACATAGTCACTGCGTTCACTGTCGCTGCTGAATTTTGTTCTGAGAAAATCATGAAAGAAAAATATCCTGAGAATGGCAAACATTATAAAAAGCTTAATAATGATAATAAGCCATGCCTGTCTGCCCCACGATGAAAGAGTGCGGAACCCGTCATAATAAAACATGAATATCTTTTTCAAAAACCGACCCGCTGCAGCCATTGGAACTATTTATTTTTATAACACCATAATTATTAAAGATGTTTACTCATCATCAAGACCGGATGTGATTTTTCTTACAGCCCTGAAATTATCAAAGAACTCCCTTGCAAGAACCCTGATAACGGTGTAGGCAGGAATTGCCAGTAACATACCTGCAATACCTGCAAAACTTCCGGCTGCAAGTATTACAATAAATATCTCCAGCGGATGCGCACTTACGCTTTTTGAATATATTAATGGCTGTAAAATATTATTGTCAATAACCTGAGCAACAGCTACTATAATAATCATGTAAATAATCAGATTGACAATCTCAATGCTGACACCTCCTGTCAGCGTAGATGCTATCCCCATTACAATAACAATTGCACCTCCTATCCATGGTCCGATATAAGGAACAATATTAAGAATCCCTACAATCAGTCCCATTACAAGCGCCTGCCTGAATGGGACACCAATAATTGACATCCCGATGGTAACAATGATAAGAACTGAAGTGCTCTCAGCAATTATGCCGATAAAATACCTTATCAGCAGCTTTTTGATAGAAAAAAGGGCTCTCTTCAGATTGTTCTCATATTTTTCAGGGATAAGAATCATCAGCGTTTCAAAAAACAACCCCTCATCTTTAAGGAAGAAAAAGGCAATAAAGGTAATGGATACAGAGGCCACAACAATATTCCCCAGAATACCCATGGCTGATCCCACAAAGTCCTGAATGAATGAAATATTAAGGACATCACTTACCTTTTTTGCTGCCATATCAATTATTGAGACGTCGGCCGGAAGATCCCTGTTGACCAGTCTTATCAGACCTTCAAGCTTCTGTAGTTGCTGACTTGCTAGGCTCACAATCGATTTTGAATCAATCTTTGAAAGGGTATCTATCTGATTAGAAATTACAGGGATAAATATTGCAAAAAAGAGAATCAACAATCCCCATATTAGTGCCAGCGTTAACAATGCGCTTAATGCTTTCGGAAAAGAAATCTTTTTAAAATGAATGCGGTTGAGCAGATCCACAACAGGTCGGCCAACAAGGGAAATAACCCCTGCAATCAATACATATGCAACTATACTACGGAAATACCAAAGCAAAAAAATAAGCAACGCTATTCCGACAAGGACAAAAATATTCTTAAGCGTGTTGTTCATAAACCATGATGTTATGAGGTTTTAAGCTTCATCACACAAGATACAAAAAAACATTAACATCACAACAGACAACCGTATCCTCAATTAAACTTAANACATGACTGNCATTTTGTCTGCACATTTTGTTGTTTNNCTGCCATTTTGACCTATAANTTGAATTGGCATTCAAATTGAAATATTTGGGTGTAAACATTAAAACTAAAGAACAACAATAAAAATGGAGGCAATTATGTTACCAATGATTTCAAGAAGGAACTACAAACCCTTCACATTCCAGGACTTCTTAAGTGAAGATTTCTTCCCTGCAATGAACAGGACAACCAGCACACTGCCGGCAGTCAACATAAGGGAAGATGAGAAAGCATTCTATCTTGAGCTTGCTATACCGGGCATGAAGAAGAATGATGTTAAGATTGAGCTGAAAGACGAAATGCTCACTATCTCTTCCGAACAGAAGGAAGAAAAAGAGGACAAAGCCGAAGGTTACAGCAGAAAAGAGTTCAGCTATAACTCATTCTGCAGAAGTTTTTACCTTCCTGAGGGTGTTGATGCTGATAAGATCAATGCCACATACAACGAAGGTGTCCTCGGAATAGAGATACCTAAAAAGGAAGAAGAGAAGAAAATTAAATCAAGAGAGGTAAAGATTTCGTAATCTTAACCCCACGGTACAAAAATGCCCCGGAAAATCCGGGGCATTTTTTGTATTGAATTTTTGTTATTGTTGTTGAATCGTTGCATGCAACGATTCTCCCGCTTCATGCAACAATGATTGAATCGTTGCGTGCAACGATTCTACGAGGCATTTTCTGTGGCTGAGGCAACGAGTGCCTCGGCGAACCTGTGACCATAGCTTGCTAAAGAAACATCTTTACCGCTCTCAGGAATGAACTTGTGAGCTGCAGGCTCCTCGAATATTTTAAGCTTAAGCGATTTAAGCATCTCGGCAATTATTTTGGGTGCCTCGCCGCTCCATCCGTAAGAACCGAAAGTGCCTGCAAGCTTACCTTTGTCACGTAAAGGGCTTACCATGGCTGCAAACTTGTACACAGGCAGCAATGTATTCTGATTAATAGTAGGAGAACCAACAATAAGAGCATCGGCAAGGGTGATCTTTGAATCCATCTCTCCCACTTCGGCCATTTCAATATCCATCACCTCTACATCAACGCCAGACACTTCCATAGCGCCCTCAGCAATGAGCTTTGCCATAGCCTTTGTATAGCCATAAGCCGAAACATAGGTTATAAGTATCTTTTTTACCTGATGAGCAGATGTCTCCTTTACATACTCAGCGGCATATTTCTCTGAAAGGTCAACATATTTCTTCCACTCTTTCCTTAGTATTGGTCCGTGTCCGGGAGCAATAACCGAGATATCCAGCGGACGGATTTTTTCCACTGCCTTAAGCATAAAACGGCTGTAAGGTTTAAGTATGCAGTCAAAATAGTATTTGAAGGCATCCTGGTAATCGTCGGTCAGGTCATCAAACATCTCCTCAGAGCAATAGTGCGCTCCAAAAGAATCGCAGGTAAAGAGAATCTTATCTTCAACAAGGTATGTGTAGATAGTGTCGGGCCAGTGAAGGTTGGGCGCTGAAATAAACTTCAGTGTCTTGTCTCCCAGGCTGAGAGTGTCACCATCCTTTACAACCATTGACCTGAATGGCTTATTGACTATGTCTGAGAGATAACGGATGGCATTACCGCTTCCCACAACAGTTATCTGTGGTGCCAGTTCAAGAAGCTCACGGATTGCTCCTGAATGGTCAGGCTCTGTATGATCCATTATAACATAATCGATACTGGCAGGGTCAACCACACGTGTAAGCTTGTCTAGATATCTCTCGCTGAACTTTTCCTTGGCCAGCTCAATGACAGCTTTTTTCTCTGCATTGATAAAATATGAGTTGTATGTTGTCCCGTATTTTGTTTGCATCACAATGTCAAACACTTTAATGTCCCAGTCGCGGATGCCTATCCACTTTACATCAGGTGTAACATCCAGAATGTTATTGTCAGTTTTCATATTATATCTTATATTTTTTTCTTCAACTTACAGCTGGTCTCAGTTTTAGTCTGAGGCGCCTTCCATCGGCACGAAATTTTTTCTTCATTTTTAACAACCCCGGAATAGTTTCGTTCAACAAATATCAGCCGAACAAAGCTATATAGAGGTATACAAGCGGGAATGCAATAACCACGCTGTCGAACCTGTCGAGGAAGCCCCCATGACCGGGCATAATTGATCCGGAGTCCTTGAACCCGACACTCCTTTTGAGCATTGATTCGATCAGGTCGCCAAAGGTGCCGGCAATAGTAACAATCAGAGCAATAAATATCCAGCCTTTTACGTCAACCACTCCAAGAAAATCTGACAGAAGCCATGATACAATCAACGTAAGAGCCAGGCCGCCAAAAAAGCCCTCCCATGATTTCTTGGGTGAGATTCTTTCCATAAGCCGGTGTTTCCCGATAGCTGATCCAACAAGATATGCCCCAGTGTCATTTGCCCAAAGAAGAAGGAAGAAACCGATGAGCATGCCCGGAGAGAACTCCAGGTTATTTATTGAGAAAAGTGGCTGTAAACCTGTCCTCCCAAAAGCCGAATAGGGGAACATTGAAACGGGAATAGCTGTATATAAAATGGAGAAGAAGGTGTGTGCAAGCGAATCAAATGGCTTTTCATTCTTCCTGTATATTTCAACCACCATTATAATTGACATAATGGGAACCATAACCAGGTAGCTTTCACGCGGTATGAGCCTGATAGCCACCAGTGTTGATATGAAATAAACAAGAAAACCTGTTATGATACCGGTTATCACCTGTGGCTTAATACCGGTGCTTCTCACCATAGTATAATATTCCTTCTGTGTCCCGGCCAGGATTACTGCCCCGACAATAAAGAAAGTAACCGGATGAAGCCACAGCCCGCCGAGAACAAAAATGACAATGAATGCGCCTGTTATAGTTCGTCTTACCAGATTATTCACTATACAAGATCTTTGATCGTTTCTTTTGCTTTTATGACAAAGTCGCGATGGACAAACAGATCAATCTCGCCAATCTTATACATGCTGTCGCGTCTGTCAAATACAACTGATTCAATATCCTCCTGTGCCAGTCTCTCAACTGCAAGCTGGCAATTTAATTCATTAACAAAACTAGCAATTATAACCCAGTCATTTTCCATAGCCTTCAAAGGCTTATTACACCACCAGGGGGTTTTCTTCATGTTTTGATTCAGAGTCGGGCTTTGCAGCCTCAGCCTCATTTACTTTTTCAGCCTCAGAGTTATCTCCCTTGCGTTTGCCGAAAATGCGTTCCAGATCCTCACTGAAGATAACCTCTTTTTCAAGCAGAAGCTCTGCAAGCTGTGTAAGACCGTCGAGATGTGAATTTATCACTTCTTTGGCTCTTACATATGATTCATCAATAATTGCTTTAACTTCCTTATCTATAAGCTCGGCCGTCACTTCGCTGTAAGGTTTGGTGAATCCGTACTCAGATTGTCCCGAAGAATCGTAGAAACTTACATTTCCTACCTTTTCACTCATGCCGAAGTAACAAACCATGGCATAAGCCTGCTTGGTAATCCTTTCAAGGTCGCTCAGTGCGCCGGTTGATATTTTCCCAAAGACAACTTCCTCTGAAGCTCTTCCGCCCAGTGCGTGAGCCATCTCATCAAGGAGGTGTTCACGTGTGGATATCTGTCTTTCTTCAGGAAGGTACCATGCAGCACCTAGTGCTTTTCCGCGGGGTATAATGGTCACTTTAAGCAGCGGGCTGGCATGCTCGAGCATCCAGCTGACCGTGGCATGACCTGCCTCATGATAAGCAATGGTCTTTTTCTCCTCCTGTGAGATTATCATGTTCTTTTTCTCCAGACCGCCGATGATCCTGTCAATGGCATCGAGAAAATCCTGTTTCTCCACTGAGGTTTTATTCCTTCGTGCGGCAATAAGTGCGGCCTCATTACATACATTTGCAATATCGGCACCTGAAAAGCCCGGCGTCTGTTTTGCAAGAAAGGCAATGTCAAAATCTTTTTCAAGCTTTATAGGACGCAGATGAACCCTGAATATTGCTTCTCTCTCTTTCAGGTCGGGAAGCTCAACGCTTATCTGTCTGTCAAATCGTCCGGCTCTGAGAAGCGCCTTGTCAAGTATGTCGGCCCTGTTTGTTGCGGCCAGTATTATAACGCCGCTGTTTGTACCAAAGCCATCCATCTCGGTGAGAAGCTGGTTAAGAGTATTCTCGCGCTCGTCATTGGCACCGAAGTTCGGGTTTCTGCCACGTGCACGGCCTACAGCGTCTATCTCATCTATAAATACTATACATGGTGCCTTTTCCTTTGCCTGTCTGAAGAGGTCCCTGACCCTTGAGGCTCCTACCCCGACAAACATCTCAACGAAATCGGATCCTGAGATTGAGAAGAAAGGTACGTTGGCTTCTCCTGCCACTGCTTTTGCAAGTAGTGTCTTTCCTGTACCCGGAGGGCCAACAAGAAGTGCTCCCTTGGGTATCTTACCACCGAGTGACGTATATTTCTTGGGATTCTTCAGGAAATCTACTATCTCCATCACCTCTGTCTTTGCCTCTTCAAGACCTGCAACATCGTTGAAGTTGATCTTCACGTGCGTGTCCTTGTCAAACACCTGCGCCCTTGACTTCCCTACACTGAAAATGTTTCCTCCTCCACCGCTGCCGCCAGACGACATACGCTTCATCAGGAAGACGTAAAATCCAATTAATATCACCAAAGGGAGTATCCATGTAAACAGGAACCCGGTATAGTCTTTTTGTGTTGTATAATCAAGATTAATCTGATCTTCATCCTTATATCCTGCTTTCTGTTCTGCATCTTTCATAAACTGCTGAAAGAGCTCAACACTTCCTATGTTGTGTCTGAAGTCAGGTCTATCAGCCTGAAAAGCCATCGGCTTCTGCTTTGCCAGGTCCGGATAACGCTTACTCTTTGCTACCGAGTCTTTCTTCAGATAGATCTCAGCATAATCACGGTTCTTTATTACAACTATCTTTTCTATATCGTGATGGATCACCATCCCCTCGATATCTTTCTGAGTGGCCTTCTTTACTTCTTTCCCTGAGAAGATCAGTTCAAAGCCAACAATTGAAAGAAGAAGAATTACTAAAATCCAGTTTGAATTAAACTTTGGCTTGGGATTTTTATCAGTCTTATTTTCGCTATTTTCCTGGTTCTCTGCCATATGTCAAATACCTTTCTTTTCATGAATGTCTTCTAACCTCGTTATCTTTCCGTCTGCCCAAAGTGCTTCGAGGTTATAGAAATTTCTGTATTCTTCCTGAAAGATATGGACAATAACATCGCCATAATCAATCAGTACCCAGATACAGTTTTCTGTTCCTTCAATATGAAGTGGTTTTCTGCCGGTCTCTTTTCTAACAACATCTTCTACCGACCATGCCAGTGAGTCAACCTGGGTATTTGACGTGGCATGACTAATTATAAAATAATCGCATAATCTGTTTTCAAGATTTCTAAGATCAAGAATTGTTACATCTTTTCCTTTCTTTTCAAACAATCCGTTTACAATGCTTTCAGTAACTGTAACTTCTTCCTTTAAGGCTTTTCTCATCAATAATCTTTTCAGTATTAAATAGTTCCTTTTTTAATGTCGCTAAATTACGAACATTTATCCGTATTTTTGCGGCATGCTATCTCTTTTTACAATTTGAATGCCAATTTGTTCAGTAGTAAAAAATATTGCAGCCAGTTCACCAAATAACACACCTAATCATCTGTATATAATGATAATAGGCTCTAATGTCATAGAACATGAAAAAGTGTCATCAACAAATTCAGTTGCAGCAGCATTATGTCGCGAAGGTGACATTCCGGAGGGAACTGTTATAACTGCATTGTGGCAGGAAAGCGGAAAAGGACAACAGGGAAACACATGGGAAAGTGAGCCTGGTAAAAATCTGCTATTCAGCATTATACTTTACCCAATGTCTCTCAAGGCGTGGGAACAGTTTTACATTCTTAAGGTAATTGCCCTTGGCGTTTATGATGCACTCAGCCAACTTACTGAAGGTGTAAAAATAAAATGGCCCAATGACATTTATGTCAAAGATGACAAAATAGCAGGTATCCTTATTGAAAACTCAATAATGGGGAGCTCGATAAAGAATTCAGTGGCAGGCATAGGCATAAACGTCAACCAGGAGGTTTTCTTAAGCGACGCTCCGAATCCTATATCGCTGAGAATGGTAACAGGGAGAAATTGTGATCTCGATCTCCTTTTTAAAAATGTATGCCAGGCAATAGATGTACGTTATTCATCACTGAACAGTGGAAGCAGGAGCTCCCTGACAAAAGACTATAAAAACGCACTTTATGGTTACTGCCGGTGGCATGGCTTCTCCGATGCGGAAGGCAGTTTTACAGGAATGATTGAAGATGTGACGGAGTCAGGTTTGCTGGTTGTCAGAAAAAAAGATGGCACCCTGAAAGAGTACGCCTTTAAGGAAATAAAATACAATTAACAATTAGCAATTAACAATAGGTGATATATTGCCATTATTGTTAATTGTTAATTGTTAATTGATAATTACTAATTGAATTTGTACTCTTCAATAGATGATGCAATCTTCTCGAGCAGGTTTTCAATCTGCCCGCCAAAAGCAACCCGCAGGAACGGACTCAGTTCCATGCCAAATTTTAATATAACCGCACAATCTGACTGATCTACAGGTTCAATATTTATTTTCAGATCCACGTCGCCGGTCATGGAGGTGTTTCCTTTCACAACCACCTCGGTGTTTGGTACGGAAGATATAAGATCAACGTTTACCTTTCCCACCGGATTGACTGAAAAAGAACAATGTGACGCTTCAGCCTGAAAGTCATTCAGGCTGGCAAATTTCTCAATATTTTTAAAATCGGTCAGCAGTTTAAAAAGAGCCTCATCGCTGCACTTTGCCACTGCCCTTCTGCTCCTGAATTCTGAATAATTTCCCATACATTTATCTCCCCCATTCTGCCGGATTAACCCGCCATCCTTTTAAAGTATCTACTTCGTTTTGTGAAACATAACCTGATGCAGCTGCCATTTCAATAAGCACTGAATAGTCGCTCAGAGTATCTAATCTGCATTCTTCTGATGCAAATGCCTCCTGAGCTTTTGCGAAACCATAGGTAAAAATAGCTATCATGCCAAGCACCTCGCACTCCGCTTCGCGCAACGCCTTTACTGCTCCAAGGCTGCTGCCTCCTGTTGATATCAGGTCTTCTATCACAACCATCTTTTGTCCTTTTTCATATTTACCCTCAATCTGGTTACCAAGTCCATGGTCCTTGGCACCGGAGCGCACATATATGAAAGGGAGGCCCAGCTTGTCGGCAACAAGTGCTCCATGAGCTATTGCACCTGTAGCAACGCCTGCAATGACTTCAACATTTGGATACAACATTTTTACTTTTTCAGCAAAGGCATCACGGATAAAAGAACGAACCTCCGGAAATGACAGAGTCATCCGGTTATCACAATATATAGGCGACTTCCAGCCTGAAGCCCATGTAAAAGGATTTGCCGGTTGCAATTTTATTGCGTTAATTTGCAGAAGGTATTCTGCCATTTTTCCAGATATATTTTCCATATAGCGATGTATAAAGTTTATTTTGATAACAGGGTCATAACCGTAAGCCAGGAGCCAGACCGGATGCAAAATTATTCCCTTTTCCATAAATTCAATGAAAAGGAAGAGCTTTATAACCAAATATCGCACTTTGCCGTCAATAATGAGATCCTGTCGCTCAATATTTTTTCACCAGACATTGACAATCTCTGGCAGAGCTTTTTAAGCTGGTTCACTGTTGCAGAGGCTGCCGGAGGACTTGTAAAACACACGCCATCAGGCAAATATCTATTTATACAGCGTTATCAGAAATGGGATCTGCCAAAGGGGCATCTTGAGCCGGGAGAGTCACCTGAAGCCTGTGCCCTGCGCGAGGTTAATGAAGAATGCAATATTAACGGGCACAGGATTGTTAAACCTCTTTCAGCCAGCTACCATACCTACCTTTTTAATAACAAACCGTACCTGAAAAAGACCTATTGGTATGCAATGGATTATACCGGTGAAATGATCTGCGACCCGCAATCCGAAGAAGGTATCACTGCTGCACAATGGTTACTGCCAAATGAGATAGCAGCTATAAAATCCAATACATGGCAGTCACTCATTGATCTGCTTAACGTGACCCTAAGAACACCCTGATATTCAAAGGAGGTAATCTTTGAGGTTTATTGCTTTCGGTACAAACATAGAGGCATCGCCTCCCATTCTTATAATATCCCTGACAATAGTTGAGTTTATAGGCGTATGCTCTGTTGAGGTAAGCAAAAAGACAGTGTCAATACCAGGTGCCATCTTCTTATTCATTTGTCCCATGGCTCGCTCATACTCAAAATCGGCAGCGGTACGCAGCCCCCGCAAAATATAGTGTGCTCCTTTTGCCTTGCAGAAATCGACAGTCAGTCCCTGAAATGTTTCTATCTCTATTTTTGGTTCGCTGGCAAAAACAGCATTTATCATCTTCACCCTGTTTTCTGCGCTGAAGAGGCTGTTTTTAAGCGAGTTTACTCCCACTGCAATTACTATCTTGTCAAACAGAGGCAGAGCTCTCTTTACAATTGCCTCATGCCCGATGGTGAAGGGATCAAATGAACCCGGAAAGACTGCGATCTTGCCCATGACTTTTATGTTTATCTATTCAAAGTCGATGTTCCGCGGATGCGCTACCTTCTGCCTGAGCAACGCTATTCCAAGCACATCCAGTATTGTACTGACGTAATGGAACTTCAGACCACGAACATATTTTGAATTTACCTCTTCAATATCCTTGCGGTTATCTTCAGAAAGAATAATCTCTTTAATGCCTGAGCGTTTTGCTGCCAGTATCTTCTCCTTTATTCCTCCCACAGGCAGTATCTTACCACGGAGTGTTATCTCTCCTGTCATAGCCAGGTATTTTTTTACCTTTCGCTGTGTAAAGGCTGAAGCCAGTGATGTGGCCATAGTGACGCCGGCCGAAGGACCGTCTTTTGGTATGGCACCCTCGGGAACATGAATGTGCACATTCCATTTTTCAGCGAATGTCTCAGGCAGGTCAAGCAGCCCGGCATTAGCTTTAAGGTATTCAAGGGCGATGACTGCCGATTCTTTCATCACGTCACCAAGGTTGCCTGTCAGTGTAAGATTGCCTTTGCCCCTGCTGAGGCTTGTCTCAACAAAGAGTATCTCACCCCCGGTGGCTGTCCATGCCAGGCCGGTAACAACACCAGCCTGATCGTTTCCGCTGTACAGATCTTTTATATATCTGGGAGCGCCCAGAATCTCGGTCAGATCAGATGATTTTATCTCAGGCTCGGGATTCTTATCAAAAGCAATCTCCTTAGCCCGTGAGCGTATCAGCTTTGCCAGTCGTTTGTCAAGTTCCCTGACACCTGATTCACGCGTATATTTTTCTATCAACTCTGATATCACCTCAGCAGATATATTAAACTGGCCCGGCTTTACGCCATGAGCCTCAAGCTGTTTAGGTATCAGATGCTTCTGTGCAATCTCTGTCTTTTCTTCAATGAGGTAGCCTGAAATCTCAATAAGCTCCATCCTGTCTCTGAGCGCCGGGCTGACAGTAGCCAGGTTGTTTGCCGTTGCAATGAAGAGCACCTTTGAAAGATCGAACTCAAGCTCAAGATAATTATCGTAAAAATGGGTGTTCTGTTCAGGATCAAGCACTTCAAGCAGTGCTGAGGCAGGGTCACCCCTGAAATCCTGACCTACCTTATCTATTTCATCGAGAATAAATACCGGATTCGATGAGCCTGCTTTCCTCAGGTTCTGAACCACCCTGCCCGGCATCGCTCCTATATATGTCTTGCGATGACCACGTATCTCAGCTTCATCATGAAGACCGCCGAGAGACATGCGGGCATACTTGCGTCCAAGGGCACGTGCCACAGACTTGCCAAGAGAGGTCTTACCTACTCCGGGAGGACCGTAAAGGCAAATGATAGGCGATTTCATATCACCCTTTAGCTTCAGCACGGCAAGATGTTCAAGTATCCTCTCTTTAACCTCCTCGAGGCCTGAGTGATCCTCGTCCAACACTTTGCGCGCATTGTACAGGTCAAGATTATCTGAAGTAACCTCGTTCCAAGGGAGCTCAAGTAATGTCTGAATATAGTTGACCTGCACCGAGTATTCAGCAGCAGCAGGATTGAGCCTTGAGAGTTTTTCAAGTTCCTTGCTGAATACCTCTGCTACATCCTGGTTCCACAGCTTCTTCTCAGCCTTCAGCCTGAACTCTTCAACCTCCTTTTCAATAGGATTGCCACCAAGTTCATTCTGTATTGTCTTCATCTGCTGATGAAGCAGAAACTCGCGCTGCTGCTGGTCGATCTCGAACTTAACCTTCGACTGAAGCTCGTTTTTAAGTTCAAGCAGCTGTATCTCCCTGACAAGATGCTCAAGAAGCCTCATGCCTCTCTCTTTCATTGAAGAGAGCTCAAGAAGCTTCTGCTTGTCCTGGACATTTATCTCGGTGTTTGCCGATATGTAGTTTATAAGATACGAATTGTTCTCTATGTTCCTTACAGCAAAAGATGCCTCAGGATTATTGTTGGGATTCAGCTTTGCTATCTTGATTGAAAGATCTTTGATAGATCCAATAACCGCATCAAAGTCGCCCTCACCCTCGGCAGGTTTTACTTCCGGGATACCTTTTACCCTCACGGTTATATAGGGGTCTGTCTGAACAAGGTCAGTTATTGTGATACGGAGACGCCCCTGTATTATGGCAGTAGTAGAACCATCAGGCATCTCAAGCAGTTTTACAATCTGCCCGAGCGTGCCAATAATATTCAGGTCACGCAGCTCAGGGTCTTCAACCTGAGCATCAATCTGAGCCACCGCTGCAACATACTTGTTGCTCCGGTACGCATCCCTCACCAGCTGTATCGATTTATCGCGACCGACTGAGATTGGGATCACCACACCGGGAAATAAGACAGTATTACGTAAAGGTAGCAGAGGAATAGATTCCGGAATCTTTATGTCTTCCTGATTCTGATCATCATCCGTTAAAATGGGTATAATCTCATTGCCTTCATCAATAAGATCCTGGAATAAAGCCCGTCCCCAGCTATTCTGATTCTTCTTATCCATGCTTTAAAAAACTCACTAAAAATAAGTAATAATTCTTTTGTACGTCATTATTTGAACAGTACAATAACAACAATACGGGTATAAATGTTAACAACTGTCCAGACAATACAAAAAAAGGCTGTCTCAAGTGTGACAGCCCCTTCAAGGTTGATGGCAACCCTATTTCTTTTTATCGAGGTGGCTTTTGTAGCGGTTCATGAACTTATCAACCCTACCGGCAGTATCGACAAGTTTCATCTTACCAGTATAGAACGGATGAGAAGTGTTTGAAATTTCCAACTTGATAAGAGGATATTCTTTACCGTCTTCCCATTTAATATTGTCTTTTGAACTGGCAGTTGATTTTGTCATAAAGGTATGCCCGTTTGACATATCCTGGAATACAACCAACCTGTAGTTACCCGGATGTATACCTTCTTTCATCGTCTTCTCTTTTTATTTAATACGTTGTTGTTCGCTTTTCTAAGGGTTTGCAAAGTTAATCAACTAATGCAAAAATACAAACAGGTCAGTAAATTTATTTTTAATTTTTGGTATGAGGCTGCCGTTCACCCCGCTTCTCAGCCATCTCATCCTTATATGTAATGAATGGCAGATTCTTGTTTATAAGGTACCTGTAAGTTATATGTGTCTTAGCCTTTTTGGCGCCAAGGGCTTCATAGATAGATATCATCTTAGGGTTAAAATCTCCAACCCATGAAAGCTCCAGCTCTTTGTACCAGCGTTTTCTCCTGAATACCTTAAAGAGCTCCAGGAAAATGGCTGATTCAATGCCGCTGTTCTGATATGATGGGTCAACGCCTGCCACAAGTGCGCGCATGCGCGTCATCTTATGTGTGATCTTAAACCAGAAGAACTTAACCATGTTCCATGGAGTGATCCTGCCTTTAAAAGACTTAATGATCTGGTTCAGATCCGGGAAAATGACAAAAAATGCAATAGGTTTGCCATTATGGTATGCATACCATATCAGGTCCTCATCCATGAATATCTTTCCCTGTTTAAGAGTGTTGTTCAGCAGCACCGGGTCGAGAGGGGTGAAATCCTCCTTAAAAACAGACCATGTTGAGTTATAGACTGTTACAAGGTCATTAACAAACTTGTTGCGATTCCTGTAAGAAAAGTGTTCAAAGCTATATCCCGGACGGTGAGCCAGCCATTCTGATATTCTCATAAACCGCTCGGGGAAGACTTCTACGGAGCCAACATCTTTATGATAACTATACTGCTCAAAATATGTTCTGAAGCCATACTCTTCAAAGAAGGCTTTATAGTACTTCTTATTGTAAGGCATTCCAAAGCCCGGTTGTGTGAAGCCATCGACAAGCAGTCCCCAGTGATTGTCATTTTCTCCGAAATTAATAGGGCCATCAATAGCCTCAATGCCTCTTTCAGCAAGCCACTGCTTTGCCACATCAAAAAGCATGAACGCAGCAGTGCGATCTTCAATCACCTCAAAGAAACCAAGCCCTCCTGTCGGCTGGCGGTTTGCCTTCGATCTTACTCTGTCAATAAATGCCGCTACCCTGCCAATAATGGTCCCCTTATCATCAAAAAGCAACCATCTTTCTGCTTCACCATTCTTGAACGCATGATTTTTGGATGGATTGAAGATGTTTTCTATCTCATTATCAAGAGGGCAGACCCAGTTTGGATCATCCTTATACAGCCGCTTTGGCAACTCAATAAAATCGATTTTATCTCTTTCTGATATTACGACGGAAGTATTCATCTTATCTAGTTTTCGAGTCTGAACCACGAAATAACCCTTGCTTTGTTTTCTCCATTATCGAGCTTATGGCAGAATTCGTTGGTGTGACGGTTGTAAGTATAGTCACTCCCCCATTCAAGGATATTTTCGGCTACCTCTTTTATTGCATTTACGGCAATATCCATCTCTTCGTTTGTCATTGTGGGGTGAAGAGAGAGTCTCACCCAACCCGGTTTCAGAGAGAGATCGCCCTGGTTAATAAGTTCAGTAATATGCCGACTGTGATCGTGAGTGACGTTAAGCAGGTAATGGCCGTATGTTCCTGCACATGCACATCCTCCCCGCACCTGGATACCATACCTGTCGCTTAGAATTCTTACAATCAGATTATAATGAATGTTCTCTATATAAAAAGAGACAACGCCAAGCCTTTCTTTGATATTATCGGCCAGGATGTGCAGGCCCGGCACAGTTGACAGGCCTTCAAAAGCCTTTTTGAGGAGCTCATCCTCCCGCTGACGCATGGCCACGGTATTCATCTGTTCTTTAAGTTCAATGGACAGGGCTGTTCTAATCACCTGCAGGAACCCGGGTGTTCCGCCATCTTCCCGTAACTCAATATCGTCCACATATTTAAATTCGCCCCAGGGATTTGTCCAGTCTACGGTTCCTCCTCCGGGCTGATCAGGTGCTTTGGCAGTATACAGAGACTTATCAAATATAAGCACGCCCGAAGACCCCGGACCACCAAGAAACTTATGCGGTGAAAAGAAGATTGCATCGAGTTTCTCCATTGGGTCTGACGGGTGCATGTCAATGTCAACATAGGGAGCCGAAGCTGCAAAATCAATAAAACAGAGTCCGCCGTTCTCGTGCATTATTGATGCAAGCTTATGATACGGGGTATAAACACCTGTCACATTTGAACAGGCTGAGAAAGAGCCTATCTTGAACTTACGGTCTGAATATTCTGCAATCGCCTTTCTCAGCTTTTCAGGGTCAACTGTCAGGTCATCTGCCGGCTCAACCACCACCACGTCAGCAAATGTTTCATACCATGATGTCTGGTTTGAGTGATGCTCGATATGCGTTAAAAAGACCACGGGACGCTCGGAGGTACGCATGCATTTTGAGACGCCTGATGAGTTACATCCTTTAAGCCCCAATAGCCGCTGAAACTTGTTAATCACTCCCGTCATGCCTGTGCCGGCAGCAATGAGAACATCATCAGGACCGGCATTTACATGCTTTTTTATTATATCATGGGCATGATGATAAGCCCAGGTCATTGTGGAACCTGTCTCCGATGTCTCAGTATGGGTATTTGCCACAAAGGGACCGAAAATATTGTACATCTTATCCTCTATGGGACCGTACAGCCTTCCGCTGGCAATCCAGTCACAATAAATTATCTTCTTCCTTCCGTATGGAGTGTTATAGCATTGATCAATGCCGATTATTCCCCTTCTGAATTTCGAAAAATACTTCTCCAGATCTTGCATCTCCTATTGGTTTAGAGATTTATTACCGGCGTCAAATATAACTATTTTTATATACAGAAAAGGAGACTAATGGAAGTCTATCCATCTGTGGTCAATCATCACAAAAAGCATGGCCGTCAGTACCGAATAGATGAGGTATCTGGCCAGTGGGATGTACTGTGTTGGCTTTATTTTCATCTTTGCCCATACATATCCCATGAGGAACAGTTTTTCAAGAGAATAGACAAAGAAAGTTGCAATGGCCACTCCTGCTACCCCGTAAGGCTTAATAAGCAGGAGACTCAGGGGCACATTTATGGCTATCTCAATAATAGCTGCAATCAGGGTTATATGTGTCTTTTTCCTTCCTATCACGATTGTCTGCGGGAAGATAAGCCTGGGCACAACCAGCAGCAGGTAAATAAGAAATACGTCGGCACTTCTTATATACTCCGGAGTAAACATCCTGGGGTAGAGCCAGCGGGCAAAAAACATTGTAACCATTGTTGCAGGGAACAATATGTTAATGAGCTTGCCTGAACGTTTTTTAAGTATTGCCAGGGCATCTTTCATTCCCTCACGTGTGCTGAAATGTGGCAGCAACGCATTACTCAACCCGTTTGCAAGCAACAGGGTAAGAGGGAACTCCTTAGCTCCGTAACGATACATTGCAAAGACACCGGGATCTGAATACTTGGCCCTGATAATCAACCCGTCAACATACTGGCTCGAGCCACTTATCAGAAATGTTATTATCAATGGTGCACCTATACGCAGTTGTTCCCTGACATAATCCCATGAGAACTCCATTATGGTATATCTTCTCAGAAGGATAATCAGCCAGACCCACCTTGCAAAGGTGATGATAAACAGGCCGTAAACCGCCCAGAGGAGATCTTTACCAAGCACAACAGGTACAAGAACCAGAAAAATCTGGGCTATATATGTATAAATACCATATTGAAGTATCCTGTGTGAACGATTATTAAGCAGATAGATATACTCTATAATGGCAACCGGATTGCTCAGTAAAATATACCAGAAGAGAAGATTTGAATAAGGTATGGCTTTAATCATACCTGAGGAAGGGAACAGAATGTTGACAGGCATCCCCAGGGCAAATATCAAAAGACTGAAAAAAACAAGGAGAAGAAATGAGTTGTATATCTCTGGAGATTTACGTGCATTTACATCGCCCAGACTTCTGAATGTTCTGTTCCGGTTATACAGTGTCAGCAGTGACTGAATAATGCCACTGACCCAGAAAAAACTAAGAAGACTTGAAATAAAGAGAAACATCTCCCATTGTCCTATCTCTCCCCTTGTGAGATGGCTCTTTGTAAAGACAATGCTGATGATGAAGAAGGTTGTGAAACGAAGCAGCTGTACTGCCTGCAACCCTGAGATATTATCGACTAATTTTAGTTTCTTCAAATGTCATTTTCTTTTCAAACGGTTAAATTAATAAATAATTATACCATTTGATTCTGTGGCGAAGATAGTATTTGCATTTCATGTATAACAAAGTAAAATCAAAATTTTGTGAAATGGTTTTTTTACGTTTTCTTTGCATTCCTAAATACGGTGGTCGTAGCTCAGTTGGTTAGAGCGCCAGATTGTGGATCTGGAGGTCGCCGGTTCGAACCCGGTCTTCCACCCCACCAGCAAAAAGGCTGTCAGAAATGACAGCCTTTTTGCTATTCATTAATTTTTAATTAATCAAACGGAAAAGTTGGATAAATCAATTTAACCGGATAATAGACAGAGATTCCTCACTCCGCTAAGCTCCGTTCGGAATGACGGTGCATTTTATATTAGTGGGGATGGAGAGTGAGGGCCGGGTTGCGGCCCTCACTCTCCATCCCCCTCTAAACCTACACCAGAGCAGCCGTCATTCCGACCGAAGGGAGGAATCTCTGGATCCAAATAACAATACTTTATTTAATTAAACTTTGTTTTGGAGAATAGACAAAAGACCTTAATTTTGGATTAATGTGATCTGATTCTGATAAAAACCTTTGAGAGCAAATGCGGTTGTTCCGGTCATTCTTTTGATTGTCACAAAAGTGCTCATTCTCAAAGTGAAAGATAGCTGCCTTGCGAATAAAACAATTTAAAATGCAAGTAAAATTGCAGTCTTCAAAACATGCTGCAAAAAGCGAATCATTCTTCATCAAACACTAAGTCATGAAAAAACTGACACCGTTTTTATTGCTTATTATCCTATTGCAATCATGCCTGATGGATAGAATTGAAAATCGTAATATAAAGGTTATAAATGATTCCAGCCAACCAATTTATTGCCTTAAATCACAGGATGATCTTTTTAAGTACCCCTATTTTGATTACAATTATAAATCAATTACTGAAGTGTTTAAAATTCAACCGGGTTCAGCCGGTTATGTATTGGATAATCCTACAAGCTGGGATAGTTATATAAAAGAATCGAAAAATGGTAAGTTAAGGTTGTTCATAATTACCCAGGAGTCTCTAGATAAATTTGGCTGGGGTGAGATCCTTGACAAGAATATTTATGATAAGGTCTATTCTATGAGTATTGATGATTTAAAGAAGGCACATTGGAAAGTTATATATGATGGTTTACCGAAATGAAAACCTTTATGCCATTGCTAACATTAAATGACACTACAACACATATTTGTTAGCATGGTTTCCCTCCCTTGATGATCAATTTCCCAATGCAATAACCGATGCCGAAGGCATCACAGGTCTGTAGCACAAGGCATTCCCGCAACACCTGCGACCCCGACGGGGTCGAACAAACCTGTGATCCCGTCGGGATGGGTAAAAATTAAAACAATTGAATGCCATTGTCAAATAATACTTAACCCTTTTCAGTAATTAAAAGGCAGGTCGGAGACCTAACATACCTTAAAGCAGGGCAACGCCCTGCTTAGATACACCCCTTGCCATCCTGAGCCCCTGAGGGGCGAAATAACAGGTCCCTGCGTTAAGGCATGGCGCCCCGATGGGGCTTCACATAATTTCACTACAAGATTTTACCTGGGAACCAGGAAAAATTAAGCGAGGGAGAGATTCCTCACTACGCTGCGCTCCGTTCGGAATGACGGCGTATTTTTTATTATAGAGGGGGATGGAGAGCGAGGGGAGGAATCTCTTAAAATATATTACGACGCCTTTTAATTCTAATCAGGTTAAATTCATCTCTCCTGCTTCCCTGTATTATCTCTTTTATTGACCACCCTGTATCTGATCCCTGCAAACAATATCAATCCGGCCACAAGCGTAATGATTATATAAACCACTGCCGGCAATTGCTCTGATTCTCCTCCTGCATACGAATGCATCCCTGACAGATAGTAGTTGACCCCGAAATATGTCATCAAAACAGAAAAGAACGCAACTATTGAAAGCACATTAAATGTATATATGTTTTTCATGCCAGGGATATTCCTTGAGTGGATCACAAGTGAATAGACTATGATAGTAATAAGTGACCACGTCTCCTTTGGATCCCATCCCCAGTAGCGGCCCCATGACTCGTTTGCCCATATTGCCCCGAGGAACGTGCCGATGGTTATCATATAAAGCCCGATGGTAAGTGTTTTATAGTTCATTACTGTTACCAGGTCTATACTACCGGCTATCCTCTCTTTTCTCTCATCATTATCAAAGATGAGCATCACAAGGGCGATTATCCCAAGCAGGGCGCCAAGGCTAAGAAAAGCATAGCTGCCTGTTATTACCGAGACATGTAGTGTCAGCAGGTATGACTTCAGCACAGGCACAAGATTGGTTATCTCCGGGTCCATGAAACTCAGGTGCGCCACCATAAGTGTCATCCCGGCCATGACAGTTGTGGCTGCCAGCGGAAGCATTGATTTGCGCCCGAAAATAAAACCGGCTATCATCGTTACCCACGACACAAAAAGCATTGATTCATAACCGTTACTCATTGGCGAATGTCCTGATATATACCACCGTACAAGCAGCCCCAGAGTATGAAACATGAATCCCGTGGTAATAAGAATGACAAGTATTCTTGAAAGTAAATAACCACGCTGGCTTCCCATAATTATTCCGGCCACAAGAACAATAACCAGAAGCAGTCCGGCTGTGGCATAAAACGGGAAGAGTTTTTCAAATATGCCTGCCCTGTAGTAAAAGATTTCGCTTTCAATTTTAAAGAGTGATGGTAACTTGTAGGCAGTATATTCTCTCTGGTAGCTTCTTATCGCAGCAACACACTCATCGGCGTTCATCTCTTTTGATGGCCGCAGTTTACCAGATGAAAGCTTTTCCCACACAGGGATGACAGTTGCAATGAAAGCCGAATCCTGCCTGTTGCATTGACTCTTCAGGGCCTCTGCTGCTGTGCCCCAGTAACCGGCACTGTCTCTGACGGGGAAGAGACGAAGAAAATCTCCCCTGCCCATCATAAAGCAAATGTTGAGCCGCTCATCCACCCTGATCACCTCCTTGTCAAAATGAGTACGTTCATTCACAGGCCTGGAATAGGCCATCTCAACATAAGGCGCCATCTTATATTTACTTGTCTCCCCGAGAATAACTATATCAGAAAATGAGGCGTAATCTCCTTTTATGCCCATGCGGTCCCGGAGCTCACTGTCGGCTATTCTGATAAGTTTCACATCTTTCCAGTGATCAAAATCGAGTGAATAGCCCATGAAGA
>JGI20214J51650_10000060_pt1 | contig 60384 bp, 57 predicted proteins | sample WetSurMetagenome_FD_51650 | JGI IMG/M metagenome (IMG submission 51650)
TCAAGCGCCATGCCGTGAAACTCGGATTTAAGGGAATCAGAGGGAAATCCGCTGCATACCGCACATCCTGCTTGTCATAAGTCAATCGCAAAATCGCCACGATCCTGAAAATAGGTGGCGGGCCTCACCAGCGATCGAGCGGATGACGGCGGCATTCTTTTGCAGCAGTTCAAGCCTGGTGTCGCCCGGGCGCTGCGCCGCTCCCGCCACCACCACCTTGCGGCGGCGTATCGTTGAGGCCGTTTTTATGTCGTTGATGGCGAACTCCCTCCGGGCATTCCCATTTGTTTAAGCCAGCGGTAATGCGCCGCCACGCCCGCGAAAAACGAACGGTGGCTCTTGTACGGCACGCCGAACTCGCGGCAGGTTTCCCGAACGATACCGGCAATGGCCGGATAATTGACATGGCACAGCGTCGGGAACAAATGGTGTTCCGCATGATAGTTCAGGCCGCCCAGGAGCCACGTCACTACCGTGTTCTTTTGCGCAAAATCAAGGGTCACGGTTGCCTGGTGCACGGCCCATGGCCGTTGCATGCGTTCCGTTCCCTGCGACGGGAGGGGAAAGTCGGATTCCTTGACAATGTGCGGCAATTGGAATATAAGGCTCAATGCGGTTCCGAGCACAAGCACCGCTATGCAGTAATAAAAGAGAACGGCGGGCAAGGGATGGAACAGGAGCGGCAACGCCAGCACCCAGGTGAAGAAAACGATTTTTCCGGAAATAAAAACCGCCAGGTCCTTTCCGCGCGGCCGCGGAACACGGTGCCTGCTGAGGCGGCCGGTTATGATATAGAAAAAATCATCGAACAGCTGCCATTTCATCGCCAGAAATCCATAGAGCGGCCACATATACAGGTGCTGCCACCGGTGAAAAGGCAACTGTTTCTGATGCGGACACATGCGGGCAAGAAAACCGGCATCGATGTCCGTGTCCCAGCCCGAAATGTTGACATAGGTATGGTGGATCACCGCATGCTTGAAATGCCAGACGTAGGAGCTGCCGCCGATAAGATCGAGGGTCATTGCTGCGCCTTTGTTAATCCATCGTTTTTTTGAAAAGGCGTTGTGGCCGCCGTCGTGCTGAATGTTGAAGCCGATGCCGGCCATGGTGAGACCGAGGAGCACGGCGTACGGAACGCCGGTCCATACCGAGCCGGAAACAAACATCAGCATGAGGTAGGAGGCGGCGAAGCTTGCAAGAATGACGATGCTTTTGAGGTACATTTGCCAGCCCCCTGTCTGCGATCTCCCGCTTGATTTGAGGAAAGCATCAACCCGGCGGCGAAGTTCTATTTGAAACGTCCTGTCGTCGCCGAAATGCAGTTTTTCGAGCGGTCCGAGCATTGCTGACGGTTTTGCCGGAGCTGATTGCTTCGCCATCTGTTCTTGGTCCATTACCGGTTTATCCTTCATGTGCAGGTATCGACGGATTTCAGGGAGTTGTCGAAGGTCGGTATTCAGGCTTGAATCCTATTTTCCTGACGGCCAACCGTATGTTTTCGGCTTTTTTGTCGTTTAGTTGATAGGGAATCGCTTTTTTCGCGAGCGGGCGGGCGTATAAAGAGCGTTTCTTTACAGACGCCCGTCTTTTCCCCGTTTTCCCGCTTCCGCCGTCCACATCTTGAACGGCCTCAAGAAAAAATATAGGTATTTCCGCCCGCCATTGGCAAACCAGAGAATACTGGCCTCATGGCTTCGGTTTAAAGCTTAAAACCAAGCGCAGGTCTTCTCGACAAGCAAACGACATAATATGAAGCGCAACTTCATTGCATTGGGGAACGAAGTGACAAAAAACCGTAATCGAGACCGGACTCGCTTCGACTTGGCTCAGGGCAGGCTTTGACCTCAGGCGGGGCTTTCCTTCCGGCGGCGGGCAAAGCGGTCACGAAGGATATTGAAAACCGCGCGGCCCCGTTGCATCCGGTCCGGCGAAAACATCAACACATCCGGCTAATACGCTATTTCGAACTCGCCGCCGGCGCAGTTTTCAAGAGGAACATCTTTGAGGCGAACTTCATTGACACGCGCGAGAGGCGGGCCTTCGCGAAGGCGGCCGCAGAAGGACTCGATGTCGGCCTCTTCCCCCTCCGCCTCGCACTCGACGCTCCGGTCGAACGTATTTCGTACCCAGCCGCACAACCCGAAAGAATCGGCGGCATCCTTGACGAAATATCTGAACCCGACTCCCTGGACGCGTCCGGTCACGGTGGCGGCTATCCTCTTGACGGCCACGCGACGCTACCTCTTTGAAAAGAAATTGACGATGAGGGTAATGATGAGACTCAGGAGAATGCACGTTGCGATGGGAATATAGATTTTCACCCGGCCCGCGCCGAAATGAAAGTCGCCGGGCAACCGCCCGATGGGAAACTTGTCGGCCATGAGGAACAGCAGGCCCACCACGATAACCACGGTCCCGGCCACGATAAGAAACCGGCCCACGTCGATCCAGTTCACAAAAAACCTCCCCACGATTGAGAAAAGCCTAAAAATCGAAAAACACGTACGCCGGGCGAAAGTCAAAAAGTAAAAGTACAAGAACCATCAACGAATTTTTATCGACATTCAGACTTGTCGACCTTTGACTCACTCATCGCCCGGCAAACAAATCCCCCTGCGGCCCTGCGAATTTCTTCGGGTCGAGGTTGAAATACGAATACACCCTCGGCGTGACCTCCCTGCCGCGCGGCGTGCGCTTGAGAAAGCCTTTTTGTATGAGGAACGGCTCGTACACTTCCTCTATGGTCTCGGGCTCCTCGCCGACGACCACGGCCACGGTGTTGAGCCCCACCGGCCCGCCGCCGTAATGTTCCACGATGGAGAGCAGGATATTCCGGTCTATTTTATCAAGTCCTTCGGGATCGATGCCGAGCATGTCGAGGGTTTTTTTCACGACTTCGGTGTCTATCCGGCCGGCCCCCTTTACCTCGGCCACGTCGCGGCAGCGGCGCAACAGCCTGTTCACTATGCGGGGCGTGCCGCGGGCACGGCGCCCAAGCTCGAGCGCGGCGTCCTCGTCGCATTTCACGCCGAGAATACCGGCCGACCTGAGCGCGATTTTCCGCAGATCATTTGCCGCGTAATACCCGAGATGGCACACGTAGCCGAACCTTCCGAGCATCGGCGCGGTGAGCATGCCCTGGCGCGTGGTGGCGCCGACCAGCGTGAAATGCTTGAGGTTGAGCCGCACCGACTGGGCCGAAGGCCCCTCGCCGAGCATGATGTCGAACACGAAGTCCTCCATGGCCGGATAGAGGAATTCCTCCACCACGCGCGGGAGCCTGTGCACTTCGTCTATGAAAAGGAGATCGCGCTCTTCAAGCGTCGTGAGATGGCCGGCCAAATCACCCGGTTTTTCCAGCACCGGGCCGGAAGTGGTGGTGATTTTCACGCCGAGTTCGTTCGCCAGAATCCGCGACAGCGTGGTCTTGCCGAGTCCAGGCGGGCCCGTGAAAAGGACATGGTCCAGCGCCTCCCCGCGTTTTTTCGCGGCGGCCACGAACAGGGCGATGTTCTCCTTCTCCTTTTCCTGGCCGATGAAGTCGGAGAAACGCTGCGGGCGCAGCGTGGCGTCGCCCGATTCGTCGTCGTCGCGCGAGGCGGCGCTCACAATGCGGTCTTTGTTGTTGTCCATCATAATTCGTATATGCGTGTATGCGTATATGCGTACATGCGTGAAAAGGGAACCCTGGGCCCTGGGTGCCGGGTATTTACTCGCATTCACGCATGCTACGCATTGTGGCATTCACATTTTTCAAATTACCTGCAGCGCCTTCTTGATCCATTCTTCCACCGGCGCGCCCGGCTCGATAACGGTTTCCACGCGGGCAAGCGCGGTCTGAACCTGCTTGTCGGCATATCCCAGCGAGATCATGGCGTCGTAGGCCTGGCCCCGCTCGTTTTCGTTTTTTGTGACCGGGCCGCCTTGGCGATCCGCCTGCGGTATCGCCGCAGCCGCCCCGAGCTTGCCCTTGAGTTCCACGATGAGCCGCGAGGCGGTCTTGTCGCCCACTCCCGGGATTTTACGCAATCTCGTGGAGTCGCCTTTATTGACGCATGAGACTAGCTCCTGCGGTGAGACGCCCGAAAGTACGCTCATGGCGGTCTTGGGCCCTATGTTGCTTATCGAAATGAGCTGGCGGAAGACCTCGCGCTCCCCCCGGGACGAGAACCCATACAGCTTCTCGGCGTCTTCCCGTACGTAGTGGTGGGTGAACAGTTTTACCGACGAGCCTTCCGCGCCCAGCGACTCGAACGTGGAAAGAGGGATTGACAGTTCGTAGCCGACGCCGCCCGTCTCCACCACCGCGATGGACACGGTTTTCTCGGCCAGCGTTCCCTTGACATAATCGAACATGCGCTACCGCCCCGCGGGCGCGAGCCGTGAGCGGGCCCTCGCGTTCCTAAAATCGCACAGAGCGGCGGCCAGCGCGTCGAACGCGTCGGCGTGGTGCTGCGTCGCCGGGACCCGGAGCAGCATCTTCACCATATACTCCACCTGGTTCTTCTCGGCGTTTCCGTTACCGGTCACCGATTTCTTTATTTCCCGCGGGGAATACTCGGCGACCGCGGCACCCGACCGTTGCGCCGCAAGCAGCGCCACGCCGCGCGCCTGGCCCAATACGAGCGTAGTGTGCACGTTCTTGGCGTAGAACGCCTCCTCGACGGCGACGCGAGCGGGAGCGTGGCGCGCCATCACCGCGGCGAGCCCGTCGAAAATTCCGGCCATCTTCTCGGGCATATCAAGTTTGCCGTCAAGGTGAATCACGCCGCAGTCGACGAAAGAAACGGCGTTGCCGTCGGCCGCTATGAAGCCGTAGCCGGTGTTGTTGGTGCCGGGATCTATGCCCATGATTATCATATGAAATAAAACCGAAATAACTCCGGGCGTTCCCCTTTTCCCCCAGGAGAGAGGGCGTCGACCTTGGTTTCGTTTGTTTTAACGCGTCTACGCGTAAACGCGTTTACGCATTAACGCTCCAACTTTTTATTGTTTTCTCTTTGAGCTCATGACTTGGCGTATTTCTCCGCCACCTCGTCGCTTACGTCAAGGTTGTGGTATACGTGCTGGGCGTCGTCGAGTTCGTCGAGTTCGTCGATGAGCCGGAGCACCTTCAGGGCCGCGTCTCCGTCGAGATTCACGTAGTTTTCCGGGATTTTGGAAAGTTCAGCGCTTGCCGCCGCTATTCCCACCTTCTCAAGCGCACCGCGTACGTTTTCAAACGCCTCGGGCGTCGTGGTGATCTCGAACTCGTCTCCGTCAAGCGCCATGTCGTCGGCGCCCGCGTTGAGGGCGACTTCCATGAGCGTGTCCTCGTCCTTCGCGTTCTTGTCGACGCGGATAAGGCCCTTGGCCTTGAACATGTACGACACGGAATTGGCCGCCGCGAGGTTGCCGCCGCCCTTGGTCATGGCGTGGCGCACCTCGGAAATGGTGCGGTTGCGGTTGTCCGACATACACTCGACGAGAACCGCCACGCCGCCCGGGGCATACCCTTCGAGTACGAACTCCTCGAACGACACGCCTTCGAGCGTTCCCGTGCCCTTGGCGATAGCGTTTTCCACGTTCTTGTTGGGCATGTTCGCCGTGCGGGCCGAAGCGATGGCAGAACGCAGCCGAGGGTTCCCGTCCGGGTTGCCGCCGCCCATGCGCGCGGCGATGGTGATTTCACGAATCAGACGGCTGAAGATTCGGCCTCTTGCAGCGTCCGCGTTTCCCTTGGACCTTTTAATCTTGGCCCATTTAGAATGACCAGACATGCTTCCTCCTTGTACGGGTTATATCGTTTTTGTCAACTGATCAAGTTCTATTTTTTCCATGTTAGGCAACGACGCTCCCAGAAACCGTGCCGCGCTTCCGGAAAACTGCGGGGTCACGTCGGTCACGAAAAACCGGCTTCTCGCCATGCCGCCGTCGGGGGCCGGCGAGAGTCCCTGCATCGCGAAAAGGATGTCCTTTGCCTCGCGCGCCGCCCAGAGCGCGCTGTCGAGCACCTGTATCCCCGCGCCCACCGTGCCCTGGATGGTTTCGAGGAGCAGCGGATAATGCGTGCAGCCGAGGATCAGGCAGTCTATTCCCGCCGTGATGAGGTCGGCCAGATAGTGCAGCGCCGCGAGGCGGGTGATGTCGGAGTCCAGAAGCCCTTCCTCCACCAGCGGCACGAACAGCGGACACGGCCTGGCAAAGGTCTGTATGCCGGAATCGACGGCATGGATTGCCTTTTCGTACGAACCGGCGCCGATGGTGGCGGCCGTGCCTACCACCCCCACTTTTCTTCGTACCGTACGCTTGACCGCGGCGCGGGCGCCGGGGAGCACCACGCCCACCACCGGAATGTCGTTGAACTCCTCGCGGATGGAATCGAGCGCCACCGACGACACGGTGTTGCAGGCGACGATGAGCATTTTTATGTCGTGCTCCATCAAAAAACGCGCGTCCTGGCTGCCGAAGGTGCGGATGGTCTCCTCCGACCGGCCGCCGTACGGACAGCGGGCCGTGTCGCCGAGATACAGCACCGACTCCCCGGGCATGCACCGGAACACCTCGCGCGCGACCGTGAGTCCGCCGAGACCGGAATCGAACATGCCGATGGGCCTGGCGTCGCTCACTGGCCTTCCTCGTATTTCTTCTTGAAATTCATGACCGCCTCAAAAATGCCCGACGCGATGGACTTCTGTACCGAAGGCTCGTTCAGGTCCTTCTCTTCCTGGGGATTGGAGATGAATCCGACCTCGATGAGCACCGAAGGCATGTAGGTCCCGTTAAGAACCCAGAAATTCGCCTGGCCCACGCCCAGATGGAGCCGCGGGATGTCTTTAAGGCTCGACGAGAACGTCTCGGTAACCATGATGGAAAAGTCCTGGCTCTCGCGCAGGTACTCGTTTCCCGCCATGTCGATGAGGATGTTCTGCAGGTTGTCGTACTTGTGCGACTTGTCTTCCAGTTCTATCACCGCGTTCTCGCGCATGGCCGCGAGCTTGTCTTCCTCGTTTTTCGCCTCCGATAAAAAATACACCTTGTATCCCCGCGTTCCGTCCTTCTTCCGCTTGTTTCCCTCGATGCTGTTGGCGTGTATGCTTACGAAGATGTCGGCCTTCTTCTCGTTTGCAAAGCGCGTTCGCTCCACCAGCGGAATAAACTTGTCCGAATCCCGGGTGAGCAAGACGGTAAACTTCGTCTTCTTTTTGAACAGATCGCGCAGCGCCAGCGCGATGTCGAGCACCACTTTTTTCTCTTCGAGGCCGTTCTGGCCTATCGCGCCGGGGTCCATGCCGCCGTGGCCGGGATCGATGACGATGGTCTGTACCATGTCCCGCTGAGGCTGCTTGACGCGCGGCACGGCGTCACGCTGCCCCGGCAACGCGGTGTCGTTTTCCTTCGCAACGTCCGCGCCGACGGCGGAAGTCTTTCCTTCCGGCACGGCGGGGAGGCGGGCGGTCACGACCATCGTCGAGTCGGTCTCGCGCCACGATACGGATTCGCCCGTTACGCGGGAAAACACCTCCGCCGCCATGACGACGGGCGCGTAGAGCAATCCTCCATCGCGTACCGGACCGGTGGGCATCTGGCGCAGGGTGTCATTGACAAGACAGAACGGCATCCCCCGGACGAACGTAAGACGCAGGCCTTTGCGCGAGCACGTGAGCTTCTCCGCGCACAAGTCCCATTTCCATACGAAGCCGGTTCCTTCACACAAATCGGAGAGGGAAACGCAAATAACGCCTCCGCACTCCTTTACCGGGAGCCGCCGCTCCTTCCCCGAGATTTCGTTCACGAGCCGCGTCCCCTCCGCATGGGCGGCGAAAGCCGCCACCGCGAGAAGGGCAAGCCCCCCTCGCAACGAAGCGACGATGCGTTTGTACCTGTGTGGAGACGATTTCACCGTTTTCCGCGGATCCTCATGACCTGGGCAAGACGCCTTTTGGACTCCTCGGCTGCGATTTTTTCACGTTTGTCATACTTTTTAAGGCCGCGGCACAGCCCGAGTTCCATTTTGACCCATTGTCTATCAAAATATACCTTAAGCGGTATTATCGTAAGGTGTTTTCTTTCCACGTCGGAAGCCAGCCGAACGATCTGACTTTTATGGAGAAGCAGTTTCCGTTTCCGGTACGGCTCGGCAACGGAAAATCCCTTTTGCTGATAGGGACTTATGTGCATATGATGAACGAACAACTCGCCGTTTTCGCACGTGGCGAAGCTGTCGGCGAGGGATATGCCTCCCTGCCTCGCCGATTTAACCTCTGCGCCGAGCAGCGCGACGCCCGCCTCGACTTTTTCCAGGATTTCAAAGTCGTGGAAGGCCTTCTTGTTCTGGGCGAGGATTGTAATGGGACGGGGTGGTTCGGTGGTCTTCATGCTCTTGAAAATACAATAGCGGTGGTCGAATTATATTATTGGCATGATAAAGACATCCGGGGGAGAGGTATCTCCCCCGGCGTCGGACTCCTCGCCGCTATGCGGCTGTAGGGTCCTCGGCACTCCCCTCTCCGGCGTGGCCCCCTTGACAAGTTTGCGGATAGACCGATACTTCGGTTGGGGAGCACGCACAAGCGGCGGCTGAAACCACGTTGAACGGTTCAATAATTTTGAAAGTCAAGATGCTCTTTCTTTCGATTGCGCGAACAGGATGGTGCGGGAATTAACTTGACGGAATAGATTTACCGTTGCCGCGCCTTTGACGCCGCGAAGCGGCGTTCCACAGCGGTTGCGTTGCGAAGGGACGACGCTTCGCGAGCGCAATGCGAGCGAACTCGCGCGGCCCTTCGCAGGAGGGGGTGTGCCGAAGACACCGCGGGCCGAAGGCCGAGGTGGCTGAGGCCAGGGGGAAACGCGCAGCGGTGCCCCCCATTAAAAGTATTTATCAAGGAGGTCTAATCATGCCGGACTGCGTATTTTGCAAAATCGTCTCGGGTGCCATCCCATCAACCAAAATCTACGAGGACGAAAGCACGCTGGTGTTCAAGGACATCAATCCGGCGGCGCCGGTGCATCTCGTCGCCATACCCAAGGACCATTTCCAAACCGTGCAGGACATCCCGGCGCAGAAAATGGACGTCATGAGAAAACTTTTCAACGCAATCGCAAAGACCGTCGCCGCTCAGGGCATCGCGACAACAGGTTACCGCCTCGTGATAAACTCCGGCGAGCACGCCGGGCAGCTCGTGCCGCACCTGCACGCGCACATACTTGCGGGCCGGGAACTGGGATGGCCTCCGGGATAACGGAGAAAGCCGCCCGCAAAACCCGCGCATGCCCGCATGTCGAATGCCGGGTTCTTCGTTATCCGTCCGGCCTTTCCGATTTTTCTCTCTCCCCCATTACAGTCGCACAACCGGAACATGACGAGACGGCCCCTTTGGTGAAAACCGATGAACGCTCCAAGGAAGAAGATATACCGCGGCCTTGATGCCCGCGGGCGGATAGTATGTTATCCGGCACACCGTCATAGCAGAAAGAACGACCGGCCATGATACGATGGGGCATTCTGGGATGCGGACATATCGCCGCCAAATTCGCCGAGGCACTGCGGGTGGTTCCGGGCGCAAAGCTGTGGGCCGTGGCGTCGCGGAGTAAAGACAGGGCCCGCGAGTTCTGTGAGAAGCACGACGCGGCGGCATGGTACGGCGACTACGATGCACTGGCGGCCGACCGGAAACTCGACGTGGTGTATATCGCCACTCCCCATGTCTTTCACAAGCCACACGCCATCCTGTGCCTCAACAACGGCAAGCATGTCCTCTGTGAGAAACCCCTCGCGATCAATCAACGGGAAGCGGCCGACATGGCCGCCGTCGCCAGGAAACAAAAACGCTTTCTTATGGAGGCTATGTGGACGGGGTTTTTGCCCGTCATACGCGAGGTCCGGGCGCTGCTCGCCGACGGGATCATCGGCGAGGTGAGGATTCTTACCGCCGACTTCGGATTTCGCGCGCCGTTCGATCCCAGGTCACGGCTTTTCGATCCCGCGCTCGGCGGCGGCTCGCTCCTCGACGTGGGCGTTTACTGCGCGGCGTTCGCGAACATGATTTTTGCAAAATCGCCGACGTCGGTGCTTGGCGCCGCTTCCCTTTCGACGACCGGCGTGGACGAACGGATGACGGCCGTGCTGCGGTACGACGGCGAGAGGACGGCGCTCCTGTCAAGTTCAATCTCGGCCGACACCCTCAACGAGGCATACCTTATCGGCACGGCCGGGGCAATCCGCATCCCCAGGTTCTGGCGCGCCGTTTCCGCGACGGTGTTCGCCCGCAAGACACGGGATATTGCAATCCCGTTTCGCGCCAACGGCTACGAATACGAGGCGGAAGAGGTGATGCGCTGCATCCGGGAAGGAAAAAAGGAAAGCGAAACGATGCCGCCGTCCGATTCGATTGCCGTTTTGACAATTATGGATTCAATCCGTGCGCAATATGGACTTACGTATCCGGCGGAACAATAGATACCGGCCGCGTCATCCGTACTTTTCATCAAATCCGCAGTGAGGGCAAAACGGGCTAAGGTTGTTGAACGCCGCCGCGCGGCTCGGTACCCATCGGGGGCGCGTCCGTCCGGGGAACGAAATGGAGCAGGTACTGGACGCCGGTTGATGCGGGACGGGTCTTGAAAAAGAGAAATTTCCCCGTTATCTTCGATACATGGACGTTTGGAAAGGAATCCACGGAAACCGGAACGAACCCCATGTCCTCCAAAGAACGAAGCCCGTCCTTCTGGACGTATATCCACGCCTCGCGGGAGCCCAAAACCCTGCGCGCCTCAAGGCTGTCCAGAACGGGAACGGCCCCCGGGGCGTAAAATTCCACCGAATAGTTGGAGAACCGGTACGCATAAAAGTGGTCCGGCGGTACGTGATGAGTACGGACGTAGGACGCCGCGTTGCTTCCGCCCTGATACCGTAAAAGTTCCGGAAAAAAATGCAGGTTCATCATGACGCCAAAACCCAGAATTGCCCACAGCGACGGCAAAACGAGCCGTACAAGGGGCGGGTGCTTTTTCGAGAAGAAGTAGAACATCGCCGCCGAGGTAAACGCCAGCGACGCCCAGACGACGGGATTCTTGCACGGAAAAAATGCCGTAAGACAGACCGCGGCGAAAACCACTATTAATATTCCGACGACGCGTTGAACCTGAAAAAAAACGGCACCCGCCTTTTCCGCGCCGCGCTCCTCGGCCAGGCGAAGCACCGTTCTCGCGGTGAGTACCGCGGCAAACGGGAAAATCACGAAGATGTAATGCGGCAGCTTGTAGTGCGAGAACGACAGCGCGACAAAGGGGAAAACGGTTCCCCCCAGAAACAGCAGGTCGGCGGCGCTCGCGGGATCGAACCTGTTTTTCACCGCCTTGACGGCGTGCTCGCCCACGGCGTAATACGCAATGAGCATCCAGGGCAAAAACGCCCAGAGAAACGTATGGACAAAATAGAAATAGCCCGACGAGTCCCGCCAGACGCTCTGTCCCGTGATTCGTCCGAAGCTCTGCGTCCAGAAATAGAACTCGATGCCGTCCCAGCCGTACTCGGAATACAACCCCCAGAGCATCGGCGAGAGAAGCGTGAGCACGATGAGTGCCCCCAGGAGCCAGTACCATTTGAAGAACATTCCGAAGTCGCGCTTCCACGCAAGATAGCTGCCTATCGCAAGGAAGGGAACCATCACCCCTATGGGGCCCTTTGCGAGCATGGCAAACGCGATGCCTGCGAACCCGCCGATAAAAAACCGCTTCTTGCGGGTCTGGAGAAATTCGGCGATCTGCCAGACCGAGAAAACGACGGCCCCCGTGAGAAGCGCGTCGGTACGGACGTCGTTCGTGAAAAAGATGATCCCCTCGCAGGAGCAGAGAATGACCGCGGAAAGCACGCCCACGCGCCCGCCGTAGAACAACTTGGCCAAGCGGTAGGTTGAAAAGAAACCAAGGAGCATGACCAGCAGCGACGGGAGTTTGTAGACGGCGGTCGAAACGCCGAACAGCTTGAAAAAAACGGCTGAAACGAAAAAAATAAGCGGCGGTTTATCAAGATACCCCGCGGGCTTGAGAAGCGACGTCCAGAAGTTCCCGCTCGCCGCGATCTGGCGGCTCATGGCGGCATATTGCGCCGCGTCGATTTCCATGACGGTCACGAACAAGCCGGCGGCGTACACCAGTACCGCGAAGCAGGCAAGAAGAATCTTCGTACGCGTGGAGATGCGTTCCATGAAAAAATGCTCCCGCAAATCGGTTAAACCTTCGGTCACAGCAAAGGAAAAAATAAAACAGGCGCACTCTTCACCGTCACGAATGATGTACTTCCATGACGGAGCGTTTGCATCGAACGCGTACAATGTAAAATTGTCTCCGCCAAAAGCATCTCCTCGGAATTTTTGTAGTTTATGTACAGTCCGCAGCGTATCTTATGATTACCAAAAAGCGCTTCTTAAGCCACAAGGGGGAATCCGTGAAAACGGTTTTCATCATCTCCGGTATCGTTATCGCCTGCGTTGCGGCCTTCGTTCTCTGGATGGGGATGCCCAAAGGCCCAAAGCTCGAACAGGTGGCCTTCCTTAAGCAGCCCCGCATCACCACGATGAAGAACGAGCGGGTCCTCGTCGTAGTCGCCAAAGGCGCGCCGAACGTTGTCGCAAAAAAAGCGTTCGGCCTTCTCATGAAAACGTATTTCGGCCTCAAGGGCGTGCCCAAAGGCGGGCCTGATTTCAAGGCGCCGCGCGGGCGTTGGCCGGTGGACGAGGGAACACCGCCGGATCAGTGGGTGGGCCGCTACGCGATGCCACTGCCGGACGCAGCCGGCGTGCCCGCGGGAGTCGAAGAAAAAGACGGGATGCGCGTCGAATCCGCGACATGGGAATACGGCCAAGTCGCCGAAATTCTCCACGTGGGCCGCTACGACCGCGAACAGCCCACCATCAAGGCGCTGCGTGATTTTATCGACCAAGGCGGCTGGCGCATTGTCGGCGAGCACGAGGAGGAATATCTAAGAGGACCCGGCATGATCTTCGCCGGCAATCCGGGCACCTATCTGACGATTATCCGATACCGGATTGCGAAGAAGGACACGGTGCAGAAGGGGTTGTAGCAAAGGAAACGGAAGGTGGGCGGCGAGGAAATCGGCCGGACAAATAATATCGCCAATGAATGCTCTCGACAGTACGACATCTTTTTTGGGTTGCCTTATCTGGTAAGGGCCTGCGACAAACATCATGACCCCAGAAATTCGATTGCCTGAGAACAACAAAAAGCCCGGAGTCTACTACGCGCTCACCGACGACGGCGTCGAGTTGCCGGTCATCGATGTCACGCACCCGTCCTTTACGGTCGTCAATCCGCCCGCTCTACCTCAACGAATCGAAAAAGCGATTGAAGAGTGGAAAAGACACAGCCACGCGCCAAAACCGTTACGCGTTTTTTTTCTCTGGCTTTTTTCCCGCCAATCGTTCCTCATGCAGGGTATCCGTCAGGCCTCGGGGACTTTTTTAAGCGGCATGTCCACCTACATGATGAAGCTCGGGCCGGACAATATGGGCACCGCCTATTCGAAAAAATTCGACAAAGTCATTGCCGCTTCGATTCCCACCTTCTTTATCCGCATGCGGCTTCAAGAAATCGCCCGGCTTATGTCCGAGGCCATCAATCCGATGCTTGCCTCGGCTCCGCCGGCAAGCCTGCACTTCATCAACATAGCCGGCGGCCCCTGCAGCGACAGCATAAACACCCTGATTCTTTTAAACAAGCGATTACCGCATCTGCTCGATAATAGGGTAAGTAAAATCCATGTCCTGGATCTGCACGGCGCTGCGCCGGCGTTTGGAGTCCGCGCGCTTGAGGCTCTCAAATCTTCCGGCGCCCCATTGCAAGGGGTAAACGTTTCGCTGGAATATGTTCCGTACAATTGGTCCCAACCGGAAAAAATGAGGGACTATCTGAAGGGTCTTGAATTGAAGAATTCAATCGTTGCGGTTTCTTCCGAGGGCGGACTGTTCGATTATGGCGGCGACGACGAGATCATCGCGAATCTCGACGTACTGCACCAATCGCTCCCGGAAACCGCCGTGTTTTTTGGCACCCTCACTCCCGCGGAAGGGAAAGCGCTCGCGTTTGCGGCGCAAACCGGAAATTCCAGCGTAGTCCGCCGCTCAATAAGAGGATTCAAAGACCTCACGGGACGTGCATCCTGGATTGTCAAGGAGCACTACGATCAGACGATGCATTACATTGTCGAACTTCGCAAGCGGCAGCCATGATTCGATTGTCGCAGGCTTGGTCGGGTGTACGGGGCATTTAGGCGGCAGCCCAAGATGAAACTTATTAATCCGGTAATTTAACGGGGGGACAACCGTTCGTGAAGCTTGGCGAAGGGTGAATGCTCACGGTCACCTCTCAACACGCTTGGGGTAACCAAGCTCACTACGAATGGTATAGGTTTCCATTGCAAGCGTCATTTGTATTCCGCCCCCCATTTTTTCTCATCACCTACCGTCGACCAACCCCTCCACGGCTTCTCTTGCCTTTTCAAACTGCACCCTGAACCTCGTCATGAGCTTTTTAGGCGGCGCGACGTCGGAAGCCGGTTCTCCGGTTATGCGCCGGTCCCGCATTTGACGGAGCTTTTTGTCCAGGCGAATCAGTTGTTCCTCGAACGCCGCAAGCCGCATAGCCTGTTTTGTGGACGTTTTTTTCTGGAAATTTCCGAATTCATACTCTATGACGTTGGTCTTGAGTTCACCCTTGAACATTCTGTGTAGTTCGACCTCCAGATATTTGCTTATGAGTACTACCCTGCCTTCCTTTTCCAACCGGCGCACGCTCACGTTTATACGGGTGGAATCCAGCACTCGCAGGGGTCTGAAGCGGGAGGCACGTTTGACAAAATCATGGTCTTCGGCCATGGTCAGCGATTCGTCGAAGCCGCCTGCGCGGTCGAACAGCCGTTTCGTCGACAGAATGCAGAAACCGGCCGCGTGAGGATTGGTGTACTGGTTCATGCGTATGGAGAGGTTCACGAGCGCATGGAGTACCCGGTCCAAGTGCAGATCGGACAGGGGCCGCACCTCGCAGGTGGCGAGATCCAGGTACCGTTCCTGCATTTCGTCGTATGCCCTCCGCAGAAAACCGTCGGGGAGCACGACATCGGCGTCGAAAAAGAACAAAAAATCCCCGCGGGCCGCCGCGGCGCCGCTGTTCCTGCCCCGCGCGGGCATGCCGCCCTGCACGACCTTCGCACCGAACTGCCGCGCGATTTTTACCGTGTCGTCGGTAGATTGCGCGTCCGCGACGATCACCTCGTAGTCCCTAAAAGACTGCCTCCGAATGCTTTTGAAAAGCAGCGGCAGATAGTGTTCTTCGTTAAACGCGGGAATAACGATGCTTACTTTCATGTAATGAGCCTTGTATTCTTGTTCCTGGGCCGACGGTGGAGTTTGCTTTTCACACAATGGAAAAAATACGGTTTCCTCGCACATGTGTCAAATGAGATAGCCGCGGCCTTGCGGTTTAGGGGTTTACCGGCAGCAACGGCAGGATTTACTTTTGCTTGTATCCTTCCGGCATATTTTTTATTGTTCGTATACCTCCCCGTCGTTGTACATGGCGCCGGCGGAGCATAACGCCGGGTTCGCATCATGGCAAATACTTTCGTAAAAACCAAACGATGTATTCTTATTGGCGTTGTCGGCTGCCTCCCCCTGCTCTCCGGCTGCTACATCTGGAAACAGGGCACGCGCGTGCTCAAATACTCCTTTGAAGCCGTTCCCGTCGAAAAGCTTAAACGCGATCCGTCGACGACGGATTCACTCCGCCGATTCCTGGCGCTGGTCGACGACATCCGTTCGTTCGCGACGGACTCCATGGGACTCAAAAAAACCTCGAATTACACTTCCTACATTTCCATCAACAAACCGTATCTTATCGACCTTGTCTCCGCGACCGGGCAGGTCGACTTTTCTCCTTACACCTGGTGCTATCCGCTTTTCGGCTGCTGGCCCCTGCGCGGATATTTCGACAAGGCCGACGCCGATTCCGAAGCGGCGCGGCTCGCGCGGAACGGTTACGACGTGCATCTGGGGAACGTGGACGCGTTTTCGACGCTCGGCTTCTTCTCCGATCCGTTATATTCGTTCATGCGGCGTTTCTCGGCGTACCGGATTGCCGACCTTATCATTCACGAACTCACCCATTCCACCGTGTATGTAAAGAACCAGGTGGAATTCAACGAGGAACTCGCCTCGTTCACGGGGATGGAGGGGGCGATGCGTTTCATCGCGGCGCGTTACGGAGACACTTCGGCGATGTACGCGACATCGGTGAAGGCGACCAGAGACGAGGTCACCTATCACCGTCTCGTCCGACACCTTTACGACACGTTGTCGGCAATTTACAAAAGTGATTCTTCCCGCGATTTCAAGCTTGAGAAGAAACGGGAGGTCATAACCGGATTCAAATCCCTTATCGCCCGGCATTACGACTCCCTGTTTCTCACCCCGTCCTTCAAGGGACTCGAAAAAGCCGACATCAATAACGCCTTCATCGCAGTCGACATGACCTACACCCTCGACCTCGGCGACTTTTACAGGCTGTACGAACTCCGCGGCCGCGATTTTCGCGCAACGATGCGAACGGTACAGAGCATCGCGCGACAGAAAGGCGACTACGGAAAAAACCTGAAGGCCTACCTGACAAAGCCTTGATTCAACGGCAAATGAGCCGGCCGCCGTTCCGGTCAAAAGTGCATCTTCGACCGTTTCCCTTGGTCAACGTTCTATAATGTGCCTTTAATCGGCCGGTATCCGATTATCATCCTCCGCACTTTTTTAGTTGACCTCACAGCCGAAATCAGTTATAATTGATAATGATATTCATTTTCATCATTAAGGAAGCGCCATGAAAGAAAATGCCGTTCTCGAAAAGTTCATCGTCGGCAAGGGCCTTAAGCACAGCAAACCCCGAGAACAAATATTGGGTGTGTTTCTCGGTATCGAAAGGCACGTCACCATCCACGAGCTGTGGGCCGCGGTAAAGGCGAAATATCCCGGAATCGGATATGCCACCGTGTACCGTACCATCAAACTTTTGACCGAATGCGAGTTGTGCACCGAGATAAACTTCGAGGACGGCACCACACGATACGAACACCGGTACGGCCATGACCACCACGACCACCTTATATGCACAACGTGTGGGAAGCTCGTGGAAGTGGTCGACCCCGACATAGAGAAATTGCAGGAGCGGTTGGTCAAACGCTATGGATTTATGCCGATCTCTCACCGGATGAACCTCTACGGCACATGCGCTTCCTGCACAAAAGGCGTCGCGAGCGACGCACGAAAAAAAAAGAAACGCTCATCCGTGAAGGACACGTCGGAGGGTGGCGCATGAACGTCTCGCGCGCCATCAGAGGCTGTTTCAACGCCGCCATGCGGATGCGGAAACGGGGCGGCGGTAACGCCCCTACCCTCCCCGCCTCCTTGACGGATGTGACCCGGCTATGCGACGGAACATGGGCGCAGGTCGTTACCGTGCAGGGCGGCGGGATGGCCGCAAAAAGGCTCGCCGCCATGGGCGTCGTGCCGGGCGCGATTATCATCAAAAAACGCTCGTCTCCGCTGAAAGGTCCCGTGGTACTGGAGAAAGGTACCTCGCAATTCGCCATAGGCTACGGCATGGCGCTCAGGCTTATCGTCCAACCGCTCGATGGCCGTGAACAGGAGGCGGGGTCGTGAAGAAGGTCGCCATCGTCGGAAACCCAAACGTCGGAAAGAGCCTTGTATTCTCCCGGATCACGGGCATCGGGGTAATCTCGGCCAATTATTCCGGCACCACGGTCGGCGTAAAAACAGGCAGGTTCGTACACGAATGCTTGGAATACGAACTGCTCGACGTCCCCGGCATTTACTCGCTCGAGGCGCTGTCCGACGCCGATGAGACGGCAATTCGTATAATCGATGCATGCGATATCGTGGTCAACGTCGTCGACTCCACCAATCTCGAACGCAACCTCGCGCTCACGCTCGGCCTTCTCGCCAAAGGCAAGCCAATGATCGTGTGCCTCAATTTCTGGGACGACACGACGCACAAGGGCGTTTTCATAGACGCGGCGTCTCTGGAGGAATCGCTGGGCGTGCCGGTAGTCGCCGTGAGTGCCCTGCGCAGTCAGGGCATCCATTCGCTTGTCGACGCCTTGCCGCGCGCGACGCCGGGCCGCGCACTGGGAAATCCTGACGACGTATGGGCAACCATAGGAGCAATCATCGGCAGGGTTCAGAAACTTTCGCACCGGCACCACACACCGTTGGAGCTCCTCGCCGATTTTACGCTTCACCCAGTGGGCGGCCTGGTTTTCGCGGCGGCGGTGCTTGCCGCTACTTTCATGCTCGTCCGCCTGATGGGGGAATTTCTCGTTAGCTCCGTGTGCGAACCGCTGTTCTCACACTTCTACCATCCGTTTATTCTCGAACTGTGTTCCCGCATACCCTTTGCGCTGGCGCGAGAGCTGCTCGCGGGACACGCAGCCGATCCTCTCGCGTCGTTCGGAATACTCACCACGGGCGTGTACATCGCGGCGGTACTGGTCTTCCCTTATTTCGTCTCATTTTATCTGCTGTTCGGCCTGCTGGAAGACATAGGCTATCTTCCGCGGCTCGCCGTGGTGCTCGACACGTTTTTTCACAGGCTGGGCCTCCACGGGTATTCGTCCATACCGGTGATGCTCGGGCTCGGCTGCAAGGTTCCGGCGCTTCTCGCCGTCCGGACGCTCTCCACGCAGCGCGAAAAAATCCTCACCATGGCGCTCGTCCTCATGAGCGCACCGTGCCTTCCGCAAAGCGCAATGATAGTCTCGCTCGGCATGAAGTACGGAGCGGCAGTGGTACTCGCGGTTTTCGCCGTTCTTCTTACCGTCGCGATAGGAATAAACACGGTGCTCAACAAGGCGCTCAAAGGAGAAACGCCCGAACTGTTCCTGGAAATCCCCGACTATCGCTTCCCCTCGGTGCGGCTGATGGCCCGGAAGCTCTGGATAAGGGTGCGGGAATATTTCGGCGAGGTTTTCCCCATGATCGCTGCCGGGGTACTTATCATCAACGTTCTCGATTACCTGTCAATCATCCGCCTTATTTCAAACGGCCTGGGCAAGCCGTTGTCGTTTCTTCTCGGACTGCCGGCCGGCATAGCGCCCGTGCTTATTCTCGGTTTCTTGCGCAAGGACGTCTCCATTGCGTTGCTGGCGCCCTTTGCGCTGTCGGGACCGCAGTTCATCGTCGCGTGCGTGTTTATGGTGCTGTATGTGCCGTGCGTGGCGTCGTTCTTCACGCTTGTCAAGGAATTGGGCGCCTTCGCGGCGGTCCGGGTGATGGGGACGGTCTTTGGAGCGGCCGTGGCGGTGTGCGCGGTTCTGCACGGGGCTTTCAGGCTGGCCCACGCCCTTGGATTCGCGGTGTAAGGCAGGCACGGCTCACGAAAACGACGCTCTCACCTTCTCCAATTCCCGCGGAATCGGAATGTGCTGAGGACATTTGGGAACGCAGGCGTTGCAGCGAGTGCACAAGGCGGCGTTTCCCTTGTTGCCGCGTCGTGCAAGTTCCTTCCGGTTCCGCGCGAGCTTGCGGTAGTTCCTTGTTATCATCCACTGGACGAGCCTCCCGCCGAGCCCCGCGGATGTCCCCGATGCCTTGTTGTTGAGCAGGGCGAAATTCTGGGGGATGTCGACGCCCGAAGGGCACGGCATGCAATACCCGCACGCGGTGCAGGGCACCACGATTTTCCTCCGGTAAACATCGGCGAGTTCCTCGATGACCCCGGTTTCCGCAGCGGACAGGGTTCCCACGCCCGAAGCGTCGGCGCTGGCGCAGTTTTCCTCCACCATCTTCCTGCTTCCCATGCCCGAAAGGACGCAGGAAACTTCGGGCCGGTTCCAGAGAAACTGGAGGGCCCAATCGGCCGGGGTTCGTGAAACCGGAGCATGGGAGATTACCTTCATCGCTTCGGCTGGAGGGTTTGCCAGCCTGCCGCCCTTGAGCGGTTCCATAACCACCACCGCGATTCCTTTTCCGTGGGCATAGGCAAGGCCGTCGGAAGTGGCCTGAAGGGCGGTGTCCATGTAATTATACTGGATTTGCGCAATGTCCCAATGGTAGAAGTCGATTATCTCCTTGAACACCGGCAGCGTATCGTGAAACGAAAAACCTATATGCCGGATTTTTCCGTCCGCGCGCGCCTTTTCCATTTTGTCGATGAGGTTGAAACGTTTGAGCTTCGCAAATTGTCCCTGATCCATTGAATGGAAGAGGTAAATATCGATGCAGTCGGTTTGCAGGCGGGAAAGCTGCTGGTCGAGGTATCTGTCCAAGGCGTTTTCGTCGCGTACCAATATCATAGGGAGCTTCGTGGCGATTTTCACCCGGTCGCGATACCCGTCGGCGAGCGCCTTTCCCAGCACACGCTCGCTGTTGCCCATATGATACAGCCAGGCGGTGTCGAGATAGTTGATGCCGAGGTCGATGCCACGGCGGATAATATCTATCGCGGCTTTATCATCTACTCCTCTAAGCATCCCCCGCGACGGCAGCCGCATGCAGCCGAACCCGAGGGCCGAGACTTTCCACGGCAAAGACCCCATCGTGCGGTATTTCATGTCATTTCCTTTCTTGCGCGGGAGAACGGTTACAGGCGGCAGAAAAAGGCAACCGCAAAATAATTGTACAATACGTCCTTTTTCCAGCGGAAATTGCCGATTTTGTCCCATTCACCGCCAAGGAACCGCATTCGTGGAATATATCCTTCCTCCTCACCCCAACCTCGAGGCGTTCCATTTCGTATATTTGCTGTCACCCCGAACCGATTGCACGTGCCGCCATGACACCTTCAAAGGCAGTTTATTTCCTCATCGAGCTGCTCAATTGCTATGCGGCAATCTATTATTCCAACTTTCTCTTTTTCTACACGCGAAGCAGGTTCGGTTTCGGCGAACTCGAAAACCTTCTGCTCGCCGCCCTCAACGGATGCGTGTACACCGTTGCGGCCTGGAAAGGCGGCGCGTTCGCGCAACGCCACGGCGGCGAAAAATCGCTGTACGTCGGATTTTGCGGCCTCGCTATCTCCATGATTGCCGGTTTGTCGCTCCATTCCGCCTGGGGCCAGATGCTCGTTCTCGCGGGATGGACCGTATCGGTCTGCTTTGTATGGCCGGCCCTGGAAGCACTCGTGACCGACGGCGCATCCGTCAACATATCCGACATGGTTGGGGTCTACAACATTACCTGGGCGTTCGGCGGAGCGGCCGCCTATTTTACCGCGGGCCTGCTTCTGGAGCGTCTCGGCATGCAGAGTCTTTTCTGGCTGCCTCTCGCCGTGGTCGCGGTTCAGCTGCCCCTCACGCCGCTCGCGGGAAGTCTTGCTCAAAAGGAAAAAAGACTTGTCGCCCGGCCGGTTTCCGCGGACGCCGAAAAGGAAATCCCGCAGGAACGGCAATTCCTCCATCTGGCGTGGCTGGCGAACCCGCTTTCGTACGTCGCGATAAACACCATCATTCCCCTGGTGCCTACAATCGCCGCAAAGCTTCATCTTTCAACAGGATCCGCGGGCATCATCTGCTCGGTGTGGATGTTCGCACGCCTCTTGGCGTTCGCGGTCCTCCGGCGCTGGACGTCGTGGCATTACCGGTTCCGGTTTCTCGCGGGTTCTTTCGTCCTTCTGATCGCCGGTTTCGCGGGCATCGTGTTCGCCCGTTCGATCCCGCTGCTTGCCGTTTCGCAGGTCGCGTTCGGCCTTTCCGTGGGGCTCATTTATTATTCTTCGCTCTATTATTCGATGAACGCATCGAGCGAGCGCGGCGCGCACGGCGGGCTGCACGAAGCAATGATCGGTGCGGGCCTGTTTTTCGGTCCCGCATCCGGGGCGGGCGCATTGTTTCTTGCTCCCTCCCTTCCGGGTGCGGGCGTGGCATCGGTGGGCGGACTGCTGGTCTCGGGGCTTGCGGGACTATTATGGATGAGGTCGAGACAGCTGAAAAAAGGAGCCCCGTAACCTCTCGCGATGCATCATTGACTGATACTAATAGGAATTTCCTTTTTTTTTCGGCGGCGGGCGGGGCGTACCGCTTCAGCATATAAGGTCGCCTGTTTGCCGGAGAAAGGAAAGCCCTCCCACGACTGAACGGGCACCGGGCGACGTACTCGATGAGCCGCCGCATCACAATCCACGCGGTTATCTGTACCGAGCTAACTTTTTCGACGATGCATTCTTAAGCGGGCGCGACCACCCCGGTCATTTGCCCGGCATGTGTTCGGCGTCCAGCATGTTCTCCGGCAACCGCAATGACCACTGATAGTTAACGTTGACTTCCGGTTTTTCGTTTCCGTAAAGTGGCGCGCTGAAACTCAAAGCGATACCGCTGCCGCCAGCGAACGGGGCGTTGAGGGAAATACGCAGCCGGACCGCATTCGGTTGATTTACCGCATTGGTATCGTTTCCTTTCAAAACGCCATACCTTCCCTCCACGCCCGCGCCTATTTCCACGGGTTGCGGCCCCAGCGATCGTTTGAGCACCGCGCCGACAGCGCCTTGCGCGGCAATGGATGGGGATGCGGTGTCCGGGTCGGCATAGAAAAGTCCGAGCCATGCTCGCAAACTCACATTTGCGGTTGTCGTCAAGTCATATCGTTTACCTCCCGCAACTCCACAAAAAAATGAAAGGCCAATTCCGGTATCTGCGGTAATGCCTTTCGCGAACCTCAGATCGAAGCCGAAATACTCCGCATCGGCCATTTGCTGCAGGAGAGCCGATTGTGTTCTCAATGTATCGTAGTACGGGCCGGAGGTAACGGTCATGGCCGCACCACATTTCCGTGTAATACTGTCACGATCGGGTTTTTCACTGAGCAGTAATGCGGCGCAACCGCACACATCGGGACTTTTCTTCAATTGTTCGGCAAGGCGGCCAATATCTTTTGTCTCGGCGGTAAGGGCTTTATTGAAGGTTTGGCGCATCAGTTCTTTTTGCTTTTCAAACAACAAACGGCCTTCCATCGGTCCAGTGAGATTAATCCGGGCGTTAACGCCGATAAAGTCAAGTTTGCCCGGGTTGCCGCCGCCAAGAAAGGAAACAGGCAAAAAAACGGTTATATCGCTGAAGCGGGACGCCACGGCGAACGATTTGGACGATTGGGCGGTAAAAAGGGATGGGTTGATGCTTATGGCAGCAACCGTCTTCGTTCCCGCTGCCGTACCGGCCAATCCGAAGCTCCCGGCCGTTATCGCGGTTGGTTCGACACCGGGAACCGCAGACGACTGCCCGACCGACCCTTGTGTTTCGGTTTGGCGGTTATCCGCGGGTTGTACGATGTTTTTGGGAACAACCGAATCGCCAGGGCCGGAAAACGGGTCCAACCGTTCGCCGCCAATGGCGCCGGCCAGATGAAAACAACTCGTGCTCGTATCCTTAATTTTTGCCGCCTGATCGGGCCACCGTTTGGCGAATTCGGAGTAACAGCTGCAATCTTCGGCGAAAATATTCGACAAAGGTAGCATCAATAAGGCCAACAGTACAAACATGGTTATTTTCATGGTTGTTATTCCACTGTATAAACCCATGTCGTGTCGCCGGATATGCTTCCGTTATCATTCGTACCGTCGTCCGCGGTTACGGTTAGTGTCCCACTGCCGCCATTATCGGGCACGTCAACAATGATGCGGATGATCTTCACCCCGTCATCCGCGTGCAGTGCAATTTTGTCACTTGCCGCCGGTACTATTGTTTTTACCTGGCTGTCACTTGTACCATTCTGGCCGGTGCCTGCCATCAGAATCGTGGTACCCCTCGTAGATGCGTTCGAAGCGTATGTGATAGATATGGAACTGCCCGCCCGTATGATTCCCTTGTACATAATATCCTCCTTTTGAAAGTGATGGACTTTATGTTATTCTTAAAGTGTTCCGGGCTCCTCCGTACATTACGTGGTGTTCTTTACTCTTAAAATAGGGATTTTCTTTTTCCCCGGGGCTGATTGGCGTATAAAAAGGGTCGCTTTCAGACGCTCACTTACTTCCAAGTCTCCCCGCTTCCGCCGTCTGCATAATCAACGACTTCATGCGAGAATATACGCAGTATGTAGTGCTATTGTCAAGTCAGAATACGACGAGTGCGGGGCTTCTGTTCAAAGCTTAAAAGACATTGGAATTTCAAGTAGAGGTTTTCTCGAAATATCCATAGACGAGCGTCGATTCTTCGAGGATCGCCAGGGCGTCTACTCCTTCCAAAGACCGCAGTATTCTAAAAACACGGCCGAGGGCGGCCGTGGCACGATGGGGAAACTTATTTAGGTTTAAGATAGGTTTAAGAATTGCACGGTAGGGTTACCCGTCGTCGCGAGACGGCGCCAGGTCTTTGTGAGCCGATGCTCTTGGCCTGACCGGACACTGCAGTCACCCTCTCCGCGTCGGAGGCGTTGCCGGATTATTATGGGCCGGGCCTCCGCGAAAGCCTTGCATGGTTTGACAAGAGCACGGTGAGTCGTAAAAAACACGTGCGGCGTGAGGTGTGTTAAAAGGAATCGGCGACCGGATTAGGGGAGCGAAGAAAAGGGGCGTTCCGGTCAATCCGCTCCACCAGGGTGCCTTCTATCTGCACGCGGCCGCCGGCGTTTTTCCGGTAGCGATCGCGCAGGGGGTGCAATACGAACGAGAGCATGGCATTGACAAGAGCGGAAATGTTGAAATTGAAAGAGCTTATTTTGTGCTGGAAGGCGTCGAATGTGTCGTCGAAACTTACGATTGACGGAAACTGGCGGCCGCCGCGGTCCTTGAGAAAGTCCAGCGCGGCCATGGCGATCCTGTCGTTGACGCACACCCAGGCCGTAACGTCGGCGTCAAGAAGGGCTTGTTCGAAAAAATGACGCATGGACGTACGAAGCTCTTCCTCCTCGGCCATCCGTACGAGCGAATCACGGATTTTCGCCTCGACGCGCCGTGACGCGCCCGCACTCGTGCCGCCGGGCACTACGGCGCGGACCAGTGAGCCCATGATTTCCTTTCCAGAGGCCACGGGCCTGCGGCACCCGAAAGGGAAAGGTATGTCTTCGAGCGTGTAGGCCGCCACAGCACCCGGCAGCCCCGCCGATTCGTAGGAGCGCACAAGACCCTCGAGACGGGTTTGGGACCAGCATGTCTGGTGGAACGGCGAGAAAAACGCGATTTTTTTATGCCCGTGGTGTAAAAGAAACTGCGCGGTCTTACATCCGACCGACGTGCCGGTCTCCAGTGAGAACAACTGGATTTTCGCGTTGCCTGAAAAAGGATACGGTGCGGTAAAACAAGCGCCCTCATCCGAAACGGCGATATACTTTTTATATCCGCTCAGCTTTTCGATGACCTCAAAATGCAGGTCGTCCTGGCTCTGCGACCGGACCAAAAACCCCAGCAGGAAATCATTCACGGGCAGCGCCCGGACGATCTCCCCGTTTTCGCCTATGAATACGCATTTCCCGTTTTTCCGCACATAGATGTAATACGCCACCGTGACGCGGGCCTGCGCGCACGTCTTGTCGAGCGTCTGCATGAGTTCCCTGCCCCACGGCGTCCAGGTGTTCAGTTCCCCGGTCTCCTCTCCCCTGGTGAGCACGATAATGTACGAACTGGATTTCATGTTCGACAACGGTATTACCTTGAAAGTTTTCCTGCTGGGAGTGATGCAGCCGTCGCCGCACAGCGCGGACAGCGACCGTTTGAGGGTGATGAAACTGGTACCGTAGGCGAAGGCCATTTCCTTGAGCGCGGGCAATTGTTCGCCCGGCTGATATCTGCCGTTGACGATATCGTGATAGATTAGATTTTTCACGACCTTCCATTTCTGCTTGGAAACTACGGGAACGGGTGAACTTGATGCATCGTCCCTGCCCGGTTCCCCGCCGCCATCCGACAGCAGCGGCCGGATACCTTGGCCGTGCACTATCGATACCGCCCCTTTTTTCTTAAGCATATGCGCCGCCTTCCACATGGTAACGGGACTTACCCGTGCCGCGGAAGCAAGGGCCCTGATGCCGGGCAAGCGGACGTGAGGCCCTCCGCCGGCTATCCGCCGTTCAAGATATTCGAGCGCACTTTTTATAGCGGGATTTTCTGTGGCCATGAAAAATCCCCTTTCTTAAAAGTTCCAAACATGTAGGCAGGTCTGGGGGCGGCGCGATTATAACACTTAAAAGACGTGTTTAATTTGTCTAATTATTAAAATAATGCCCAAATATCATGTCATAGTATATTAAAACAAAAGAGAATTTCTTTTTAAGGGGGACATATATGGTTCCGACGAATCCGGTCGTTTGGCCGCGAAAAAACGTTTCCATCGCCTTGTTTTTTTTCGTAGTGTTCTTTCTTTTCGTGCCCGCGTCCCCGCAGGAGGACGGTTTTTACCTGAGCGGCACTATCCCGGACAGGGATTCTCAAACGAGCCAGTATCTGATCGACCTTTCCAACTTCTACACCGCGCCGCTGGACAACGACTGGCTCGTTTCGATAGACGTCAATCTGCAGACTTTGCCCAAAGGCATCCAGACGTTTGACGGCGTACAATGGGACGTACGGGGTATTGTCCAGCTCGCGGGCACCTCGCTGCTCGGCGCCTCCACCCTGAGTGCCGAGGAAAAGGCGAAACAATATCCCCAAGGACGATGGGGCATATCCGTGGGGCTCAAGGCGGAAAAGGTCTACTTTCTCCATGCGTCCTCTTGGGGCGCACAGAACCTGCAGAAAGTCGGTGAATACGTCATCCATTACGCAAACGGCGACACGCTGTCGGTCCCGCTCCGCTATAATGAGGCCCTAATCGACTGGTGGGCCGGCGCCACGGCAAAACCGACGAACGCCGACATCGCATGGCACGGCGCTCACGCGAAAAGTGAAATCAGCCTTTTTAAATACACATGGGTCAACCCATCGCCGGAGAAGGCCATCGCCGCCATGGATTTCGTTTCATCGATGTCCTCGGCTTCGCCGTTCTGCATCGCGATCACCTGCGATCCCGGGTCGGCGAACATCGTTCGGACTGCGGTACGCACCGCCGTCGGTTCCGCACACGTGGCACCCGTGCGGCTTTTTGATGTAAACGGCAGGGTCATCCGCAAATACTCCGCCGCGGCGCCGTTTACCGTCGACAAGAACCTTCCATGCGGGGTATATTTCTTGGAAACGAGGTCTTTAAACACAACCGTGGTGAAACCGCTGACGATTACGCATTGATGCGCGGACGGGCGGCATGGCTACTTCTATAGAAGAACCGATTCTTTTCCGTGCGGCCAGAATCGGTGAGCGGGTTTTTTGCCTATCAGAACAAGGCGGTCAACTTCTGCGGCGCCAGTTGTCGGCGGCGGGCGGGGCGCCTGTGACCTTTCTCAATTCGTTCGTAAGGGTAATAAATTTTTAGAGGTACCCTTAAAAAATGTCGTGTCCAATTCTCTTTTCTCCTTTGCGTCTTTGCGGTGAAGTTGTAAATAAGGCGGATTAGAGGTTTTTAATAGTTATCGGATAACCCGCACGAGACCTGTGGCGTTCCCACTGGAACCTAAGATACTGTATATATACACACCGCCCCGCAAATGCTCCACGTTCATTTTGAGACAGTTTCTGCCTGGAACGCATAAGGAACTGTTACTGGTGACGCACCCGCCGTCGGGCATGTACAATCGAAATTCCACGTTTTCCGAACAGCGGGCATCGTACCGGACGGAAATCGTTCCGTTTCCAAACGACGCTTGTATCCCGTTTGGAAACCCGGCCCGGCGTTCAGCCGGAAACGCGACTCCCGCCCCCTTGAGCGTGAAATCGAAATACTGCATATTCCCCTCCCCGAGTTCATACACCTTGAGCAGGTGCTTGCCCGCGGGCAGCGGAATGGACACCATATTCGGATAGTACCGCCAGAGGTGCCGGTACCCCGTTGCCGCGACATCGAACATGCCGATGGTGTCCCTGTTGTCAAGAACAAAATTCCGTACGATGCGCCCCTGGTCTTTGGAAACCATACCGCCCACGTTGTAGAGTCCGGCGGTCTGGACGTTCACCGTAAAATTTACCCATTCCCCCGTCCCGGTCCATCCGATGAGATACACATGTTGGGGAACGTTCTTGTTTCCCATGCTGTCGGCCCAGTAGTCGTCCTCCTTTGTCCATTCCACGTCCACGCCCCCGGCGGGACGGAAATTTCCCCACGGCACTCCCTGGTTGGCGGAATCGTTGTCGTGGTAGGCGACGCCTTCCCCGCCGTCGTCGTAGTATCCCGTGTACACCCTGCCCGGAATGGTCTGGGGCCGGCCGGAAAGCGGCGCTCCGCTATAGGGAGCACCCTTGTAAGCGGCGGGATACTGGGCAACGACGCCGTTTGTCCACGCCAACAGCGCCAGGCAAAACATCAAACACCCAGCTTTCATGATAAATTCTTTCGGCAGCGGAAGGCAATCCGCGAGGCGGACAATCCGTACACAATATATACGGGGCAACGTGGTTACGCGCAAAGATTTTCCACACGAGCCTCGTGTCTTTTGCTCAAATTATTATTATATTATGAGCCGGGTGAACAGTTATCATTACCCGGTTTTCTGCGAAACGAAAATACCCAAAAAGGGAGGCGGCATGTCGGTATCTTCGGCGGGACGGAAATCCATTCTTACCTGGTTGGCGGCGACCGCCGTCACGGTTTCGCTGGCGGGCGCCGCTGTGCCGAGCTATTACCACGGAGTCCCCTATCCGATCGGTTCCGCGCCAAAGGAAATTCCCGGAAGACTAAATTTCCACGATTACGATAAGGGCGGGCCTAACGTCTCTTTTGAACAGGACGATATGGCAAGCGGTCATTGGGGCGGGTGCTCCGCCGGTCTTAGGGACACCGGTGCATTAAAAGACAACGATTCGGATCATCCTTCATTCAATCTGACAAATCATTTCACGTCGCCAAGTGATACTTTTTATGCCGCAGGCGTAAGCTTTCCAAACGGCGTGAGGTTTCCAAGTCCCGACACGTCATTTGCGGCAAACGACTGGTATATCGGGGCAGCTCATGCAGACGATTGGTTCAATATCACGATCCACGTATCAACGCCGGGGAAATACTGGATAAGTTCCATTTGGGCTTCAACGGAAAATCCAATTAAATACGAGCTTTTTTTTATCGGCACGCAATATGCCGCTACAAAAGATACGATAAGGACGCCGGTCGTACAACTTAACAACACCGGTTATGGCAGCTATCATGCGTGGAGAAAATATACGGATTTTGTTTCAATCCAACTAGACTCCGGAACCCAGATAGTGAACTTTCATACCCTCACCACGCACCTTAACATGGATTTTCTGTATATCGCAGCGGATTCGGGAAAGTTCCCCACCGGTATCGGGAGGCCGGCGTCGCGGCTTCCCGGCAAAGTACAGCCCAATCTGTCGATAGAGCGTGGTATCGCGAGGTTCTCGTTCGCCGATGCGGGCAAAACGAAACTCGCGGTGTACGATTGCCTGGGGAGGCAAATCGCTACCGTGCTGGACCGGACTATCGCGGCAGGCTCTCACACGGCCGCCCTCAATACGACCGGATTGAAAAAAGGCGTTTACTTTGCGCGCCTGGAGCATGGCGGAGCGAGCAGCGTGGCAAAATTTTACGTGACGAAGCGAAATTAAGGCCCGGATACCGGTTCACATACCTATTCAGTGCGACACCATATCCAACAGAGGGGGATAGAATGGTCGATGCATGTCGTTTTTTTGGCGCCGCTTTAGCCGCGGCATTTCTGTTTGTTTCCCTTGCGGCTGCCGCAGTTCCCGCGGGATACACGGGAACACCATATCCGCCCGGCAGCGCACCACGCGAGATTCCGGGCAGAATAAATTTCCACGATTATGACTGCGGCGGATTAAACGTATCCTTTTACGCGGATGATAGAGCGGGCCAGGGAAGCTGGGGAGGCACGCCGCGCACGGACGACGGTGCTACCTCGTGGCCGGCTTTTTACATGACGAATACACCGTGGGACCACGACACGCTATATCCTGCGGGCGTTAGCTGGCCGAATGGCGTGTGGTATCCGGATCCTGCCGACACCACTATACACGATTTGTATATCGGCGCCAGTCACGCCAACAGTTGGTCAAAATGGACCGTGCATGTTTCTACGGCGGGCAAATACTGGATCAGTTCCACTTTCTCGGCGGCAGACCAGCCCGCTCACTTTACGATAAGCTTCCTTAACGGAGCCAAGACCACCTCAGTCTCCTCTGGAAATCTTTCCGGGGTTGCCAGCTATCATGCTTGGAAAAAATTTAACGACTTTGCTTCAATCACTCTTGACACCGGTGTTCAGGTTCTGCATTTCCAGAACGGAACGGGGCATCTCAACCAGGATTTCCTCTATTTTGCCGCAGACTCCGGCCAATTTGCCACCGGCATCAATCAGCCAGCCGGGAAAGCGGCTTCATCCAATGAATTCGGCCTCCTCGTCGTGCAAAATACGGTGCATTTTTCCATCAAGGATGCGGGCAAAACAAAGATTTCCGTTTTCAATTGCTTGGGCAAAGAGGTGCTGGTGTTGCTTAACAAAACCACGCCGGCAGGCCGCCACATGGCGGCATTAAGCGAACCTGCCCTTAAAAAAGGCGTCTATTTCCTTCGCCTGGAGCACAATAGCTTGCAAGGCGTTACAAAGTTCCAAAAAACAAAATAATGTTTCAAGTCTTCGCCACGACCGCAAGCCCCGGACAACATCCGGGGCTTTTTTTTTAAAAAATCCTTCTAAGCAAGGCACCCCCCATTTATATTCTCGTCCGATTGTCCGAAGCAAAAATCCATTTGAATTAACAGAGGGGGATCAAATGGCATGGCTACGCGGTTCTAATGTGTTCTTCGCGTCTTTAATAACGGCGGCTTGCCTGTTCGTGCCGGTTGCCGATGCGGCAGTTCCTGCAGGATATGCCGGTACGGTCTATCCTTCCGGAACTGCCCCACGGGAAATTCCGGGCAGAATCGATTTCAAGGACTATGATGCGGGTGGGTTGAACGTCACCTTTTATGCGGACGACCGGGCCGGCCAATACGGTTCCTCCGCCGCCGGCCGGACAGACGCCGGAGAACATCCCGCTTTCTACCAGACATGGCATTTTGATCAAGATTACTATTATCCCGACAGCAACAATCTCAATACCGGCGGCGTCCGATACCCCAGCACCGACACATCAATCTCCGATTTTTACATCGGCGCCAGCCATCCCAGCAACTTCACTAAATGGACGGTTCATGTCTCCACCGCGGGGAAATATTGGATAAGCTCCATTTGGGGCGGGGAAAACAATTCATTCGACTTTACCATCAGTTTCCTCAACGGGACAAACACCGCCACCACCGGCCTCATCCATCTTAACGGCACGGGCAACTATCATAAGTGGAGGCAGTATCCCGACTTCACATCGATCCAATTGGACACCGGCGTGCAAGTATTGTATTTCCAGAACGGTTCGATGCATCTCAACCAGGATTTTCTCTACTTCGCCGCCGATAAAGGCCAATTTACCACGGCGATCAAGCAACCTGCCGTATCGCGGAAAAACGTCGGGAATTTCAAAATCTTCATAGACCGGAAATCGATGCGATTCACCCTGCCGGACGCCGGAATGACCAGGATTGCCGTCTTTGACTGCCTGGGGAAAGAAATCTCGACCGTCATGAACAAAAACCTTTCGGCGGGAGACCATACGGCAGACATTGGTTCGATGAACCTGGGACAGGGTATGTACTTCCTTCGCATGGAACACAACGGCCTCAATAGTGTGATACGATTCGGAAAGTAACAGCACTACCGTTCCGAATGCTCTGTTTAAAACCCTGGACACGATTACCAGGGTTTTATTTTTTTTCGTCTTGAGAGCTTTTTCTTATTTATATTAGTTTTCTAACGGGAAATATTCAAAACCTTCATCTGAATAGACAAGTTGGGGGGGCATATGACAGTGGGACGTCGTTCTTCGACGAAGATTCGTTATGCATTGTTCATAGTTGTCGTGCTGGCATTGTTCGTTAATGCGGAGATTCCGGCGGGATATGCGGGAACGCCCTTTCCGCCCGGCAGCGCTCCCAGGGAACTCACAGGGAGAATCAACTTCAACGAGTTTGACTGTGGCGCCATAAATGTGTCCTGGTACGCGGACGACGCGTGGGACGGCGCGGCGAACCGTAACGCGGTCGGTCAAACGGCCGGACCTGCTTTTTTTTGTACCAACGGTAATGCGACCGACCGCGACACTTTTTACGCGGACGGCGTCATGTGGCCCAACGGCGTGCGTTATCCGGATCCCGTCGACACCTCCGTGCAAGATTGTTACATCGGCGCCAGCCATCCCAGCAACTTCACCAAATGGACGGTTCATGTCTCCACCGCGGGGAAATATTGGATCAGCGGCTACTGGTCGGCCATGGATGCCAACATGACGTTCACCATCAGCTTGCTTAACGGAGAAAATACGACGACGACCGGTGAAGTCACGCTCCATTCCGTGACCCAGAGTTACCACGCATGGAGACGCTACAACGATTTTGCATCAATCCAGGCCGATACCGGAGTACAGGTACTGTATTTCCAAAACGGCTCAATGCATCTTAACCAGGACTATCTCTATTTTTCGGCGGACTCGGGCAATTTCCCGACGAAAATACGGAGTGCCGCCGCCAAGCCTGCCGCACCAGCTTCTTGTTTCGGCATCAGCATAAGCAAATCGGCCGTTCATTTCTCGCTCCCCGACGCGGGCAGAACCAAGGTTTCAATCTTCGACTGTCTGGGAAGGGAACTTATGACGGTTCTCGACCGCAGCCTTGCGGCGGGCGAACACAGCGTAGCAATCAACAGGACGAACCTAAAGCGCGGTGTTTATTTCGTGCATGTCAGCCACAATTCCAAGACCAGCGTCATGAGATTCTTGACCGTCGCCAAGTAACCGCTATAAAGCAAACACATTCTATAAGGCCTTTTGAAATGCTGTTTCAAAGGGCCTTATACTTTCCGCAGTACTTTTCGGCCATAATAAAGAGTTGTTCCCTTATATTTAGTATCTATTCGACACGTAGAGATTATTTATATTATCCAACGCGTTTTGGGTCTTTATTCTTTACATTTAAATGGAGGGGGATAAATGGAAAAGACTCCGATTTTCGTCTGCGTGCTCCCGCTTCTTTTCATCGCTGTTTTCTTCATTTCTCTTTCAAACGCCACGATTCCAGCCGGCTACACCGGAACGCCTTTCTCGTTCGACACGCTTCAAGGCCGTCCCCAGCAGATTCCAGGCGTGATAAAAGGTGTGTTTTTTGACAACGGTGGAGAAGGCGTTGCATTCCATGAATCCAACAGCAATACCCAGAACCAGGGCGGTTCCATGCGTAAAAATGCCGCCGGCCAGCAGATTCAGGCCGATTTTCCGGTCGACATGCAGAATTTCCTCATCTGCAGAGACCACGAGGAAAGCGGCGATCAATCCGACACGGGCTCCTGGTTTCTCGGATGGACGTTTACCAGCGAATGGCAAAAACATACCGTCCACGTCAACACCGCCGGCATCTACTACGTTACGTTCCACATGGCCGAATCCGATTCGCCCAACATCGTCGGATTGACGTTCTACAACGGGACGAACGTTACATCCGATTCGGTCAAAAACCTGCGCAAGAGCATTATTCCGTCGGATTGCGGCTGCGGCGGATGCGAGTACTGGCATGCATGGGGCACCTTTGACAACGTGGACTCCATCGCTCTCGATACCGGCTTGCAGGTCTTCCAGTTGAGCTTCATCCAGGGCAACTGGAATTTCGACAAGATAATCTTTACGCTTAAGGAAGCTACGGGCGTTCATCCCCAGTCGAGCCGGACGTCTTCGGCGCTTCCGATGGGCCTTGGAGCCGTGGTATCAGGCGAACGGATAGCGCTTTCCTACACGGCCTTCGGCCCTGCGGCGGGAAAGATTATCCTCACCGATTGCACGGGAAGGACCGTGGCGTCCCTTGTTGATAACAATTCGGCCATCGGCCGACGCGACGCCTCGCTCAACGTGCGAGACCTGCGACAGGGTGTATACTTTGTGCACCTCGAACATAATGGCCGTACCGAAGCGAAATCGATCACCGTTACACATTGACAACCTTTTTTCCAAGGAGTTTTTGGCATGCGTTTTTCTCTAAGATTTTCCATCACCACGATTTCATGCTTTCTGTTTGCCTCCCTTGCCCAAGCCGCGATTCCCGCGGGGTACACCGGCACGCCCTTCTCCTTCGACACGCTCCTCGGCAAACCGCAGCAAATACCGGGGGATATCAAACTGGTATTCTTCGATAACGGCGGCGAAGGGGTGGCATTTCACGACAACGACGTGGGGAACAACGGCGGTTCCATGCGCAAGAACGCCGCCAACCAGCAGATTCAGGCCGACTTGGCCGTGGACATGCAGAATTTTCAGACCTGTAGGGACATCACCGAAAACGGAGTGCAGGAACCCATCGGCTCATGGTTCCTCGCTTGGACGGGATCTGGAGAATGGCTCAAATATACGGTGCACGTCAATACCGCAGGGGCCTATATAGTTTCTTTCCACATGGCCGAATCCGACTCGCCGAATGTAGTCGGGCTGACGTTCAATGACGTGGCGGGCGACTCGGTGAAAAATTTACACAAATCCCGTCAAGCGGCGAACTGCGGATGCGGCGGTTGCGAGCCGTGGCACGCATGGAACATCTTCCCCAATGTCGACACCATTGTTCTCGACACGGGGCTGCAGGTCTTCAAACTCGGCCTGGTACAGGGAAACTGGAATTTCGACTGGGTCAGGTTCACTCTGGCCAACGGTACGGGCGTGCTGCCGCATTCCGCGATTGAACAAAAGGGCGAAGCAGTTGCGCTGCAAACGTTCCTCGCCAACAAAATGCTCAATGTTTCATTCAACCTTCCCCAGGCCGAAAACGTGTCGTTTTCCATTGTTGACTTAAAAGGAAAAACGCTGAATTCGACCACACAGCTTTTTTCCGCGGGCGGGCAGATGCATAGCCTCCCGGTGTCGAGTCTATCCCCCGGAGTCTATTTTTTGAAGTTCGAACACCGCGGAATGGCCCAAGAATCACGGTTTATCATCACCAGATAACCGCGATTCGTCCGGTATACGTTTCGGCCCGGTCGGCAAACCAGACGACCGGGCTTTTTTCTGCCAAAACTACGGTTTTTTCATTATTTTCTCAGAAGAAACGCCCCAGCATTCCTTTCGTTGTGTTCAAAGGAGAATCGAGCAATGAAACGACCCATCGCAGGCCTGTTCCTCTCGGTCATCGTCCTTGCCGCAGTTCCATCTTTCGCCCTTACCGAATTCGATGCGGACAGCATCGTCAACATCATGAAGCGGGTCGCCCATTATCGAATGACCTATGCGGACATCTCAAATCTGTTCAATCACGCGTCGGCCAACAAAGGCGACCAGCCGAACGTCTATGAGCATGCCAATGGAGGAAACAACTGGGATGTGGGTTCCTTCATGACCGGCCTGATGGCGCTCTACTACACGACAAACGACACCGCGTACCTGAATTTCGCCAAGCGCTGGGCCACCTACTTCAATTGGCAGCCGTACGGCGGCATAACGACCACGAACGCCGACAACATCTGCTGCACCCAGACCTACACCGAGATCTACATGCTTGACCCAAGAACGGCCAACAATTACATGATCGGCAATACCCAGCAGAACCTGGCCAACTTGTTCGGAGCGCGCCTCAATCCAAAAACCTGCTGGTGGTGGTGCGACGCCCTGTATATGGCCCCTCCGGCAATAGTTCTGTATTGCCATGCCGCCAACCAGACCGCCTATCTGGATTCGATGTACAAGTGGTGGGGACTGGTCGCGGACTCCCTGTACAACAAAACCTACAAATTCTACTACCGCGACGGCGGTTTTATTCCGCCCAAAAATGTATGCCCCAACGGCAAGCCCATGTTCTGGTCGTGCGGCGTGGCCTGGGTCATCGGCGGAATGGCACGAATGCTCGATCACATGCCGAAGACCTACGCAAACCGTCCCCAATTGGTGTCGCAATTCCAGGAGATGTGCGCGGCAATCAAGGCCGAACAGGGGAATAACACCCCCTATCCAGGTTTGTGGACGACGAGCATGCTCGATCATCCCGATTACCCGGACCCGGAAACCAGCGGATCGGCGTTTTTCTGCTTTGCGATGGCATGGGGTGTACGTAACGGATTGCTCGACTCGGCCGCGTACAATCCGTGCATCGACAAGGCGTGGAGCGATCTCGTGAAGAATATCGGCACCGACGGGCGGCTCAAGCGGTGCCAACACGTAGACTGGATGCCGCGCGCCGACTTGAGCGCGGACGTCAACAACTCCTCGCCCGAGGGCGAAGGCGCATTTTTGCAGGCAGGCTACGAGATGTATTTAAAGGAGAAGGGAATCACGTGGGCAAAACCCGCGACGGCGGACACGCCGGGTAAATCGAGTTTGATAAGGATAAGCGGCCATTCCATTATCGTCGAGATAAAAAGCCCGTCAACGGCATCCCTGCGACTTTTTTCTTCCAACGGCAGACTGGTGATGGATTTGTCTTCGGAAATGAGGTTGATGAAGAACGGGCCAAACACCCTTTCCCTGGAAAACACCGGACTCGCGACGGGAATATACAGAGTGGCATTGCGGGATGAAGGGCGTACGGCGTGGGCGAGCTACGCACTGCTTCGATAGGTTCGACGCAATAAACTCCGAAATGGCAAGGGACGTTTTTGAGCGTCCCTTTTTTATTGCCGTCCACAAAAGGATATACAGGCCAAACGATACGCCATCGTTCTAACCCGACTTATCCAAAAATTTCACAGCAAAGAACGCAAAAGAAGTCATTTTTTTTCGACATAATTATAGGATTTCGAGGCGATTGCTTCGTCGCTTGGCTCCTCACAATGGCAATGGAACATTTTACTGGATATGCCAATCAATCCGCCGTTTGAACTGAAGGCGGTTGGAGGGTCAGACCTCTGGTTTGACGACCTTTGCATGCTCCTCCCCCATTAGATATTTTCCTTTTGACGTCTTGAAGGAAAATCCATGCTCCAAACCACCCTCGAAACCGCCTTCAATACCGTAAAAAAGCTTGTCCAAGATTTCGACGGCAACAAAGACTATTACCTCGCCCCCTCCTATTCGAACAAGCAGCCCGGCACGATTTCATAGATAAATTTTAAAGGTGTACTCGACCGTCGTATCGACGAACTTGTCTACGAGCTGTACGGCCTTACTCCAGAAGAAATAAAGCTCGTTGAAGAGTCTTGCAGGGAAGGGAAATAAGATACCTTTGAAAGCAATTGAAATCAGGCTGAAGCCAACCGATATTATAATGATTTGGAATAAAATACCCGAAATATTATATTTGTAAGCCCGTAATTATCACGGAACGGAATAACCCGTGTGGTCCATTCAGAAATCACAGTTTTTTGATTCAAGGTTCAAAAGATTTCAGAAAAAACGCCCTGAAGAGTCCAAGGCCGTTCTCAATAACCTTGATACCTACTTCAAAGCGCTATGCGCGGGAGCGAATCCGGTCAATGTTCAAGCCGGGTTTATCCATCACGAATCGGACGGAATAAAAGCGATTGACCAGAAAGGCGGAAAGGGGAGTATGACGCAGGCCAGGCTTTACGTCTTCCCCGAGAGCGAGGCAAAGATATTGCACGTAATTTCAATAGGCACAAAGACGGATCAAGGCGGCGACATCTCCGAATGTAGGGAATATATAAAGCCGCTCAAAAACAAAAAGGGGGCTTGACCGTGGACAAACAATACAAAAGCGTTTCCGAATTACTGACCGACGTTTCGGACGATCAGGACTTCAATAAGTCCGTCGAAAAGGAAATTGCAACCAGGCAGATTTCAAAAACGCTTTTTGCCATGAGATGCAAGGCCGGAAAGAATCAGGAGCAAGTGGCGGCGGCGATGGGCTGCACGCAGGGAAAAGTGTCGAAGATGGAGAACTCCCTTGATGCCGACATTTCCATCGGCGATCTTGTGAAGTATTGTTCGGCGGTGGGAATGCGGCTGGAAGTGGGGTTCTTCGATCACCGGCTAAAAATGGTGGACATGGTGAAATACCATTTCTTCCGGCTCAAAGGTTTACTTGAAAGAATGATCGATATGTCGAAGGGCGATAGCGCAATGGAGCGGGGCATGGAGAAGTTCACGCGGGAGGCGTTTCTAAACATTAATTTTGGCCTTCTTGGTTGCCTTGAAAAGGCGAAGATCAAAAAAGAAATCGTCGTTCCGCTGCACGTATCAACGCCGGTAAATTTTGGAGAAGTGGCGGAGGGGGCGCAGGGCCAGTGCGGCCCCTCCAGCACACAATCCTGAATTGAAAGCGGCGGTGTAACGGATATTGCGGGGGCCAAGAAGCAAGAAGGCGGGCCTTCGCCCAGAGGTGACATTGTCTGCCGGTTCATACACACCAACTACAACGGTAAAAGCTTCTTTATCCAACATGTGTGTTTTGCCGACGCGGAAAAAACCTACGACACTTTTCAAAAATTCCCTATAGTGTAATTTTTTTTTGCGACCGTTGTGCCTTTGCCGTGAGGTTTTTCATTCTTATGAATAACCCGGACCACATCGTCGCATCCAAGTAAACAATGGTGCACCTGTCCAAACAAAGTGGTATTTTTAACCGGGTTTACACAACGTTTCCGTCACAGTCTCGCGTCGTCATCCCTCAAATTTCCATTGCAAATACATGAACGGCTCTCCGAAAAAAAAGACATCCCCTACCCTCGGACTCGCGGCATCGGTGTTCCTGTCCCTTCATACGACGGTCATCTGCCTCATTATTCTCTGTATTCTTGTCTTTTGGGGGACATTGTACCAGGTCGATCATGGAATCTACGCCGCCAAGGCCCGTTTTTTCTCGGCGTGGATCGTCATGATAGGCGGAATAATTCCCTTTCCCGGCGTGCGGCTCGTCGGTTCGGCGCTCATCCTCAATCAGGCTACCATGCTGGTCTTCAAACAGCAATGGCGGCCCGACAAGGCGGGGCTAATCATCACTCATATCGGGATTCTCGTGCTCCTCGCGGGCGGAGGCATTGTCTCGTATACGGCTCGGGAGACCTTCCTGACTCTATGGGAGGGCGAGACTTCGTGCGAATCTCTTTCCTACAATTCGTGGGAACTTGCGGCCTCGGAACTTGCAAAAGACGGCCGGCCGGAGGCGATTCTCGTTCTAAATCTCGACACGTTGAAGGCGGGGCAATCGTATCGTTTTGGGTCGGGCGACGTATCCCTCGGCATCGAAAACACCTACAAAAACTGTACGGCCCTTATGCCGTCTTCCATGACGCACGCCACGCGGATGCAATCGAATGCAATGCCGTCGGCGGCGGATTCCATCGAACCCGAAAAACCTGCGGCTGACCCGTCGGACAACGTTCCGGGCGCGATTGTGTCGGTGACGGGCGGCGGCGCGGCGGCGCGCGCGGTGCTGTACGGCGGCGTGGCCCAACCGGTTCGAGTTCCCTGCGGCGCCGAAACCCTTAGCCTCTCAATCCGTCGCAAGCCGACCAGGCTTCCGTTGCGTATTTCTCTTCTCAGGTTCGTCAAGGAGGACTACGCCGGAACGCAAATGGCCCGGCAATACCGGAGCGCCATTCACGCCAAAGGACCCGATATCGACCGCGACGTGGTCGTTTCGATGAACAAGCCCTTCCGCTACAGGCAGTACGCCTTTTATCAATCGTCGTACTCTCAAAGCATCGACCGCCGATCTTCGACGCTCGCGGTGGTGGAGAATCGCGGCAAATGGCTTCCCTACATCGCGAGTTTTCTCATGTCGCTTGGCCTATTGCTCCATTTCGGGACGAAACTCGTGGCGCATGTGCGGAAGCGGAGGGCCTCATGAACGCCCGTACGGCCGGAATCGCCGCCGTCGCGCTCGCCGTGATGGCGCTCCTCCTGCAAGCCGTGCATGGGGAAGGCATTACCGGCAGAAACGCGAAAGCCGACGCACTCGCTTCGGTCATGATACTCGACAACGGCCGTCTCAAGCCGCTCGATTCGTATGCCCGCTCCATGCTCACCCAGTTGTCTGGACGGCCTGCGCTTCACGGAACAAATCCGGTGCAATGGCTCGCTCGCGTGATTTTCACGCCGCTTGCCGCCGCCGACGACAAGGTATTCGTCATCAACAACCCCGAGGTGGCCGACGCGCTCGGAATTACGCCGGAAAAACACAGGCGATACAGTTTTAACGAACTCAAGCGCGGGTATCATAAACTGATGGGAATGGCGCGGGCGGCCGAGACGAAAGAAGCTCGGGAGCGGACGCAATTCGAAAACGAGATGGTTCGCGTAGCGCGCAACCTGCAGGATTATCTCCAGCTTTCGTCGGTGCTCATGTGCTTTACGCCGTACCAGGAATTTTCGGTGGCCGATTCCTCGGCGCGCATATTCCTGGGGCTCGCGCCCGACACCGCCGGGCTTTCCTATTACAATCTCACTTTTTGTTCCGATAAAATCGCCCTGGCGGCCGCCGAAGCCGAACGGAAAAACCGGAATACATGGACCGTCTTCGACATGACCATGATGGCGCTTGACAAAGCCGTCGACCGGTGGGCAAAATCGAGGGGCGACCAGCCGTTTCACGTCATTCCGCGCATCGTCGGCGGCCGCGCGGAATGGGATTGTCCCTGGATCGTCATGCTCGACGCGGGCGGCCGCGCATCGTCGCCGACCGAACTTCGTTCGCTCGATTCGATGCGTTCCGCCTTCGTATCGGGAGACGACAGGGGATTCGCCGCGGCCGCGGCGTCGTTCCGGTCGGCGGCGGCGCAAACGACGCGCCTTCCGTCGCCCGCCGTGGAACTGCTGTACAATCGAATCAATCCATTTACAAAGGCGAAAATCCTCTACGGCCTCGCCGCGCTTCTCGCGCTGGTGCTCCTGACGATCTCGTCACGCAGGTGGGTATATGCGCTCACCATCGCGCTCGTCTGCGCGGCCCTCGTCCCCCACACGTTCGGCCTTGTCGCGCGCGTCGTCATTCTTCACCGGCCGCCGCTCGCCACCATATACGAGACGTTCCTGTTCGTCGCGTGGGCCTGTGTCGGAATCGGCCTTGTCCTCGAAAGCGTCCAGCAAAAATCACTGGGACTTCTCATTTCATCGCTGTGCGGTTTTTTTTTCCTTCACGTGGCGGGGAAGTACAACATCGGCGAGGATTCGATGGGCATGATAGCGGCGGTACTCAACTCGAATTTCTGGCTCACCACGCACATCATGTCGATAACCCTCGGCTACGCGGGATGCTGTTGCGCAGGCATCATCGGCCACGTGTATCTCGTAAAGAAACTCTTCCTAAAGACGCCGGAAGACGCGCTCGCTTCAACGGCAGGTTCCTTGTACGGAATACTCGCCTTCGGGCTGACGTTCACGCTCGTGGGTACAATGCTCGGCGGCATGTGGGCCGACCAGAGCTGGGGCAGGTTCTGGGGATGGGACCCAAAGGAAAACGGCGCCCTGTTCATCATTCTCTGGTGCGCGGTCGTTTTTCACGCCAGGCTCGCGGGAATCGTGCGGGACACGGGCACGGCCGTTGGGGCCGTCATAAGTCTGGTGCTGGTCATGTTTGCGTGGATTGGCGTCAACCTGCTGGGAATAGGCATGCATTCGTACGGATTCACCACCACCGGCATAACCCTGCTCTATTCATTCCTCATCTGTGAATCTATTTTCCTGGCCGGTGCCGCCGCGGCATTCTTAGTCACAAAAACGCACGTTTCCGGACGCCGCGGAACACAAGGATGAAAGAACGGCCATTGCCGTCTTTCATCCCGTATTCCCCTTGTGTGTCGCCCGTCCCCACGCGCGCACGGCCGGTCAACGAGAAAATTCCACTCCTGTAATCTAAAAAAAATCCCTCCCGAAACCTTGTAAAACGACACAAGAAATCCATTTTCCGTATTCAGGTTGTATACATGCGGAACGCCGTACCTTATTATTCTTGAAAATACGGGAAAATAATCGTACTTTTATGGTATGAAACCCGCGATGCAAAAACCGAAAGGGAAATTGTTCCTGGCGGTAACCGGCGTTCTCTGTGTGAATCTGTTGGCGTATTCCGCGCCGTCAAAGGACGAACCGTCCGCACCGGTTTCTAAAAACCCGGAAAAGGGCAAGGCGGCCGTACAGCGGATCATCTTCGAGGAACAAAAAATCGAGGGGAAAATACGACGGCCGCAACTGGTGCTCATCAAGGCGGATCAGCGCCCGAGTTTCCCCCCCATGATTATGCAAAGCGTAGGGAAAAGCGAAAACGCGGCATCATTCGTGGAACCCGCAGTCATCGAAAGCCAAACCTACCAGAACGCCTTCCAGTTCCACGGCACGGCAATAATCAATTACGTTCCTTAGTCCGGGCTCCGACCGACAGGACAATGGCGCCGTCCACGGCGCCGTTTCTGAGACTTCCTAGGGCGGCATTCGCCTCTTCCAACGGAAAAACCGTGCAATCGGTGCGCACGGGCACCTTCGGCGCCAGTCTCATGAATTCTTCTCCGTCGCGGCGGGAAAGGTTCGCTACCGACACGACGCTTCGCTCTCCCCACAGGATGCGGTAGGGAAACGACGGGATGTCGGTCATGTGAATTCCCGCGCACACCACGGCGCCCCCTTTCGCGCACGCCCGGAGGGCGGTTGGGACGAGCGGTCCGGCCGGAGCGAAAATTATCGCTGCGTCAAGTTCCGATGGGGGCTGCTCGTCCGACCCGCCCGCCCAGAACGCTCCCAACCGCCTGGCGTATCCCCTACCCCTCGTATCGCCGGGTTTTACGAAGGCGAATATCCGTTTCCCTTCATACAGCGCGATCTGGGTGATGATGTGCGCCGCGGCGCCGAATCCGTAAATTCCGATGTCGCGCGCATGCGCCGGAACCGTCCGGTAGGAACGGTAGCCTATAAGACCCGCGCACAAAAGCGGCGCGGCGGCGGTATCAGAGTACGACGGCGGTATGGAGAAACAGAATCGCTCATCCGCGACCGTATATTCCGCATAGCCGCCGTTTATCGTATAACCGGTGAACCCCGCGTTATCGCACAGGTTTTCTTTCCCTTTCGAGCAATAGCCGCAGACGCCGCATGAAGAGCCGAGCCACGGGACGCCCACGCGTTCCCCGGGCAAAAACCTGCCAGCGCCCTTCCCCGCCTCCACCACCGTCCCGACGATTTCGTGGCCGGGAATAAGGGACGGCGAGGAAACGGGCAGATCGCCGTCGAGAATGTGCAGGTCGGTGCGACAGACGCCGCACGCGGCCACGCGCAGGAGAATTTGACCGGGGCCGGGTTTCGGAACCGGCATGTCCTTCTTGACAAGAGAACTTCCCGTTTTTTCCAGCATCATGGCAATCATGGCTTGATACCTCCGGCTAAGAAATAGCATGCGGCACGACCCTCACGCCATGTTTTCGGCTCGGCGGGCGTACCATCCCCGACCGAAACTTATATTATCCTTTCAAAATTATAAAGGATTGTTCGGACCGCAAGCTCAAGAAATTCGAGGACGAACGAATAGCACAGTTGCGGCGCCATAGCTTACCCTGTTGAATCGGTTAAGCCGGCGCGTAGTTGCCGTCTTCGGCACTAAGTGAGAGAGGGTTAAAAACACGAAATCTCAGTGATGTCTCCTCCGGCGTTCTATTTTACTATGCTTCCGTCGATTCGGGGGTCGCACAAACGCGGCAAGGCGCTGCGGGCATTGCATCTTTTCACCGGTTCGTCTCCTCACGTATGAACTGTAGATCGAGATTTTGTCCCGTAAACCAATGCGTTACACGGTGACTGTTTTCATGGCACGTTCATTGCCTCTGACGCGCCGCATGAATTTTCCGCCATCGATGCACACGCGCCTCTTCAATCGATTTACCTCCCCAATTAGAAACGCGATAGCTCCGTTCCTGGTAATCGTATTTTGTACCACGGCACAAGATAGCGAACCCGGGCTGTTCTTCAGTCAATCCATCGGGGCATCATACAACCCACTGGGCATAATCCTCGACAGCAGGCTGTGTTACAAATCACCTCTCGTAAGAAACACGGGCTTGCTCTGGAAATCCACGAACATCCAGGCAGGCATTCAGAACGAATGGACTCCCGCGGATAACGTCGCTTCGGCGCGCTTCAGCATAGAGCCGGTGGCATTTTTCGAACTCGTATGCAAGGCGGGGTTTTACAACATGTACAACCTGTTCGGTTACGGTTGTTACAGGTTCGCTTCGTCGGCAAATGCCTATGGCCCGGACGTTCAACGAAACCTGAAGCCGGACAACGCGCGCGGCTACTGGATTTCGGTCGCCCCGACCATCAAAGCGAAGTTTGGGCGGATTATCGCGCTCAACACATTGACCATAAGCGGCCTCGGGCTCAACGGTACCGGGTATTTTCTTGAAGTCCGCTCGTATCTACCCCACCGGGCAACCGATATCGACATTGCCGACGACGCATACCTGCTGGCCGAATGCTTGCCGTGGCTCATGGCCGGCGCGACATACCATTATGCATATGTACTGAATGCCGCGCTGCGGTCCCAACGTCTGTGCACGATAGCTATTGTCAAGCAGACGCGCCAGGCTCTCAAGTCGACCTACGCGGCCGTGACCGCCGGTTTTTATCCCCAGGACCCGCTCTTCAACCACACGTTTTACATAGGCTGCCTGGTCGGCGCCGACCTCAGGCTTTCCGATTCGTCAAAAAAGAAAGAATAGGCACATGAATCCATCGGATAGCGACCGCCGCGGCGCGGCACGATTGCCGCTGAGTCTGAAGCTGTGCTACGGCTCCGGTGATCTGGTGGCCGGGCTCGCATTCAACGTCCTCAATTTCTTCTACCTCTACTTTCTCAATACGGTCGTCGGCATGCCTGCGTTTTTAGCCGGGCTCGTATTGCTTATCGGCCGGGTATGGGACGGCGTGATGGACCCCGTGATGGGGATGGTGGTCGACAGCACCACTTCGAGGCACGGCAAGCACCGGTTCTGGATGATCGCCTCGATAGGGCCTTTTGTCGCGTTCTTCGTTCTGCTGTGGTTCAGGTTTCCCGGCGGCCAATGGGTACAATTCGCCGTGTATTCGCTGCTGCTCGTGCTGTTTTCCACCGCCTTCACAATGTACAACATACCATACGGATGCATGACCGCCGACCTCACCCGCGACTATCACGAACGCACGAGCCTCACGGGCGTGCGCATGGTCTTCTCCCTTTTTGCGATGATCGTGGGCGCGGGGGCCACCCAGTTGCTCGCCGGTTTGCCGCACGTGGGCTATCCGGGGATGGCCTGCGTTTTCGGCGTGGCGATGCTTGCGGGCGGCCTCACGGCTTCGGCGGCGACGCGTAACCGAGACACGGTCATCGACAAGCCGGAAGGCGTTCGCCTGCGCATCTGGCTGTCGGCGTTCCGCAACACGCCGTTCGTCCTTCTGGTTTCCTCGTACCTGCTTCTCACCATTGCCACGGCCGGCGTATCGGGCATCTTTGTTTATTTCGTTAAATATTCCCTCAGGCTCCATAACGACTTCCAATCGAGCCTCGTGATGGGAGTGCTGGTAGCCGCCGCCATCGCGGCGCTGCCGCTCTGGGCTTGGGTCTCCAAGACCGCATCGAAAAAGCTTGCGCTGTTCACGGGCATGGCGGTGTTCGCCGTGGGGCTGGTCACCGTATCGCGAATCGGACTTTCGGCCGGCCGGGGAATCTTTTATTCTCTGGCAATCGTGTGCGGAATAGGGCTCTCGTCGTTCTTCATAGTATTATGGTCCATGATTCCCGACGTTGTCGAATACGGCCAGCTTCAGACCGGCCGACGCAATGAAGGTATCTATTACGGCCTCTGGTTTTTCGTCCAGAAGCTCGGCATGGCGGTAAGCGCCGCCGTGAACGGGGCCGTGCTATCGGCCACGGGATTCACTCAGACGCCCGGCGGCGCAATCCTCGATCAGACCGCCGGCGCCGTCCGCGGAATAAATCTGCTTCTTGCCGGGCTGCCACTCATTTTTATCGCGGCCGGACTGGCAATCCTCGCGTTCTATCCCATCAACGCGGCAAGACACGCCGAAATCAGAACCATGCTCGACGCACGCGGAATCCATGAGGATGCGCAATGAAGAAAATCCTTGACTTTATCGCAAAATCCGAACCAATCCAAGCAGCCATCACACTTTTCATTTACGCCGGAGACGCGGTGGTGATAGGAATTTCGTTGATGCCGTCGATCTGGCTTTTTCTCTGGGCGAAGCACGTCTTGCTGACGCGGACGGCGCCGCTCCCCGTCATGGCATTTTCGGTCGCCTGCGGGTGCGCGGTGTTTTTGTATTTCATCACCGGCGCCATCGTCATGGGCGTAACGATCCGGCTCCTCTCACTCGGTATGAAAGCCGGCAGGTATCCGATGGTATCGTTCACCATGCTTCGCTGGCTGATATACTCTGGAATTTATCACCTTGCCGGTAAAACAATCCTCGATCTGATTCCACTCAGTTTTCTTTCCACGATGTTCTTTAGAATCATCGGGGCGAAAATCGGCAGGAACGTTTCGATAAATACATGGTACCTCAATGACGCATACCTGCTCGAAATCGGCGATAACGTGATAATCGGCGGCAAGACGGACATTTCGTGCCATACGTTCGAAAACGGCTCGTTGCTGCTTCGGCACATCAAAATCGGAGACGGCACGTTCATCGGGCAGCGGTGCTACATAAGCCCCGGGGTGACCATCGGTAGAAACTGCGTCATCGGCCAATATTCGTTTATACGGAAAAACAAGGAAATACCAGACCGTTCGGTGATAGCGTCATTGGGGGGATTGCCCATCCGCGAGATAACCAGGCTGGAAAAAGCGGGGCGAATTTCCGACGACGATGTTTGAGTCATACAGATAAACTACGGTGAGCCGCATACAATAAATATTTTCATAGCGGCTTTAAAACCCTTATCGCAAAGGCACAACATGAAGAGATATTTCGCCATTGCCGGGGCCGCGGCCGGCATGCTTGTCTTCGTGGCCGCGTTCTTCGCCTGGAATACGTACCGAAATTTCATGTCGACAAAAATAATCCGGTACGATTCCAACCTTACCATCGTACTCGGCGGCGGGGGGAATTCCATAGTCCTCACCTCGGAGGACGGCGCAAAAGCCCTGGTCGTGGATACCAAAATGGGAAGCGCGGCGCAAAAGCTCGCCGCATTGGCGAAGGCGCCTGAAATAACGGTCGTCAACACGCATTTCCACGCAGATCACACGGGCGGCAACGGCCTGTATCCGGCGGCCCGGTTCATAGCCGGAGCCTATTCGAAGATGCAATGGCTCAAGGATGCCGGCAAAATCCGCTATCCCGACGAGGCCATAGAGGCTGACAGCGAGAAAATCCTTGCCGTGGGAAGCGAAATCGTCCACATACGGAACATGGGGCGGGCCCACACCTGGGACGACGTGGCGGTGTACCTCGAAAAACGCAAGGTACTGGTAACGGGGGACATCGTGTTTCTCGGCCGGCACCCGGTTCTGTTCGCGCGCAGCGGCGCGAACGTCGCCTCATGGATGACCGCCCTTGACACGCTGCAAAAACTCTACGACCCGCAGGTGGTAATCCCGGGGCATGGACCGGTGGCGGACAAAAAAGCGCTCTCACGGATGCGGGAATATTTTACGCTCGCGGCGGACGCGGCGGAGAATCCCGAGCGACGGACGGCGCTGCGGGAGAAATACGGAGCGCTCGCGTCCATTCCCGGAATGTCCGGTTCAAGCGAAACAATACGATTTATCGAGCGGGAGAAGAAGGAGCGGTAGATTCCTGCTTCGTTCCGTCGCCGTCGGCGGACAGCGGCCTGCCGTTCTCGTCGTAATACACCGCAACGCCCGTCTGCACGTCGTTGCGGTATTCGATTCTCGCCTTGAGCATGCCGCTTTGATAATAAAACTTGGCCGTGCCCTCCCGTTTGTCGTTTTTATACCTGGTTTCGGTCTTGAGAACACCGTTTTCGTAATACTGCCGGATCGCTCCGTTGAGCTTTCCGTTTTCGTACTCATAAACCGCCTCGATTTTTCCGCTCGGATAGTAGGTCGAGATGACTTTTTTGCTGCCGCGGAGGTCCGATCGCATCTGCAGGGAGCCGCTTTGGGAATAGCCGCGGAACACCTGCGCGCCCGCGTGGCAGAAAGCGCCGAACAACAGCGCGAAAAGCACAAGCGCAGTGGCCTTACGGCGCCATCCGCGCCGCCGCATCCCCCCGTCTTTCAAGGCAACGAACCGGCCGGCTCGGACTGCACGCGGATGTGTACTATTTTCTCGCACGCACCTATCCCATCAAGTATTCTTATTATTTAATTCCCTGACATACGCGAACATCGCCGCAACGCCGGCCGGGCCCGTCACGCACGTTTACCGGATATATGCGCCTACCATTTCAATCACTTCACGTTTTAAATATACTGATTGTCTGCGGCGCCTGCGGCGTTGGGGAAACTCACGCGCAGCCGGCCGATTCCACGTCCGTATACCTTTTTCCCCAAGAAACTCCCGTCACCTTTCTTTCGCCGTGGAAAATCCGCCGGGGTGACGACGCGACGTGGCGGTTGCCGACGTACGACGATTCACGGTGGACCATGGGAACGGCCGGGGAGCTATGGGCACACGACTCAACGCCGGGGACGGGCGTCGCGTGGTACCGGCAGACGATTTTTATCCCCGAACCGCTCGATTCGCTGAGACCCTGCGGGCTCTTCTGCCGCGCCGCCGTGTGCGCCTCGGAGTTTTACTGGGACGGCGTCCTTCTTTCGCGCAACGGCAGAATCGCCTCTGCGCGCGCGCCCGAGATTCCGGGAGTTTCGGCCTGGTTCGTCATTGTACCACGAACTTCCACCGCGCCGGGAAGGCACGTTCTCGCCCTGAGAGTGGGAAACGCCGGTACTTTTTCGGGCCTCGTCGACGCCCCTTTGCACATCGGCTATTTCGACGAGTTGCTCGGACGCATGCGCCGCAGCCAGACTCTCCTGCTCTTGTGCGCCGGCGTCTTCCTCATCGCCGCGCTGTTCCACTTCGCGGTTATCCTCGGACGGACGCGGGGGCCCGCCTATGCCCTGTTCGCCGCTCTGTGCCTGTCGTCGGCCCTGTACCTGCTCATCGACATCGCCATGGGCTACTTCCACACTAATTTGTCGCAGTACTATACGCTCGCCCTTATAAACGACATCCCGTGGTTTCTCATGATGGCGCTTTTACCGGTCTTTTTTCTCTACGAATTTTCCCACCCCTTGCGCCACGGCCTTTCGGCTGCGGTGACGGCAGTGGCGCTCGCGTGTATCGTACCGCCGCGGCTCATCATGTTCGGACTGCTTCCGCTCGGCTGGCTCCACTCATTCGACTTTTTAAACCGGCTCCTAATGTACGCCGTGACCCTCTTTTCCACGGCAATAGCCTTTGTCAATGTCTTGAAGAAAAACAAGGGCGCGGTGCTCGCGCTTGCCGGCTGCATCGCGCTGTTCACCGGCGTCTACGTCTCCTTCGAACGGCACGCCGATTACGCGTGGGCGCTGGGGTTTTGCGCGCTCATCGTCTTGCTCACGCTGTCCCTTTCACGGCAGATGGCCGAGCAGAACCGCAAAAGGCAGGAAAGCGAACTGCGGAGCGCCCGCCTCGAACTCGATCTCATAAAGAAGCACATCCAGCCTCATTTTCTGCTCAATTCCCTCAATTCGATAGTCGCCTGGCTCGAGGAAAACCCGTCCAACGCGGTTCGACTCGTCAACGCGCTTGCCGAGGAGCTTCGTCTCATGCTGCAATTTTCGAAGGAGAAACTCGTTCCGGTAAACGAGGAACTTCGGTTGTGCAGGCTGCATCTGGAAGTGATGGGGCTCAGGCAGGACCGCACCTATACGCTTACGGCCGCGATTGTTCCGGAAACGGAGCGCGTACCGCCCCTGGTCTTCCACACCTTGATCGAAAACGGCCTCACCCACGGCTGCAAAAGCGGACGCGGCGGGACGTTTGAGTTCCGCAGGGAATCGGACGGCGGACGGTTGAAATACGTTATTTTCAACAACGGCGCCGAAGAAACCGCGCCACCTCCGGGCCCGGAGGCCACCGGAATCCGCTATGTAAAGGCAAGGTTGGAGGAGGCGTTTCCGGGTGCCTGGAATTTTTCCGGCGGGCCGGTTGCGGGAGGCTGGGAAGCGCGGATTGAGATTGCCGGAAGGACAATCTAATATGAACATTCTCATCGTCGAAGACGAGGCGCTGGCCGCCCGCAGGCTCGAACGCATGACCGCGGAGATTCTCGGCGCGGCGGCAGGCTCGTTGACGATCAAGAACACGCTTGCGGAAGCCGAGACACACCTTGCCGGCCATCGCGCCGACCTCGTTCTCCTCGACCTCAACCTGAACGGCGAAAACGGTTTCGACCTTCTTTCGCGCATGACTGCCGGTTCGTTCCACACCATCGTCGTGTCGGCGAGCCTCGACCAGGCGGTGAAGGCGTTCGAATACGGCGTGCTCGATTTCGTTCCGAAGCCCTACGACCGCGAACGCCTCGCTAAGGCGCTGGACAGGCTCCAATCGGCGGCGCCGGCAGGCGGCTCTCCAGGCATGCGGATACTCAGCGTGAAGAGCCTCGGCACGGTACGGCTGATTCCCGTGGACGACGTGCGGTTTTTCAAGGGCGCCGACGACTACGTGGAACTCCATCTTTCAAACGGCACGATAGAACTGTACGCGAAGTCAATGGACTCGCTGTCGCGGCTCCTGCCCTCGTCCTACTATCGCATCCATAAGTCGTATATCGTAAACATGCTTGACGCAAAAGAAATACGCGTCTTCGGCGGCGGCAAGTACGAGATAGAGTTGCGCGACGGGATCACGCTTCCGGTGAGCCGGACGCACTATCCGGCGATTCGCGCGAAACTGGAAGCCCGCGGCGCCTGATCGCCCCCCGAATCGGCGGCCGCGACGTTCATCGTGGTCCTTGGCGACGCCCTGAACCGTTTCACTCCTCCCCGCCGCCATCCCCGGAAACGATGCAGTTCACCGACCCACGGTGCGGGTCGCGGATTCCGCGTTGCAAGGCCTTCCCGGCGGTGGTAAATTTTATCCACCGACCAAGAATTCGTGACATTCCGTGCGCCCGAACGAGGTTCTACATGAAAAACAAACCGTCAAAGTTTCCCGTGTTTTTCGTCCTCTGCATTGCCTTGGCCGTTCCGGCGTTTGCGGCAAAGGATTCCACGGTATCGGCCGCGAAAACGTCCGTCCCCGCCCAGTCGAAAAGTGCCGACGTTACGCGGGCCGACTCCGCCGGCATATCCTCCATCGTCGACTCGCAAACGGCCGCAGTCCCGCCCGCGATGCCGAAGCCGCTTTTTCCGCTTCACGCCGCGATTGGCACGATGAGCGTGGAAAGCCTGCGCGCCGACGCCGCGAGACTCAGGGCCGAGGCGAAAATGTTGCGCGACCTCGCCGACACCCTCAACCGCTCCTCGGACGAGGCTGAAAAACGGGCCGTGGAAGCCCAGCAGAAGGCCGAAAAACTCCAACTCGAAATCGGCGAGCAGGACGTCCGCCGCGCCGCCGGAAGCATGCGTTCCCAGATCGAGCGCATCAAAAGGCTCATCCAGGCCGACGTCGAACGCGTGAAGCGGACGCACGGCGTGAAGACCGCCGGCGATTCCGTATACGAATTCCAGGCCGACAGCATCGACAGCGTGCTTTCCCATGTGGCCACCGACACGTCAACCGACCTCGACAAGCAGAAAAAACTGGCACGGGAAATCCAGGAAAATTCCCGGGAACTCCTCAAAAAATCAAGGGAGATGTCCGTCAAGGCGCGAGAGTTGGAAGAAACCGCCGGGAAGCGTGAAGATCTTGCCGAGGATTTGTCCGAGAAGGCAAACCGGCTCGCGGAGGATCAAAACCCCGTCGTACTTTCAAAACGGTTTCCCCTGCATTTCGGATTTCAGTTCCGCCTCACCGACGTAGGACCGTACAACCAGCAAAAGGTGGATATTCTCTTTCTTCACGGCCTGTCGCTCTCCTACACCTTTACCAAGTACATCGACGCGGGCCTGCAGGACGTGATGGTCTACTGGGCCCAGACCCCCAACGGGCAGCGCTACGCGATTACGGCGTCCCCGTCGGTGAAAGCGGCATTCTTCCCCGTCAAGAGGCTGCAGATCGGCGCCGTGGCGGGCGTTTCGGTACAGGGACGCGTAGGCGCCGGACATAAGGCGCAGGCGGGACTTACGCCATTCCTATCGCTGTTCAACGAGGTCTGGGTACGGAACCATTTTTCCATAAGCCCGCTCATCCGTCTCAGTTACGCGGCGTACGGCCCCTACTATACCGTGGCGCTCAGCCAGCATTCGGGCGTCCTGCCGCAGGGAGCGCTCTGGCTCGACGTCGGCATGGGATATACGTTTAATTTCTGACGAAAGGACCGTCGTGATAAACGCAAAACTCATTCGAAGGTTTTTCCCGGCGGCGGCCGCCCTCACGGCGACGGTCATGGCGGGATGCGTGTTCAACGCAACACGGGTCACCACCGAGAAAAGCGGCGAGACATCCAGCGCATCAATCAACGTGGCGTCCATCGACCTGGGCGACCGCCTGAACAACATCACCGTGACGGGAACCGCCGACTCCATCGTTAAGGCGACCGTGACGGTGAGCGAGATGGCGGTACACGGTTCATCGGGTGAGACCGCCGCCGATCAGCTTACGGTGACCGTCACGCCGACGGACGGCGTAGCCACGGTGGGCTTCACCCTCGGCGACGACGATGATTCGTGGGAGCTTCTCCGGCTTGAGGAGGCGACCCTGGTGGCCAACCGCGACCTCGACGTATGGGCGAAAACCGGCGCGGGCAACATTACGCTCTCCGGCATAAACGGTTTCGTCGATCTGGAAGCCACGAGCGGCAACATCAGCGCCGACGTCGTGCACGGATGTTATCTGTCGGTGACCACGGGGAACATCGACGCGGAGTTGCTCCCCGACAGCACCTTCGGAAACGCCACGTTCATCACTACGAGCGGAAATATCACCGTTACCGTGCCGCAAAACTTCAACGCGGATTTGAGTCTTTCGACCAACACCGGCCTCATCACCACGCCCAACGGAAGCACAACCTCCCTCGGCGTGGGCAATCCCGACGCGGTGATCACATGCACGGCTACGAGCGGGAATATCACCATCAAAGAAGAAGAATAGCCGTACCGTTTCGGCGGCACGCAAAGGAGTACCTTTCCCATGAAGAAGCAAAACGACATCGGGTTCGAACGTAACGTGCGGCATATCAGACACTCGATTGCTCCCCAAAACATCGACGAACACAACTGGTACTACGAAGAAAAGGACGGCGTCGAAATCATCCATCAGGTGACGAGCGGGCCTCAAAACCGCGTGCGTACCGACTCTATTCTCATCCCATGGGACAAGCTCACGGATACCATGCGAAGACACCTCGGCACCTACAATTAGCAGAGCCGCCGGAACCCGTCCAGACGGTGGGAAAAACGAGAGAGGCGCGGGATTGTCCCACGCCTCTCTCGTTTTTCGAAACGTCGCGCGATGAAAACGGGTTAGTTTTTTACGACCGTTCCCGCCGTAATATGCTTGACGGACTGCACTCCCAACCCTCCCGTCGCCGTGAAGGAAAATTCGACGGCAAGCGTCGTGTCGGTAGGGCCCACGAAAAACGAGTCGACGGTCACGGACGCGGTGTCGGAGCTTACCCAGAATTCGGCGCCCTGGACGCTCCCCGGATAGTATTTCCCCGTGACGAACCCGGGACTTCGCGGCCCGAGCGTGAGCGGGGAGGTCACCGCCGTGGGGCAGAAGAAGTAAATCTCTATGGTATAACCGTCCGTCGTGCCTTTGATGTCGATGAGGTGCCGCGACGTATCGAGATCGTTGATGGAGACGGAGGCGGGGGCGGAAAACTGCGTGGCGCTGTCGACGGTTGCGGATAGAGCGAACGTATGCGTCTCCCCCGGTTCGGGCGATGGGGGATTCGAAGACTTTGACCCGCAGCACACGAGCAACGCCGAAAGGAACAATGCCGCCGTTTGGAAATTTCTTTTCATTCGCGCCTCCTGATGAAGGGAGGAATAGTTCTAAAGGAAAAATAGTTTGTTTCTATTTTTTCGCAACAGATAAATAGGACGCAAAACGCTCGGAGTGGAGGAACCTATGTGCCGCGCACGGCGCGAACCACGCTTATGCCGCCCGCGCGCCGCAACGGAATTTCCTTCGTTCCGGAAAATCCGGCGGCATCAAGCATCTTTCCGGTCTGGGACGCGGTATACGAATAGCCGGAGCATCCGTTGAACAGTTCGAGAAGAACGATAAAACCGTTTGCCTCGGAGAATGCCGACGAGGTCCTCGTGTTGAACTGGTCAGCAACGAGAACGATGCCTCCCGGGTTGAGCGCGGCCCGCACTTTGGAAAGTAGTTCCAGGACATCGCGCTCCGGAAAAATGCGTATTACGTTGAACAGCAGCGCGGCGTCGTACCCTGCGCCAATGTCGTCGCGAAAGAAATCGCCCTCCGCGAAACGTACCCTCTTGCTCATGCCGTGATCGTGTATCGTTCGTTCGGCCGCGGGCCTCGCCTGGGGCCAGTCGAAGACTACCGCGTTGAGCGCCGGGTTTTTCTCGCAAAACTTTATGCTGTACAGACCGTGGCTGCCGCCGAGATCGATGAGCCTTTTCGCGAACGCCGGCAGCGCGCATCGCGCGACGATTTCACCCGAAACGAGCCGCGCGATGCCGTTCATGCCCGCGTGGTACCGCTCCCAGCTCCCCGGATGGCGGTCGAGCCACTTGTCGCAGCTTTCGACGGGAGCGCCGCGGCGCAGGGACGCATCGAGCATCGACCAACGCTCGCACGCGTCCTCAAAATACCCCATCATCAGCGAGCAGTCGACCGGAGAGGCGGGAAGCATCCACGCACGGGTCATCGCCGAATTGACATACCGCGACTTTCCCGCGCGCCGGACGTAGCCCAGGCCCTGCAGGACGCGCAAAAGCAGGCCGACGCCGCGCTCGTCCGCGCCGATTTTTACGGCCAGTTCCGCAATGGTCTGCGCTCCGTTCTTTTCGAGCGAGGTGAAAAGTCCCAGCTTCGCCGCGGCGCTCACGGCTTTGAAACCAAGCGCGGAAAACATATCGAGCAACGGGCCCGGCCCCCAGGCATGATGCAAGAATATCTGCCGTTCGGCCCAGGTCAGTTTGAATGGCATGAAGAAAACATCCTTCGCATTTGGCAAGGTATAAAACGCATACGGAACCGGCCATAAAATACCCCTCTGCGCGACGGCACGCAAGCGCTCCGTAAAAAGCCGTTTCCAGGTGCGGTTGGCTGGTTCCAGGTGCAATTCACCGAAAACACGGATTGGGCCGCAATTCGCCCGCCCTCCGTCCGTAAATACTATAACGGAGAGAGAACAAGGTAAATGGAGCAGGAAATTTTTCCACCAAAAGGAGGAGGCCTATGAGAAAAGTAATTGGAATAAGCGCTGGTGTGCTGCTGTTTGCGGCAATCGCCGCCGCCGAGACGGGGCAGCAATGCACCGATACCACGGCGAAGAAGATGATGACGCCGAGCCGTGAATTCAAGTACGTGAGTCCGGGTATTTCATGGAATACCGCCGGCAGCGTGAACCGTTTCCTCAACGAATCCGGTTTCACGGGATTTCCCGATCACGTCTGGACGCTGTCGTTTGGGCGGGAAAAGGAATTCCGCAGGCTCGTGTTCGATCACTCTCTCACGATAAGGATTTACGGCGACAACCTTAATGCGGGAGTTCGGACATCGCTGTACGAAGGCGACATGATGGGAAGGGCCGGATTTAACGTCCTTTCGCCCGACCTGTTCACGAGCCTGTATCCGTATATCGGATTCGGGGCTGGAATGAACGCGTTGTATTTCAGGGAAAGCTCAAAAACGCTCGGTTCGGCCCTCGCTACGAGCGAACCGAACGTGTATGCCTGGCAGCTTACCCCCCTGTTTGACCTCGGGCTCGGTTCCAATTTCCAATTCGCGAACAAAGATAAGACCCGTGGACTCGTTGCCGGACTGAGGGTAGGATTTCTGACTGATTTGTATTACACCAAAAGGTGGCACTCCAGCGGAACGGTCTTGAGCGACCTTCCGGCAGTGCAGCAGACGGGACCGTACGTCAAGCTGATTCTCGGCGGATGGGGGCCGCACAAGGGACATCATCATCACGAGATGTAAACCCCTGCCGACAAACGGCTCTCCGGCCGGCAATGCGGAGGGCCTTTTCTTTTGTATAACGCCCCCCATACATCTCCAGTTCCTCGCCAAAGCACGGTATAATTTATTTTCCATTTTCAACATTCTTACGTTCGGCACTCCATGACAAAACGCATACTGATTTTTTCCCTTGCCCTCGCTCTTGCTTCCTGCAAGCCGCCCGCGCCCCAGACCAAGCCGGAGTTGCCGTCTTCCCTTGCGCCCGCGGCCGTATTCACGCCCGCGCCGTCGGTGATTGACGTTCCCCTCGAAATCAAGACATGGTACCTGGAAAAATTGCTCAACGACCAAGTGAACGGCCTTCTTTACCAATGTGATACGCTCACCGTGGCCGGCGTGAGGCCCGTAAGGCTCAAGGTGTGGAAGGGAGATTCGATTCGTATCGCGCTGGAGGGCAACGAGATATCGTATCGCGTACCGCTCAAGCTCTGGATGCAGTTCCGGTTTTCGGTGGGCGCGCTCGGGTTCTCCCATACCGAATTTCAGGAGGTGGACGCGGCGCTGGCGCTCAAGTTCAAATCGAAATATTCGGTGAAAAACGACTGGAAAGTCGTCACGTCGACTCAATCGGACGGATACGAATGGATTTCCGCGCCCGTGCTGCATGTTCGGTTCGTTTCCATACCCGTTACTCCGATAGCCGACATCATTTTATTGACCCAGCAGAGATCCCTCGGCGCGATGGTCGACAGCGCGGTTTGCGGTTCGCTCGATCTCAAGAAAATGCTCAAGCCGCTCTGGACGCTCATCCAGACACCCATTCTTCTCGCCAACGCGCCCGACAGCCTATGGCTGAGGCTTTCGCCCCAATCCGTGTACATGACGCAACTTTCAGGGACGGCGGGTACCATCCGGGGATCGGTGGGCATACATTCGGTGGCCGAAACGTTCCTGGGCGGGCGGCCGCCGTCGAATCCGGTGGACACCTTGCCGCCGTTCACCGTAGCGGAGCACATCGACACATCGTTCGTGATCAACCTTTACAGCGAGATTTCCTACGTAAGCGCGACACAGATGCTGGCGGGCGCGCTCAAGGGAAGGAGTTTTTCGTCGGGCGGCAACGAGGTTATCGTGCAGGATATCTCACTATACGGTATGCAGGGATATGCCGTGGTGAGCATCGAATTCACCGGCTCATTCTCCGGAAAGGTCTACGTTATCGGTCGCGTTACATACGATCCCGAGAGCTGCACTGCGTCGATAGACGACCTCGAGTTCGATATTACCACGCGCAACGCGCTCCACTCGGCGGCCGGCTGGCTTTTTCACGGCGTCATCCTCGATAAGATGAAGCCGTATCTCCGGTTTCCCCTTCGCGAGCGTCTCCTTGAAACGCAACTACTCGTCCAAAAGATGCTCTCGCACAAGGCGATCTCCAAAAACCTCTTCGTCACCGGCGATATCGACTCGCTCACGCTTGGAGGGGTCGCCATGACCGAGGCGGCCATACGGGCGGTGGTGCTGGCCCGGGGGAAGCTTTCCATCTCCGCGCATGATTGACGGACAACAACTCTTCCCGCCAATCTTCTCTAACGGGACTTCTAAAAATCGCGGCAACGACAAGCGTGCTGGTTCTTGAGGCGGCAAATAAGACCTTTGTTCCGTTTTCGCGGAACGGCGGAATGACGGAAATTCCGAGGAAACAATCAATACTTCGAATTGAACATCACCTGAAGCCGTATATCGGGAAGGTTTATAATCCTGGAGGACACATTCTCGGTACCGAATCCCGATACGCCGGCCGAAATGATGTTGGTTGCAAGTACCACCGTCACCGGCCCCATCTCCTTGAATACCCCCGCCGACAGCGACGCCCACAACAGCCGCACGTCTATGTCCTGTGAATACCGGTATATCCAGTAGAAATATTGGATGTTCGGCGCCACAAAATACTTGAGCCAGCCGTACTCCCGCATCGTATTTATAGTCCCGTTGAAACCGATTGATGGGCAATACGATTTACCCTTATCCCGAATGAGGCTGTCCCCGGCCCCATAATATGAACCGATGTATGTAACCAAGGCATTGTAATCGGAGTTTCTGCTGCCGGCGGTGAAAAACAGCCTGCTGCCTACGATTGAATTGGAAAGCCGCGCGCCGATACCGGCGCAAAAATCATAATAAAAAGCATTGTTGTAATACGACCCGTTGGCGTTCACGGTGAATGTGAAAGGAGCCTTCGTGTTGAAATTGAAAAGTAACCCTCCCTTGAGCGGAGGAACCGACCAGTTGACATTGTATTTAGAACGAGGCGCGTTAATGGTGTCGGGCGCCGTCCACGGCGGGCCGTCCTGATAATGAAGGCCGTAACCGCCGTTATAGTCTATGGCTCCCCCTATTTCAAAGCTTTGCGCGGAATTCGGACGTTCCACGTTGACTTGTGCGATCGGCGACGTAGCGGTAAGTTGCAGGTTCCTCAGGGAATACTGCACGCATCCGGTTCCAAACAGCATCGTGATGGACGACAGGACGGCACCGCAGACGATCTTTGTCCCAAAATTCATGGTGTTGCCTCCAGTTCCATAAAGGTTTTGCGGTTCATCCGCTCACACCGGGCCTGTCGACCGCGACTTTGACTGCATACCTATAACATAATAAGAACAGCGGCATCTTCGCCAACGGTGAAGAAAGAGCTTTTCCACAGCCCGTTACAAGTAAAATAACTTGCCGTAGGCGCGCTTTCACGCATTTCTTCTCTTTTTGCAAGTTTTAGCGGCTTTCGCGCCTTCTCAGCATGTCGCCCGGAGCGAGACGTTGTTCCGTTTCGATCACGACTATCCTGTTGGTAAGCGCCCGCTCCATGCACGCCCCTTCCATATCCCGTATTTCCCGGATGACCGTGTCGTAGGGCATCGTTTCCCGCCGTACCGGCAGCACGTTGAGGCGGTCACCTTTGCAAAACGGGTTCTTGACGTCGACCAACGCCGCGTTCTCCGCCGTCGTTTCCCGTACCGCAGCCACCACCCTCGTTCCCGGCAGACGCCTGCCGTCGACGACGTCCTGCAAAAAATATTCTCCCGTATAGAAACCGGTGGTGTACGGCCTGTGATCCAGCCGGTCCAGTTCTTCGCGCCATTCCGATTTCACCTCGTAGCTCCGTACCGAAGCCAAGCTGTCGAGTGCGGCCCGATAAATCTTGACAACGGAAGAAACGTAATGCGCGCTCCTGTTGCGGCCTTCAATCTTTACCGACGTTACCCCCGTCCCAACGACGCGGTCGAGGATCGGCAAGCAACAGAGGTCCTTCGAGTTGAACAGGAACGCGCGCGCGGGTGCGTCGGGACCGCCCTCTTCCACCGTGAACCACTCGTCCGTCGCGGTTTCGTTGTCGTACATGGGCGACACACGGTACCGAAACCGGCATGGCTGGCGGCAGTCCCCCTGGTTGGGATGGCGCTTGCCCGTATAGACCCCAAGCAGGCACCTGCCCGAGATCGACATGCACATGGCACCGTGTATAAACACTTCCATTTCGATTCGCGCGGTGCGGCACATTTCGGCTATCTGCGCAAGCGTAAGCTCGCGCGGAAGGACGATACGCCGTATCCCCTGCTCCGCCCAGAATGCCGCGGCCGCGCTGTTGAACGTGCCGGTCTGCGTGCTCAGGTGAAGCGCGGAGTGCGGAGCGTACCTGCGACACAGGGCAACGACGCCGGGGTCGCTCACGATAAACGCGTCGGGGCATATTTCGTTTGTCGCGAGCGTTTCAAGCAGAGACTCGATGCCCCCCAGGGCATGGTTGTCGGGCATCGCGTTGAGCGCGACATACACGCGCCTACCCCTCCCCCGCGCATATTCCAGAAGTTCTCCAAGCTCGTCGGGCAAAGCGTTTCTGGCGCGAGAACGGAGATTATACCTGCCGACGCCGATGTAGACGGCATCGGCGCCTTGTTCGAGGGCGGCGACGGCGCACGAAGGGTCGGCCGCCGGTGCAAGAAGTTCTGGAACGGTAATCATACGCCTGACGGATTTGTGCGCGAGCCGAACCCCATCTTATTCCGGCTTGGCGGGGTTTGAACTTTTGGAACGTTGGCCGGGGTCGCTTCGGCCATC
>JGI20214J51650_10000061_pt1 | contig 60070 bp, 48 predicted proteins | sample WetSurMetagenome_FD_51650 | JGI IMG/M metagenome (IMG submission 51650)
AAACGACGAACGCGCGATCCCCTCCATCGAAAACGAAAGGAAACCGTCCGCGGCGCCATCGATTGACGCATGCCATGCAAAATCGATGTCTCCCCGCCTGTGGCGGCATTCGAATTGGGCCGAAAAGGAACCCCTGCCGGGGATGACTTTCGCGCTTGAAATTTCGTGCGGCACCGTGTTCCAGAACCGATCCCGTACCGCGACGTATACGCGCCGGAGTATCTCCCGCTCACCCGCCACGATGTTACGCAGGCCTCCCTCGCGGAGCGCAAGCGACAGCACGCCGGCCCGCAAGGGAATCCGGCCCCACTCCCCCGCCGCAGAGCCGCGAAGCGGGGCGCGCATTGAACTCTCTATTTTCCGTTTCATCGGCAAGACCTTTGCAATGTCTTTTGCGCCATGTGTATAATATACCAGCACGGGACACGGCCATCAAAATCGATCCTGTTTCTTCCATTACACGGACAACGGCGATGGATTTCATTAACCTTCTTTTCAAGGCAAAAATCAATCCGTTTGTTGTTCTTTTGGTCATCGGTGTCGTGTACGTCGCCGTTCAGACCGTCTTCATGCTCGTGATCGGCGACGACGCCACGCTTTCGGTCTCCGCGGTCCCCATCCTGTTTTCGGGCTGGTTCATGGGCCCCTGGTGGGCCGCCGGGGCGGGCGCCGTCGTAATAACGTATTACTTTCTTATCAAGCTCCTGTCGTCCGGGCTCGGCACGTGGGTCGATATCTCGGTCGCCTGCGGATCCATAACGATATTCGCGCTCATCGGCGTAGCCATCGGAAGGATGGAGCAGCTCAACCGCCTCCTCAAACAGCAGCTTGAGGCAAGGAAAATAGCGGAGATGGCGCTCCAGGAGCGCACCCGCCAGCTCGCGCGCTCGAACGGCGAACTCGAACAATTCGCCTACATCGCCTCTCACGATTTGCAGGAGCCGCTCAGGAAAATTTCCGCGTTCGGCTCCAGGCTTGCCTCAAAGTATACGGCGGCCCTCGACGACCAGGGGAAAGACTACATCGCGCGAATGCAGAACGCGGCCATACGTATGCAAACGCTCATCGAAGGGCTGCTCACCTATTCTCGGGTCACGACAAAGGCCCAGCCGTTCACCCAGGTCGACCTCAATTCCATCCTTACCGAGGTTCTCGGAGATCTCGAAACCAAGATTAAGGACACCGGCGCGGACATCCGGCGCGACGTAAGCGCGACCATTGAGGCCGACCCCCTGCAGATGCGCCAGCTGTTCCAGAACCTTGCGGGCAACGCCCTCAAGTACCACGCGCAGGGGGTCTCTCCAATCATCGACATACACACGTCCATCGCCGGCGGCACATGCACGCTTACCGTTTCGGACAACGGCATCGGATTCGAGCAGAAGTACGCCGAACAGATTTTCGGCGTATTCCAGCGTCTTCACGGCCGTTCGAGCGAGTACGAAGGCTCCGGCATCGGTCTTTCGGTGTGCAGGAAAATCGTCGAGCGCCACGGAGGTACCATTACCGCGCAATCGGAACCCGGCAACGGTGCCACGTTTACCGCCGTGCTCCCCCTCAAACAGGCATAGAGCGGCGCGATTTTCATCCCGCGGGACGATAAGGTATATTGTGTATCGCCGCCCACCGCGGCGCAAGCAAGGAGTGCATCATGGAACAGGCGAAAAATTCCGTCGTGATTCTCATGGCCGACGACGACGAAGACGACCGCCTCATGGCAAAGGAGGCATTTGAAGAAGTCAAGCTTCTCAACCATTTCTACACCGTGGAAAACGGCGAGGAGCTCATGGACTATCTGCGCAGGAAGGGAAAGTATTCCGACCCGGCGTTGTCGCCCAGGCCCGGCCTCATCCTCCTCGACCTCAACATGCCCAAGAAGGACGGCCGCCAAGCGCTCGCGGAAATCAAGGCAGATCCCCTGCTGCGCCAGATTCCCATCGTGGTGCTCACCACGTCGAAGGCCGAGGAGGACATCCTCCGCTCCTACGATCTCGGCGTGAATTCATTCGTGGTGAAACCGGTGACGTTCGAGCAACTCGTGATAACAATGAAGACGCTCACCAAGTACTGGTTCGAAATCGTGGAACTTCCGCCCCAGGGGTAGAAGCATGGCCCAAAAGCCCGCCATCCGCCTCTGCCTCGTCGACGACGACGAAGACTACTACATCATCACCCGGGACCTGCTCGCCGACATTCCGTCGTACGAATTTTCCCTCACCTGGATAAGCACCTTCGAGCACGCGATTGAGGAAATACCCGGTTCGTCCTTCGACGTGCTGGTGTTCGATTACAACCTGGGCGCCAGGAACGGTCTCGAACTGCTGCGCCGGGTGCTTGCGACCGGGCTTCGCGCGCCCGTGATTATGCTCACCGGGCAGGGCGACCGTGCCGTGGATCTCGAAGCCATGAAGGCCGGCGCCGCCGATTATCTTGTCAAAGGGAAAATCGATTCCGTGCAATTCGAACGGTCCATCAGGTACTGCATGGATCGTTTCGCCACGATGGAACAACTCCGCTCCTCCCGCGACTCGCTCCGCCACACCACGCAGCGGCTCGAAGCGGCGCTCGCCAGCATCAACGATGAACTCGAGACCGCGCGGCGCGTGCAGAAATCCCTCCTGCCGCAGACCGTGGATCGCTTCCCCGGCCTCGACTTCTCCGGCGCCTATCATCCCGACGGCATGATCGGCGGAGACATGTACGACGTCGTCAAAATCGACGACACGCACGTCGCGTTCCTCATCCTCGACGTATGCGGCCACGGCGCCGCCGCGGCCCTCATCACCGCCATGGCCAAGGTCTCGTTTACCCGGTGCATCCTCAAGGAAACGTCGCCGAAGTCGATATTTACCCAGGTGAACGCCGAATTGTGCCGCTTCATGCCCGAAGGAAGGTACGTGACCGCGTTTCTTGCCGTGCTCGACCTCGAAAAAAGGGAACTCGGCTTTTCCCGCGCCGGCCATCCGCCCGCCCTCCTGTCCAGCGGGCGGGGCGTTGAATACCTTTCCACCGGTGCCCCGCTCATCGGCTGCTTCACCGACAGCCAGTTCGAGGAGTCCACCGCGGTGGTTTCCTCCGGCGACACCATCGCCCTCTATACCGACGGCATCGTGGAAGGCCTCAATCCCGCGGGCGACCGTTACCCCATGCTCGCCATGGAAAATATCATGCGCGGCGCACGGGAAAAATCCGCGGCGGACGTGAGCGCGGCGATAATCGACTCATTTAGGAATTTTTCCGGAGCGGTCCCGCAGTCGGATGATATTACGGTACTGGTGGTAAAGGTACTGTAGGTACAATCCAAAGTGTCTTGACCCCGCCGCGCCGAAGCCCCGGCGGGGTCAAGATTTCTTCCCGGTTAATGGCAGCTTCACTTATCGGATTTGGGGGTCGACGAATCCTTCTGCGCCTTATCCGCCGCGATGAACGCCGCCTTGGAGAACCCGAAGAACTCTATGTCGAAGTCGCCCTGGGGCTTGAGGTCCCGTTCGTCCGCGTCGACCACGAGTTTGTATTTGGTGAGCATCAACTGCTGGACCCCGGGTATCTTGTTCCCCTCGACGTCAAGAGAAAGGTCGCATACATTCATCCCGCGCGGCTTCACTTTCGCCCCGGCGGCGTACACGTATTCGATGCTGTCGACCGGCAGTTTTATCGCGCCGGCCCCGGTGTCCACCACGAACGTCGCCATGCAGTCGACGCGACCTTTACGCGTGTAGCCGTAGCCCTCGATGTAACCGCTCGACAGAATCGTAAGGTTGAGATCCGAGTTGACGGGCAGGGAGTCCTCGCCCGGAAATTTCCTGACGAGCGTGACGGACGGGTATTTCCCGATGTACAGCTTCCAGTACTTGGTACTGTCCATTTTCCCCGTTTGCGGATTAATGAAGTAAATGGGCTTTTCGAGTAGGGTTTTGGCGCGGGCCGGAATCGCGCAGACGAGCGCGGCGGCCGAGAGGAGCAGCAGTACGCGTGAAGGTTTCATGATTGCCTCCTGGGTTTGCGAAAAGGCGTTGTGTCCGACGTAACGGTTCACTAAGAAAATAGTAGTAGGAAGAACGAAATAAAACCGGATTCGGATCACGAACAGGAAAGCACCGGCGTTCCCCGGCATCGACCCGAGCGCTACCCCGCAGGACGCCTTCCCGCTCCACGGCGGCCGCCGTACTTCGTGGGATCCGGAACGCCCGCCTCGGCAAAGCCTTTTTTCCGAAGCAGGCAGCTGTCGCAGGCGCCGCACGCCGCGCCCGACGGCATCGGATCGTAACAGCTCTTGGTGTGGGAGTAATCGACACCCAGCGCCGTCCCCTTCAGGATAATCTGCGCTTTTGTCAGGTTCACGAGCGGCGCGTGCACGGAAAGCTTTTTGCCCTCGACACCCGCCTTCGTCGCAAGGTTGGCCATGGCCTCAAACGCGGCGATGTATTCGGGCCTGCAATCGGGATATCCCGAATAGTCGAGCGCGTTGACGCCGATGAAAATGTCGGCCGAACCTATCTGTTCCGCGTAGGCGAGCGCGTAGGCGAGAAAGATGGTGTTGCGGGCCGGCACGTAGGTAGAGGGAATGCCGGAGGCAATCCGCGACGGCGCTCGGTGCTTCGGCACCTCCCCCCCCGACGTGAGCGACGATCCCGCGAGTGCGGCACGGTCGATTTCCACGACGCGATGTTCCTTGACCGAGAAGAATTTTGCGAGTCGCCGGGCCGCGGCAAGCTCGATACGATGGCGCTGACCGTAGTCGAAACTAAGCGCACAAACGAGAAACCCTTCGCTTTTCGCCACGGCGCAGCACGTTGCGGAGTCGAGTCCGCCGCTGAGAAGAACGACGGCTTTTTTGCGCATGTCAACGGCCCCTTCCCCCGTCCGGCCAGATATACTTCTGCAATTGCAGGCCGAGCCGCGCGCCCGTGTTTTCCGCAACCATCCACTCCGCAAGATCGCCGGCCGCGCACACGCCAAATACCGGGGAAAAAATGACCGTGCAGATGCCGGAAAGCCGGTGCTTCCGCACGAAATCACGCGCCCACTCGAAATCCGCGCGGCCCGAAAGGACGAATTTACATTCGTCTCGCGGCCCGAGCGCGTGCAGGTTCGGCATGTAAAACGACCCTCCGGCACCGCTTCCGGGGCACTTGACATCAACGATTCTCACACACGGCTCCGGCAGGGATGAGATATCGACCGACCCGTTGGTCTCGACGAGCACCGTCCGGCCCTCTTCGCAGATGCGGCGGACGAGATCGACGGTCTCGCCCTGCATCAGCGGTTCGCCCCCCGTGATTTCGGCGAGCCTGCCGTTACGCCCTATCACCCACGCGCATATCTCGTCGACGCTCATCTGCGTTCCCGGGGCCCTGGCGTACTCGGTATCGCAGTAGGAACAGGCGAGGTTGCACCCCGACAGCCTCACAAAGGCACACACTTCGCCCGCGTAGGTTGACTCACCCTGGATGCTCGTGAATGTCTCGCACACATAAAGCATGCGTCACCTGTAATAGGCGGCGGTGTTCCCCGGCGTTTCGGTCACTTCGACCCGTACCACGCGGCAGCTTTCTCGCGCGAGCGATGCCTCGAGCCGCTCAAAGATGAACCGGGCGCAGTTTTCCGAGGAGGGGTTCTGCCGTTTCGGGTCGAAAACAGTATTGAGGTCGGTGTGATCGAGTTCCTTGAGGATGTCGGCAAGCGCGCTCCGGAGGGTCCGGAAATCGATGCCGATGCCCAGCTCGTTGAGAGCGTCGCAACCGACCACTGCCCGAACCTGCCAGTTGTGGCCGTGGACGTTTTCGCACGGGCCGTTGTAGCAGTTGAGATGGTGCGCCGCCGAAAAGCTGCCTTCCGAGGAGATTTCGAACATCGGGTTCCTTGGGTGTCGTTCGGATATTCGTACGTATGTCCGGTAAAATTAATACCGGCCCGCCTTCCGTGGTTTCCAATCCCGGATTGCCCGGAAAAAAGACGGACGAATGCTCATCTCGGACATGTCAACCATACCCGGTCGTTTCGTCCGACAAAATCCCCGGAAAAGGCTCCAGAGGAGGTGCATGGACGTATATTCCACGTTACCGTGGAATTCCTCCGAATGCCGTACATGAACAAGAGTATTTTCGTATTTTTCGCGGCGCTCCTAAGTGCCGGCCCGGTATGGCTGTCCTGTACCCATACCACCCCTCCCCCCCCACCGACCGCAGACACGGCCCATCCCGGAATGCATAAAATCGCCGCCTCCGGGACATCGTTCACGATGGGGACCGACGACTCCCTTGCAAACATCGACGAAAAGCCCGCAATGCCCGTGAGCTTCTCCTACGACTACTGGCTCGATACCACCGAGGTGACCCAGGCGGAATACTACTCGGTCACGGGCGTCGACCCGGTTTCGGACACCTCCGCGTACGGCAAGGGCACGGCCTATCCCGTGTACCGGGTAAGCTGGTTCGACGCCGCGCTGTTCTGCAATGCGAAAAGCAAAAAGCTGGGACTGGACACGGTATACACATATATCGCGGTCCAGGCGAGCACTGCCGGTAGCGCCTACAACCTCGTTGGCTTGCGCATACACTACGATCTCGACGGTATTCGCCTGCCCACGGAGGCGGAATGGGAATATGCGGCTCGCGAGGCAAGCTCGAAGGAATTGTTCACCTCCGCGGGTGATTCGGGAACGGCCTCGCTCTGCGCTTGGTACTTGGGCAACAGCAACGGAACCACGCACCCGGTCGCGTCCAAAATCCCTAATTCTCTCGGATTGTACGACATGGCCGGCAATGTGTTCGAATGGACGGGTGATTGGAAGGGGCCGCACGTTTCCCGTGCGGTGACCAATCCCATCGGGAGCCGGGACCACGACAACGAGCTCGAACGGGTCATCAAAGGCGGCTCTTTCGAGCACAACCTCCATAATCTCAGACCCACTGCTCGGTCGGCCACATATCCGACCGCCGCGTCTTCTTCCTGCGAGTACGTGGGGTTCAGATGCGCACGGGGGATAATCCCTGCGCCGGAATATGTTTCCGCCGACACCTCCAGGCTGTCGACCAACCCCGTCGACCTGACCATGGAGGACATGCGTCCGATTCTCGGAACATCGCTTTCGAAACTTGTCTTTGTCAATGTGACCGTCCAGACACGCACCTTGTGTTATGTCGACTATAGCGAGCCGCATCCCCAGGTCCACGAATATACCGACGCGCGTTCGGTCTACCTGCCGGCAATCTCGCCGGATGGTCGCCTTGTCGCGTTCTGTACCAGAAACATCGGCTTTGGCGACTCCTCGACGGTTTGCATCAGGAGTCTCGATTCGACTCATTCCCCTCTCATCAAACTGGCCGCCCCTTTCGCCTATGTTCCGCGTTGGTGGGTAAATCCATCGACTCTCGATACCTTTCTTGTCTATACAAGTTCTTCCATCGACAACAACCAAGCCGAATGGAACGGTACCGCAACCTACGCCCAGAAGATTTCCGGCGGCGTTCCGGCGGGTTCTCCCGATGAGATCGTGGCGTCCGGTTCGTTTCATGACGGCGTTTCATGCGACGGCCGATACATCGTCACAGGTTATACCCGACTGCTGATGAAAAACCTGCAAACAGGAGAACAACGGCAGCTTTTCGTATCGCCGCTCAACGGGAAGCCGTCGAACGGCTCGACGCAGGTATGCAACGCGTCAATCTGCCCCGACAGCGCTCATCCCGACCGATGCATGTTTCTCGATTTCGGCGCACCCTCAAGCAGCTTGGTCGGCGGTTCGTACGGCGTCCATCAATACATTTTTATCGCGGATTATTCAGGAAACGTCGTATCGTGGCTCAAATATCCCGACGAGGAAAACGCGTGGGACTATCCGAGGTGGTCCAACAACGGACGATTCGCGGCCGCAACCGCCCGAAACGCGACCGACGAAAGCAGATCGATTTACGGGATTGACCTTCTTTCAAGCGGCTACCGTAAAATCGTGTCCGGGATTTCCCTGGAGCATCCCTGCTTGTGGGTGGGAAACATCCCCCCGGCATCGAACGAACTCGATATCGACAGCCTCGGCCGGTACGACGATCCGCTTGTGTACACGTATCAGATCGAGACCGCAATGAAAATGGAACTGTTCTGGAAAAATCATCATGATGCGGAGGGAATTTTTCTCGGAAGTTCTCAAACGGCAAACGGAATCGATTGCAGCCGGTTTACTGGGATAAAGGTCTTGAACATGGGCTATGCCGCGGGCGGCATAGAGGGCCTGGCCGCCGTCGTGCGGGACTATGTTCTTCCGAATTGCCCACGAATCAAGCTCATTGGCTTCAGCGCGACCCCCTATTGGCTCAACGAGCCGAATGGCGATGTTTCCTGGAACGCGGGGATTGCAAAAAGCAAAGGATATCTATACGACCTTCATCATAATTTCTGGAAGCTGGGAAAGCCCCAGGGATTCGATACCCTGATGACACGGGCAACGCACTATTTTTCCAACCCGGAGACGTGCGGACTTGTTCATGATTCTTGTCGAAACTGGGGTGGCGATATGCCTTCGGCTGTGTATGGATGCACATGGTCCCTTGAAAGCCAGCAGGTAAAGAAAAGTTTCGACAGCCTTGAGGCAGTGGTTTCGGAACTCAACGCCCTTAAAATAGCCATCCTGGTAATCAATTTCCCGGAAAGTCCCGGCTACAAAAACACGCCTTCATACAGCAACAGCGGGCTGTCGTGGGAGACCGGCAGGGCCGTCATGCAGAAATTCAAATCATTCGAGCAATTGTACCCCTATTACCATTTCTATGATGCTTATAACGACGGAAACCACGATTATGCGGACTCCGAAGCGACGAATGTGAGCCACTTGTGTCCGGCGGGGGCAAAAAAACTGAGCGCCAGGCTGGATTCCTTAATTCACACGTTTATGGCGCCATGATTTTTTAAAGAGAACATAAGTCGCTTTTTGTCCAATTTCCCTTCTTCCGAAGGATGGAAACCTGTGTTCGTCGGCATAGAATATCTAAAAAAAACACGGAACTATTTCGCCCTTGCAGCCCTTTTCCTCTTGTGCACCCATCCCACCACTCCCCCGGAGCCGGGCACGGACACCGCCCATCCGGGAATGAGGAAAATTACCGCAGCCGGAAAATCATTTATCATGGGCTCCAACGACTCCCTTGTAAAGAGCGACGAAAAACCGACGATGACCGTGAATTTTTCGTACGACTATTGGATTGATACAACCGAGGTAACCCAGGGTGAATTTGCCAACATTACCGGTTTCTATCCTGTCACAGACTCGTCGACCTACGGCAAAGGGCCCGCATTTCCGGTCTATTATGTGAGCTGGTTTGACGCTGTGCGGTTCTGCAATGCAAAAAGTAAAATCCTGGAGCTTGACACCGTCTATTCATACTATGGCATCGCCAAAAACACTTCGGGGACCTTCACCGACCTTGTGGGCCTCCGGATACATTATGAAAAGGACGGCCTCCGGCTGCCAACGGAAGCGGAATGGGAATATGCCGCGGACCATGCCGCCGCAGGAGAAGCGTTTTCGTCTTCCGCCGATTCGGGCGCGGCCTCGCAGTACGCCTGGTATATCGGCAACGGAGGCGGAACCACGCATGCGGTCGCCGGTAAATTGCCTAACGCCGCCAGCCTGTACGACCTGGCGGGAAACGTGTTTGAATGGACCAGCGACTGGAAAGGCCCTCATGTTTCGAAGACCGTTACAAATCCGGTGGGCGCGCAGTATCCCGACAACGAACTTGAGCGCGTCATAAAAGGCGGCTCCTTCGAGCACGGTATTTTTTTCCTGAGGCCGTCGTGCCGTTCCGTCACCTATTCAACCCCCGGATCGAGCGCCGTTGAATATGTGGGCTTCAGGTGCGCCAGGGGCATCATTCCGAACCCCTTCTATGTCGGTCAGGACAGCTCGGGTACCTCCACAAATCCGTGCGACGTTGTTCTCGGCGACATCCGGCCGATTATCGGGACACGCCAGGCAAAGCTCGTTTTTGTCAATGTAACGGCCGCCCAGAGGACACTGTGCTGCCTCGATTACGGGCAACCAATACCTGCGGTCCGCGAGTATGCCGATTTTACGAAAGTCTATTTCCCGACGGTTTCACCCGATGGAAAGTATGTGGCCTTCTGCACCCAGAACGTGGGGTTCGGCGACTCCTCCCTCATGTACGTCCGCAGTCTCGATTCGCTGCATTCGCCGCTGGTCCGCTTGTCGTCGTCATTCGCCTACAAGCCTCACTGGTGGACGAATCCCGCGACTGGGGACACCTGTATCGTTTACACAAATTCGACCATCGACAACAAATTGGCCGAATGGAATTCCACAAACACTCTTGTCCAAAAAATGTCCGGCGGCGCGCCCTCTGGAACGCCAACGGTTCTTGTTTCCAATGGCTCATTTCACGATGGTATTTCCGCAAACGGCAAATATGCCGTGACGGGATATACGGGTCTTTTAGTGAAAGAACTCGTTTCCGGTGAACAAAAGCAGTTATTTCTCTCTCCACAGAATGGGAAGGAGTCTACGGGCTCAACACAGGTATGCAACACATCAATCTGTCCGGACACAATCCATCCGGACTATTGCATGTTTCTTGATTTCGGAGGGATTAATAGCACACTTATAGGAGAAACGTATGCCGCTCATCAGCATATCTTCATTTCCGATTATTCGGGCAAAGTCCTTTCGTGGTTCAAATATCCCTCAGGGGAAAATGAGTGGGACTTTCCCGCTTGGTCGGCGAACGGCAGATTCGCGGTTGCTACGGCACGTAATTCCAGCGAACAAAGCCATGCCGCGTATTGCATCGATCTGCAGACGCCAATCATCACAAAGCTCGTTGAGGGTGTGGAAATCCAACAGCCGTACCTTTGGATGCCCCGGGAACTTTCCGGAGGGTGCAACATTTCTCTGGACAGTGCCGGGCAATATGCCGACCCGCTTCTATCCGGAACTCAGCCGCGATTCACGTTTCGGATGCAAGCCTACTGGCGGCACGCGACAGAAGCGCAGTTTGTCTTTATGGGGTCCTCCCACACGAATGCCGCAATTGATCCGAAATCCTTCTTAAGGGAGGGTGTTTTCAATCTGGCTTACCCGCAGGGTGACATGGGAACGGCGCTGGAACTGATACAAAACTATCTACCGTACCATTCCCCCCATGTACGTTGCGTTGCAATGGATCTGCTCCTGAGCTATATGTGGAATGATGCGAACCTTTTGGGCAATTTTGCGCACTCCATAAAACTCTCAAAAGGTTATGTCTATGACAAAAATAAAGAATTTTGGTCCCGAGGAGCGCCCCAAAATTTTCTTGACGCAGTAGAAAATCTCGTCTTTCCTCCCTGGGGCAACGTTGACTCCCTGGGTGTCGAAAGATTACCCGCAAACGGATGGGGAGACGCTCTTTCGGAACAGAGCTTTTCATGCGACAGTTGCGCCCTTAATGATTCGCTGTATCTTGCAAATTGCACGCGCATCAGTCAACTTGCCGGATCCCTTGCACTCCGAAAAATTCACCTTCTCATTTACACAACCCCTGAAAGCCCAGTCTGGAAGAGCATGGGTATAACCGGCAGATACGGTGCGACAATCGACGCAACCGTGGCTTTATTCCAATTTTTTCATCGGCTCGAAACTTCCAATCCCTATTTCCATTTCTATGATGGCAACAACTATGGCAACCATGACTATGTGGCAGCAGAGGCAAACGATCCCGACCATCTAAGCGCATCGGGGGCTCAAAAGTTCAGCAGAAGAATCGATTCGTTGATTTCGACATTCGGCATTAATTGAGTGAGGATGTGTTCGATTATACCGTGGTTTTGCCAAACAAATGAATTCCCGCCCGGCTCACCGCAAAGAACATAAGCGTCAAAATTGCCAAATCTGATACCAGAAACGATGTCGCGGCCCCGCACGCTCCTATGCGGGGGACCAGCGTGAACAGTCCGGCGACAGAAAGAAATCCGCCCACAAGAATAATCCGCATGAACTGCCTTTGCCGGCCCGTGTTAAGGAGAATCTGCGTTCCATAGACATTGTCAAGAAAGACCGTGAGCGGCAATATCGCCATTATCCGCACAAGGAAAGAAATGTTTGGAGAACTGTTTCCGGAAACCACCAAGACCAAAAGGTCGGCCAGACCAAAAAGCACCATGCTGAGCAACCCAAAGACACAGATGCCCGCAAGGGTCACCTTTCTGAGAAATCGTTCCGCCTTTGCTTGCGATTCCGAAAAAAGGACGCTGGTCCTCGGAAAAATGGCGCTCCCAACGGGCCCCGTGAGGCTGATGCATGCCCGAACAATCTTCTCGGCAACCGCATAGGTTCCCACCGTCTTGTTGTTTGTGAATAATCCAAGAACAAACGTGTTCGTGTTTGTGAACAGCGAGACGGCGGCTTGCGAAGCAAATATTTGCGCTCCGTCTCTCAGGCATTGTGAGCACGCCGCTATCCCGGGGAACGCCAGCCTCACCCTGAACTTGAGTAGGACGACGCAGACGCTCACAATTCCGATGAGCCACGTCGCCAAGGAATTAAGCAAGGCGACTTTCAGATAGTCGTGAGGGCTTCTTATGAGGACGAAATAGGACGCCGCGACCAAAAGCCTGCTTATTAGGTTAAAAAAGGCGATGTACCCCATTTCCTCCATTCCTTGGAAAAACCATATCGGGAAAAGAACGCTACCAGCCGTACTGAAATACAGCCACATATAAAGAGACATTTCAGAATGAAATCGGTGAATGCCTAAAATGAGAATCGCCATAAAAATCGCACACGCAACAACAAGCCCCGATTTGACAATCATGACAGACGAATATATCCGAGAAAGTCTAAAGTGATCGTTCTTATGGAGGGACACCTCTCGCGTCGCGGAGAGGTTGAAACCATAATCGACGATAATTTGAAAATATCCCATAAACGAACTGGCGAATGCGAAGAGGCCGAACATGTCGGTGCCAAGTACGCGAACAAGATAGGGAACCGTTACGAGGGGAAGGATATAACTAACGCCCTGAAGAACGTAGAGTGATGCGGTATTGCTGAGAAGTTTGCGGTTTTCGCGCGTCTTTCCCAGACCTAAGAAAACCGAATAAATACCGTCTAACAAGATATTTCTTCTTGGCAAGTTTCCTCCACCAATTGTGCTCTATAAAATACGTCGAGACCTTAGCAGCGTTAGAGAGTAAATGCCTAAGAGCAAGCGGTATATTCCATCCGGGTAGCATCATAGTGCTACAGATACCTTGGCGGGATCAATTTGTCTAGTTATTGGAGATGGAGTTAGTCGATCCTCCATCTATTATATTCGTGAGCAATTCAAGAAGCGGGGGCAAAACTCTGCGGCATGTGGCCGCAAGACGAACGACGGTTTTTCAAAAGAGCAAACCTGCCGGGATAAAACGTGGGAGAAGCCGCAAAGATAAATATTGTGCCCTCGATTAAACAGCGACTCAAGCAGCATCAAGAAGACCTGCTGCTGCTTGCGACTGGCGTCATCTTCTCGTGCTTTCTACTGACGACCATAACAACAGAAAAGTACAGCTTTCTGGTTGTCCCTTTTCTCATTCTTTTTCTTCCGTTGCTGGCCACATCGGTTAAAGTATTCTATATTTGTTTTTTCGGAAGCTTCTTTTTTGATTATAATGTCTACGTTTCAACACATCATTTTAGTTTGATTTTCGTCAGCCTGCAGGACATACTATGTCTAATGCTTGTCGCGGCATATTGTGGTAGATTTCTCGTTCATAATGCAGGTTCTCACCACGGGCACATGGATTCTGCGCGGGAAGTTACCGCTCCAACGGCAAAATATCTGTGGCTGCTTTTGGGGATATCCGCACTATCTACGTTGACCAATCTTTACTTCTTCTCGCTTTTTGATATTTTTCGTTCGTTTTCTTATCTATTCCATCTGCTGGAGTTGGTTGTAATATTCTCCCTCATGGGGAAAACCGTCAAAAACCTTGGGAGAAATTTATTTATTTGGATCGTCATCGCGTTTGCGGGCATTGAAATGCTCGTGGTGGCCTACCAATACATTCAGACACTGCTCCAAGGATCTTACTATTTTCGCGATGTCAAGGGTTTGTTTATGCATCATAGCCAAGTCGGAAACGTCATGACGGTAGCACTTGCTGCGGCACTCTATAAAATGATGATTTCACGTTCCCTCAAATTAAAGCTTCTTTTCCTGCTTTTGTCCTTGCTCTTTGGATGGAGTATCGTCTGTTCAGGGTCACGCGGAACAATGACTGGACTCGCTGTTGCGGTAACGGTTTTCCTTCTGCCAAGAATCAAATTCAATTCCCGCTTCATCTTTTCAACACTCGGCGTTGGAGTCTTCCTCCTTCTTCTTCTTGTGCTTTCGCCGGCGGAGCATTTAAGACGGTTTACATTCAACTCATCGGCGGGCGGCGTCGATATGAGTTCGTACCAGCGATTCTTCATCTGGAGGGGGGCATGGGATCATTTCCTCCACGCTCCCCTTGCCGAAAAGCTGTTTGGCATCGGAATTGGCAATTTTTCCGGTTTGCAGTACAACTATGTGCTTGAAACCGGCCAGAAGGCCATCTCTGGAGCTCACAATATCTTTCTCCACGTGCTTTCTGAAACCGGCATCCTCGGCTTGGCTGTTTTTGTCGGAATTTTTGCTTCGGTTATCGCAACACTGCGGAAAAAAGGAAAGAAGGACAGCTTCGCATATCTTTACATGCTGGCGACGATTACCCTGCTTGTGAGCGGGTTGTTTCAGGAGACGTTTTGGTTCCAAATTGTGTTTGGAAATTTCTGGCTTTTGTTTCTACTTGGCTATGCATTTGCTCTCTCAGAACAGAATGATTCGCCGCCCGAGCCTGTCCGACCATTCACGGCTCCAAGCAGATAGCACAATACTGGATGACCCCAAAACAGAAATGCCCGGATACGCTCTCGCGTTGTTGGCCGAACACGATACGAAAAGCCCCTCGGATTTCTCACGCCTATTTCTTTAGCAGCGCGGCAGTAATCGCACGTATGGAAGGATTGTCCCTGAGCGAGATACGATACATTTCCTGGGCGACAATGCAACAACAAATAAAAAGCATATAGACCGCCACAATAAGCCCCAACACGATGAGCCGTTTGGGCCGCGCCTTGTACTCCGGCACGAACGCCGGGTCTACAACAACCAACCCCGAAATGTCCTTGGCTTCTTTTATTTTTGCCTGTTCGAGCTCCTTGGTAACATACAGGATGAGTTGATTCTGCACCTCAACATCTCTCCATAGATTGGTGTATTCCGGAAATAGCCGCGTCGACATCTTAAGACTGGGCACTGCGTCCCCGGTCTTGCCGCTTTCCATCTGAGACAATTTTTCCCTAAAAGCAATATTGTTTTGCCTGAGGGAAACAAGCTCCGGAGTTTCGCCAGCGAATTCGTTGTTGATTGCCTTGATCCGAATCTCGTTCGCTAGTATTGTGGCCTTGAGGTCGGCATACGCCTTGATCGACAACTTAATCTGTTCAGGGACGTCATACGCCCTGTTCTTTAGTTGGAAGTCCTTCAATACATTCTGCAGACTGTCGAGAATCCATCTGTCTTTCTCAAGCTGTCCTTCGATAAACACTCTATCCCGGTGCGCTCGTCCACAGGAAATCGCCTTAACGGTAGAATCAAGCAGAAAAAACGAATACTGAGTCATTTGAAGGGCCGTGTCTGGAGAGGTGTGGTACGCGGACAGGGTAAACGAAATAATTTTCGAGATACCGAAAGTACCTCTTTCATCCGCGTCTATAAGTAGGCTCTTGTCCAGAAGTTTGCGGGTGTTTTCGAATCTGTCTTTGTTCTTTTTCATTTTGTAATGATCATACAAATTGAACTTGTCAATTATCTTTCGCTTGAGTACATTGCTTGAAAAAATCGACTCAATCTGTTCCGATGAAACCTCACCCATGAGGCCCACCGGCAGCGAAAACCCGGGCATAATGCTACTGATATTGCTTTCGCTCACCGGAGGCAGGAAAATTAATCGCGACTTGAACTCCCTCTTCAGGACCAGAAAAACGTATGCCGCCGCCAGAATTGAAATAAGAAGCACATGAATCACGAGCGTCTTTTTTCGACGCACAAGGGCCAGAATGTATGGGGTAATGTTAAACCAAGTTTCCATGACAACCTGCCTTGCAGTCGGTTTCCCTTCTTATTGTTTGGATAACGTATAGAAGGCCAGAATCACGGAAAGGATGGTGCCAACGGTTTGGAGCATCGGCAGTAAAAAACTCACAAATAACTTTCCCTGTTGGGATGCCGGAACAACCAATACGTCGGCCGCGCGCATTTCACTCAAATCAGTGATCTGGGAAACGCCGTCAAAATATCGCACGCCAAACTGATTCGTCCTGTCGGCCTTCCTGGTATAACCTCCCGCCAATCCCACATAGAATCGATAGGGCTTGCCCTTGGTATATTTATACGCCCCTGGATGCTTAACTTCGCCGCTCACGTAAATAAAAGGATCTGCTTTGGGAATGACCAAGATGTCATCCGAACTCAACTTTATCGAAAGTCCTTCTTTCTCAAGATCTATTATCAGGTAGTCCTGTATCATATTCATTTGGAGAATTCCCGCGGACATTTCCGGACGGATGGGGGGAACTTGAGAAGAGGCCAGCAGCTTCAATGAATCACCGCTTTGGGCCTTACTGCGACGAATGATTGCCGCACGATGCACATCTGCGTATTCGGTAACGCCGCCGACCATCTGCAGAACTTCACTTGCGGTCGAGGAATCACGAAGGATAGGATAATAGCCGGGTTGAGCAACTTCGCCACGAACGGCAACCATTGTCGATGGTCCATAGCTCTTCTTCAGGGCTATGGTAACCACATCTCCATCCTCTAACATCACCTGCGTGGCGTCCCCCCAGAGAATTTTTCTTGTGCTGCGGCTGCCGTTTTGAAGCGTGCTCTGCAAGAGAACCAATGACGTATCAGCGGATGCATCAAAAGTGAAAAAGCCAAGAAGATGGGAAAGCGTTTCTTTCTCCTGGATTGGTATCCACCCCGAGACAATCGATTTCATAGGAGCGTTTATATATATATGTCTGATCTGAAATGAAATAGCGATATTTGTGCCTGGATATAGATAAGGATTCGAAGCAAGGTCGGATTTAAGGAGATATCCGAAAAGATCGACCGTCGTGGTTCTATCTTTGCCGGAGCATTGTACTTCCCGATAATCGCAGCGGTTAAGAGATGGCAAAACTCCATTATTCGCTTGGCGAAGAGCATCAAGAAGCCTGAGGGAGCCGGAAAGAGTATAGGTCCCCGGATTGGCAACCGCGCCGGTTATTGAAACCATAACCTTCTTGATCTTCGTCAATTCGACATGAATATCGCTCTTCTTCTTCAACTTTTCCTGAACGAAATCTGCTATTTCTTTTTGCGCGGCCGAAAGTGTGATCTTGCCAAGCTTCTTGAGCCCCAACGGAGGTATATAAAGTTCAAGTTGTGACGTGATAGGAACCGTATAATGGATAGCAGGATTTCCAACGGCCGAAATAGCGAACCAATCGCCGCCACCGATATAATAATGGTCTGGATCAATCGAATTGCTTAAATCATTCGGATCAATTGAGGAAAGACGCGGGTTAGCGACGGTTTCCTGTTGTTCAAGTACGGTACCTCTTAATACTTCTTCTGATGAATCGCTTGCAAAGCCAGGCGCGGCCAGAAGCAGACACCACGAAATAATTGTCCCTACTGCCAAGTTGTTCAAGACGGAAAACCCGGACGAACTTACGTAAGAAAATAACCGCACGAATAAACAATTCATTTCAAAAGAAGCGCTGCCTTCCGGAAGGATATTGTATGAAGGATTTTCTCGTGTTCCTGTTTGTATCCTTATGTTCAAGCTTCCAGTTGTAAAAAATATACCGCTTGGGGAAAGTGTTTGTCAAACTTGAATCCGTATTTTGCGCCGCACAATAAGGCCCGGTAACCATTGCAATCTCTGACCTTGAGAAAGAGTCTCTACCGGAGGAAAAATACCGTACGCGTGAAACTGCATAACACGCAATTGGTAATCCTATATCAAAAAAACGGAACCCGCATTCTCTATGGCACAGCCCGCGCTACGTCAGAGCCGCCGTCCTGCTCCGACTTCTCGCTTTGAGTTCGCTAATCTCTTACGCTACTGTTCGGAGAATCCATCCGGTTCGTAATATTCGGCACCAATGTGCCATAGCCTCTATACAACGACAACTGTGCCAAAAACTAGGAATTTTGCACCCGAGGAACGGCTGTTGCGTTTTTTAATATCGTTTACCTTTTACCTTGCCCAGACACATATGAACCGGAAGCACTCCATATAACCAACAATGTAGTATTTTCATGAAAGTTCATAGCCACAGCCACACCACCAAGAATCGAGATTGTCGCCTCACTTTCCGCTCTATGATATGAAACATTCCCCTGCCAAGAGAATCACCTTTCTTCTCAATAGCGAAGGGCACCTTCCTGCGGGTGGAAAACGCGTGGTTTACGAATACGCAAGTAGGCTGGCCGCAAGAGGATGGGACGTAGCTGTCGTCCACCCAGTAGATGTATCCGCATCCTTGACTGTTAAGAAAAAAATTGTTGCTATTCTCCGGTTTTTCAAATGGAAAGTCACCAAGTCGTTTCTACCTACAAAATGGTTTTGGGTTTCACCTTCAGTGAGGATGATTCTCGCGCCGTTTTTATCTCACCATTTCGTCCCGACTTCGGACTATATAATTGCCTGTCCCATTCAAGCCGCATTGTGGTTAAACCGGTATCCTCGACGTAAAGGCAGGAAACTCTATTTTATTCAAGGTTTTGAGGATTGGGAAATGTCGCCGGATATCGTCATGGCAACATGGAAATTTCCAATGAAAAAAATTGTTGTCGCGCTTTGGTTGCAGGATATTGCCGCTGCCGCAGGTGAAACAGCATGCTACGTGCCAAATGGACTGGATAACAAGGCGTTTGCCGTTACCATACCGTACGGGGCAAGATTTCCCAGGAGCGTTCTGTTTGTCCATCATAGTCTTGCCCTTAAGGGTGTTTCTTTCATGCTTGACGCGCTGGTTGAGTTGAAACGAATGTTTCCGGACCTCGCGGCACATTGCTTTGCGCCCTATCCTCGGCCGTCGTCCCTTCCAGACTTCATAACTTTCACCAGCAACCCTTCACAACCAGGACTAAGGGATCTTTATAACAAATCCGCAGTTTTCGTTGCTCCAAGCCTCAGCGAAGGTTGGGGTCTTCCCCCCTGCGAAGCGATGCTTTGCGGTTGTGCCGTCATAGCCACCGACATTGGCGGGCACCGCGAATTTGTGGAAGACGGACGGAATGCCGTATTATGCAAGCCCGGCTCCGCCGAATCAATTGTCGAAAAAGTTGAACTTCTATTTCGAAATCCCGCAATGGCCTCTTGCATAGCCGAACACGCTCCCATCAGCCTTCAGAAATTCAACTGGGAGACCAGCGTCCAGATCTTTGAAAAAGCAATCCTGGAAGATGAGCCATCGGAGAAACCCGCGTGAGCCTCAAGATTATCGCCTTCTACCTTCCGCAATATCATCCCATTCCGGAAAATGATCTATGGTGGGGAAAGGGATTTACCGACTGGGAAAACGTAAAGAAATGCACGCCGAGATTCAAAAATCATTATCAGCCTCATGAACCTGGCGAACTCGGATATTACGACCTAAGAAACCCTGCCGCGCGGGAAGCTCAAGCCAATCTTGCGAAAACTTTCGGAATCAATGCTTTTTGTTATTACCACTATTGGTTCAACGGCAAACGCCTGCTTCATCAGCCGCTCGACGAAGTGTTAGCCTCGGGAAGACCGGATTTTCCCTTCTGCCTGTGCTGGGCAAACGAAAACTGGACCAGAGCGTGGGACGGACAGGCTAGGAATCTCCTGATAGGCCAGAATTACAGTGAAGCCGACCACCGGCAGCACCTTCAGTGGTTGATTCCGGCGTTTCGGGATCCACGATATCTTACCATAGCCGGCAAACCGCTTTTCATCATGTATAGAACAGATCATATTCCCAAGTTGGAGCAAACCGTTCAGTTGTGGAAGAATGCCGTTCGCGAAGCCGGTCTGCCGGGCATATATTTATGCGCCATGCGAAGCAATTTTCCTCAACTTACGGGAGCAGAGTTGACCCGCCTCGGCTTTGACGCCGTCGTAGACTTCCAGCCCAACCGAAATGAGTTTCCGACCCCAGGATTTTTCAAGCGACTACCGAAAGCGCTTATCCGACGTTTTCTCGGATGCACAAGCCTGTTTCTGAAACAGACGCTTCCGGCGTTTTATCGATATTCCACAAGAGTCATCCCGTATGAAGACCTCGCGGCCTTGGCATCAAAGAAAATTTGGTCATTTGACTACAAGTTATATCCATGTGTATTTCCGTCTTGGGATAACTCGGCTCGAAGAAGGATTGCAAATGTGGTCCAGAACCTCGCTCCTTCCTCGTATGGCCGCTGGCTAAGCCAAACGGCGCTCCAGACTATCCGGCGATTTAAAGATGAGGAACGGCTTGTTTTCATCAATGCATGGAATGAATGGGCAGAGGGATGCCACTTAGAGCCCGATAAACGCTTCGGTCGTGCGTTTCTCCAGGAAACGTTGCGGGTATGCCAAGAGATACGCTCTGTTGAGGAGAACCTTGCTACATAATACATTATTTTCGCGAATGCCATTAAACAAACACTTATTTCCACCTTTTATTAGGCTCCTTCTTAAAAAGAGCTTTTTTCTCGCTTTTGGGCAGAAATGTTTTGGGCTTATAAAAAAAGTCGGTACACTTGAACAAATGGATGTGCTTTTCAATTCGGTCGTTTGCGCAAACAACCCGGATGTACGCGCCATAAACACGCTTCGTACCTACTACCTTGCCCTGAATATGCACGGCATTCCTACCGACCCTTTTTCGCAGGAATATGCACTGTGGCAAATGAATTTGTACAACACTATTGCCAAAACGGATTACACACCAGCAAACGAGACAATCCCACTTGATACAAAAAACACGGTGCCGTATCCTTACAGTACCGGTTCTCCTTTATTAGTAGGGGAAATGCTTTCGATGTGCGGCAATCTCATACGACAAGCTTCATTCCCGGCCCACTCCAGTATTTTGGAGATCGGAAGTGGATGGGGAAATCTAACGCTTCAACTAGCTCAAATGGGATACGAAGTAACATCTCTTGATATAAATAGCGATTCCCTGCAGATTATCGCACGCAGGCTTGGAGAACTCAAGGAGAAAGTGTCTTTGGTAAATGAGGACATGGTGACCTTTGCGTCAAATTGCACATCCATGTTTGACGGCATTATTTTCAATGCCTCGTTCCATCACTGTCACAACCATCTGGAAATGCTACGACATCTCCGCAGAATCCTTAACCCATACGGAAAAATCTGCCTTAATGAGGAGCCGATCCGTCATGCTGACCACCCGTTCCTTCCCTACCCGTGGGGGTTACGTATGGATGGCGAATCGGTTTTTATGACGCGAAAGAGAGGCTGGTTAGAGCTTGGATTTAAGTATGGCTATCTCAAGGAGGCATTTCGAAGAAACGGTTTCGTATTGCGAAATGTCCCGTCTTCAACTTGCGACGATCTTTTTATCGCCACCCTCGCAACATAGGCAAAAAAGACGTAAAAACACGACACTCAAAGCCATTTAACTCAAAATTCAATTGGGTGCTTTTTTAAGAATGGGACAAGCGCGGCCAAAACTTCCTGCAATGTTTGAGAATTCTGCGTCGGTAAGCTCCGCTGCTCTTTGCAAAAAAACCGAGTTCCTCCCCGAGAGTAATTGAAGACCTCCGCTTGTTCCGTAAAGCCCTTATCTTCACGATCTGGGGAAGCCGTATGGCCGCTTCCGCATAGGCGAAGAAAAGCCCGGGTTGAAGAAATACCTTCAGAATAAAAAAAACCTGGAGCGGTAGCCAGTATGGAAGATGACGAAGAAGAATGCTCGGGCGTTCGTTGAGCACCATGAGCCAAATCCTGTTGCGGTGATTTCTGTTTCGTGCAATTGCCCTGAGCTTTTTGTTCGCAAGCGAGCCTTCACGCACATGCCACGCCGTGGTTTCGGCAGTGCAGACCGCCGTCCATCCGTGCTTTCTCGCCCGCCACGCAAGGTCGACATCCTCCGAATAGGATTCAAAAATCTCGAGAAAAGGGGATTCGTCCCACGCAACGTCGTCGAGCATTTTTCTCAAGTAGACCGGCGCGCAACCACCAACCCCGAAAGGATGGGTGGTCTCTACAACCGGTTTGTCCACCTTTACTCCGGCATTGATATCGTCGTGATAGCGATTTTTATTTAGTCCGATCCCAAGGCTGTCGATTATTAACGTCTTTTTTCCATCAACAAGCCGATAGAGAACCCCGCACGCCATCCCAACATTATCATTGGCGTTCAGGGCCTCACAACATTTTTCAAGGTAACTCTTCTCAAGGATGACGTCGACATTCAACAGGCAGACGTACTTTCCCGAGGTGTGGGCAATGCCCCAGTTCATGGCGCGGGCAAATCCGACATTGCTTTCAAACTTGTGGAAAGCCGCTCCCTCCCGTCCCCGGCACCACCGTTGCGCCGTTTCATCCGATCCGTCCTTAGAGCAGTTATCGAGAACGACCGTCTCTTTAGGTAAAATTGTTTGCCCCGCCACGGACTCAAGCAAATTCTCTATCGTATTGCTCCCGTTATAGTTCAGGATTATCACCGAGCAGTCTATGTATTTCCTGTTCATTGAACGCCTCGCAACCCGATTTCTCCCGCAGTTTGAGCGATACAACGCTACGTCACACGTTCGAGAGTTGCCTATCGCGGTACTGAAAACAGACAAATTTCTTTGAGTGGAAAAATACTACGCGTTGCCGTTTATCCGGAGGGTTTCCCCTAAAAGATGGTGTTTGTATGTCTGGTTCTGATTTATTTTTTTAGCTGAAAATTCTTTGGGGCACTGGCCCATACGGTAGAGGTCCGACGGTTCCGCCGTGTTAGTATCGTTTGCCGGTGGAAAGACCTGAAATCTAATGCACATCTTCATCGACGCACGCGGCTTGGAGAACAGGATCGACGGGATCGGACAGTTCGCCGTCAACATCCTCTCCCGTCTCCCCGCCTATGGAAACACCCGATTCACGGTTCTGGTGCGTGACGATTTGAAATGTGAATTGCCCACCGCCCGCCATATCGCCTACATCCGTACCCCGACGAGACGTTTTACAATAGGAGAGGCTGGAAAAATCCGTTCGCTGGTGTCGACCATCGGACCAGATCTGTATTTTAACCTTTCCTCGTACATCCCGGATAAAATTCCCTGTCCCAGCTGCATGATGCTGTACGACCTGCTGTCGACGCATTTCAAGGGACATTTTCAGGGCATGGGTGCGGTCAAAGGATTCCTGGCGCGTCGCTACTTCCGCTACCGAGTCAAGAATTCTATCGTGAGGGCACGGAAGATTATCACCATCTCCAATTACTCGAGGGACCAGATTTGCTCCCGCTACCGAGTCAGTCCGTCCAAAATCCTGGTGGTCTACGGAGGGGTGGATGCTCGATACTGCGCCAACGGCGATAGAGACAAACAAAACTTTATCGCCGAGACCGGCCTAAAAGAAAAATTCTTTCTTCATGTGGGTAATCTAAAACCGTACAAAAACATCAAAAACATCATCCGGTCGTATGCCGCCTTCGCGCAAAAGTATCCCGCCTCGGACATCGGATTCGCTTTTACCGGAAGCCGCGGCCGCGGGTATCGGGAGGCCGTAAGGATGATTTCGTCGCTCAAGCTGGGCGACAAGGTAAAGCTCCTGGATTACGTTGACAAAAGCAAGATGCCGCTTCTGTACGGTTCGTCGACAGGCCTGTTCTTTCCATCAAAGGAGGAAGGCTTTGGGCTTCCCGTGCTGGAGGCGATGTGTTGCAGGACGCCCGTGGTAACGTCCCGCGGAACCGCCACGGAGGAAATCGCGGGTGGACACGCATTCCTGGTCGAGCCCCGCTCCACCGGGTCCCTCCTGACGGGCCTGGAATACCTGGCGTTTGCGGAGAAAGACGCCCGGAAAATCGACGCGGCGTTCGGCTATGCGAAAAGCTTCACCTGGGACAAGGCGGTGGACGCCATCATAACCGCCCTTCTGCGGGCGTAGCCCGCCTCCGCCGCGACGTCTCCCGCGCCCCTCTACTCCGCCCCTTCTTTCTTTTTTCCAACGTCAAGAATCCATCCCAGCCCCACGGAAATCGAAACAACGCTGTGGTGCAGCGCGACCGGGTAGTCGGCGTTGTTGAGAAAATCCGTGGCGCCCCAGACGTAGCGGATGTCGACGGGGATCAGAATGTTTCCCCGCTTGATGTCCAGTGAGAAACCAGCCGCGAGGCCGAAATCAAAAGGGTGAATCTGCTGATAGAGGTCCTGCGTGCTGCCCGACAGAACCGTTTGCGCATAGAGCGGAAAGGCCAGCACGACTCCCCCTTGGAGCGCCGGGCGCAGGTTGTCGTTTTGGATAAACAGCCATTTCGCAAGTACCGGAATATCGAGATAGGTGAGAGAGTTGGGAACCTTTGTGGAAATGTTTTTGTCAATGGACGCGGAATTTTTCCAAGTATAGCCCCGCGAGTCGAACCCGAGCCCCTCCTGCAGCCCGAAACTACGGCCGAACCACTGCGTTGAATAGGCCTCAAACTTAAAACCCAAGCGCGGCGCCATCGTCGCCGCCGTATCGCCGAGAATCGCGGCCGTGTTGAGCCCGACCCGGACGCCCGCCGATACTTCGAGGCACGCAGCGGATCGCCAGAACAGCACCGCAAACAAAGAAACCGCGGCCATCTTCAACATGAGCGATTTTCTCATACTGCCCTTCCTTCCCGTTGTTGGGTGAATTCATAGACGACGAAAAGAGTATACAATTTTCCGTGCTTGCGGAGCAAGAAGTTGAACCCGCACGAACATGGAACGAGAGTCCCGCGCACGTTGAAAGACGCACATGGTATTTTCCTGTCGGTCTTTTTCCTCAAACCAGTACGAGATGCCGATGATTCGCCGCGTCCCTTCCGCTCCGGCACACTGTTCTCCGGCTCGCACGGCATTGTTCTCAACCGGCGCGCCGCCGAACCCCGCCCCTTTCCGGGGGAACGGACGGCTCCTCGCCGCCGCAAAGGACTTTACCGTATGAAACTCCACTGCTATGGCGGAGCCCGCGCCGTCACCGGTTCAATGCATGTTCTTTCCATCAATGGCCAATCCGTGTGCGTCGAATGCGGACTGTTCCAGGGCCGGCGAAACGAATCGTACGAGAAGAACCTCAATTTTCCCTTCGACCCGAAGTCGCTGTCGTGCCTCATCCTGTCGCACGCCCACATCGACCACAGCGGCAACATCCCCAATCTCGTCAAAAGGGGGTTTTCCGGACCCATCTACGCCACGCCGCCCACCGTTGAACTCTGCCGCATAATGCTGCGCGACTCGGCCTACCTGCAACTCAAGGACCTCGAGTTCGTCAACGCCAAGAATCGCAAACGGCACGACACGCCGCTCGAACCGCTGTACACCATCCAGGACGCCGAGGCCTGTATGGACAAATTCACGGCCGTTCCGTACGACAGGCCTTTCGCGCCCGTGCCGGGAGTGAACGTAACGTTCCGCGACGCGGGGCACATCTTGGGGTCGGCGGGCGCGTCGTTCGAAATAACCGAAAACGGACGCATGATCCGTCTCGGGTTCTCCGGCGACATCGGCAGGCCGAACATGGCCGTCATTCAGGATCCGAACGTCCTGCGCGATCTCGACGTTCTCATCATGGAAAGCACCTACGGAAACCGGAGGCACGGCCCCTCGGACCACGTGGAGGAGGAACTCGCTCAGACCATTCGCGAGACCGCGGCGACCGGCGGAAAAATCATCATCCCCGCGTTCGCCGTGGGACGCACCCAGCAGCTCGTCTATCATCTCCACAAGCTGTTCAACGAAGACCGCATCCCGGACATGCCCGTCTACGTCGACAGCCCGCTCGCCTGCGACGCCACCGAAATCTTCCGCAAGCATCCCGAATGCATGGATCGAGAAACAAACCGCATTTTCCTGTCGGGCCACGAGGATCCGTTCGGGTTTTCCAGGCTCAAATACATAAACGACATAAACGAGTCAAAGGCGCTCAACGGCCTTTCCTATCCCCACATCATCATCTCCTCGTCGGGGATGTGCGAAGGCGGACGCATCCTGCATCATTTGCGGAACAACGTGGAAAACCCCAAGAACCTCGTTTTGTTCGTGGGATACGCGGCGCAGAACACGCTCGCACGCAAGCTGATGGACGGCAATAAGGAAGTGCGGATATTCGGCGTCGAGCACACCGTAAAATGCAGGGTAAAAACCATCGACGCGTTCAGCGCCCACGCCGACTCACGAGAGCTTCTCGACTACGCGCTTCTCACGCCGCCCTCAAAGCTCTCGAACATTATTTTAGTTCACGGGGAAGAAGACCAGGCGCTGCCCCTGCGCGACGCACTGTATGCGCAAGGATACGCGAATGTCCTCTATCCGTCTCCGCAGGAGGAGATTGCGTTATAACCGCAAGTGTCCCACGGAGCGGGAAATCCCTTCCGTGAAGAATTTGTCGAGAAACACATTCCTCATAGGTATCCTAATTTCCCAAATAGTATTTTAGGTGACCGGTTTTGGGGTTTTTCGCGGCAAGAGTCTCATCCGCATCGGTTCGGCCGCCCGTCCCTTCGGGGGGAACGACGTGTCAATGCCCGGAGACGGCCGCGCGGAGGAAGACTCGCTCTCAACCAACAGGAAAACGCACCGTGGCGCAGCAGAACCCGTACCGCATCCTGCTTGTGGACGACGAGCCCGGTATACGTAAAATCCTCCGGCTTTTTCTCGAATTGGAGGGATACAAGGTATTCGAGGCCATCACGGCCAACCAGGCAATGCAGGTCGTAAAGAAGGAGCGACCGCACCTCATCATTCTCGACGTCATCCTGTTCGGCCAGACCGGATTCGACGTGTGCGAATGGGTGAAAAGCAATCCCGAAACCAAGGATATCATCATTTTTCTCTTTACCGCCCTCAATCAGGAACACGACTACCGCGAGGGACAGCGTCTTGGCTGCGACCTGTACCTCACCAAGCCGCAGAACCCCAAGGACATCGTGGAAAAGGTCCGCGAGTTTCTGCAGGCGAAAGAGGGCGCGAACCCGCAGCCGTAGCCGGTACCGGCGGAACATGAGCATGCCGCAACCGCAACCGCAAACCGCGGAGGTCGCCGCGGTTTTACCGAAAGGAATCGTGCCAGCGCTATGAACAGAAACGTCACTATCGGCCTCGTCGTCACCATCGCTCTCCTTGGGGTGGCTATTTTCTTCCTCAAGGACTCCATTTTATTCTATTCAAAAAGCCCCGATGAACAGGACGCCTACGCGCAGTCCCATCCCAACATCTTCAAGAAGATAATCAACCTGGGACTCGATATCCAGGGCGGCATCCGGATCGTGCTCGAGATCGACCGGTCGAACCTGCCCAAAGAGGCCTCGGCAGATATTCTTGATCGCGCGTACACGGTTATCGAAAACCGCATCAATTACCTCGGCGTGGCCGAACCGAGCATCCAGAAACAGGGAAAAGACAGGATCATCGTGGAGCTTCCGGGGTTCCGCGACGAAGCCGCGGCATCCAAGGTTATCGGCTCCACGGCCCAGCTCGAGTTCAACCTGCTCCGCGAACCAGCCGAACTCGACAAAGCGATTAAGGTGGTGGACAACACCCTCAAGGGCCTCAAGACCGGAGACTCCGGGACAATCGCGGGTACCGACTCGGCGCTCGCGAAGACAAAAGAAGCCCAGACCAAGGCGCAGAACCTGTTCGAAGGCAAGGATGCCGCAAAGGAAACCGCGGCGGCGGAATCCACCGCGGCCGGCGGCGCCCCGAAGGAGGAGGCCGTTACCTCGTTTTCCGAACTCCTCACGGGCATAGGCGAGCAGGTCGGCGTGCTGGAAAGCAACAAGGCGAAGGTCGACAGGATTCTCGATCGCAAGGACGTGCGGGAAGCTCTTTCGCGCTCGGGCCTCGGCGGCTCAAACTTCCTGTGGGGCCACGAAACGCGGGTTGCCAACGGTTCGGTGTACCGGATGCTCTACTATGTAAAATCGGCCCCCGAAATGCGCGGCGACGCCATCAAGGACGCGCGGGGCTCCATCGACCGCGGCGGGTTCTCCGCCGGCCAAGCAATCGTGGAACTGGAAATGAACAACAAGGGCGCCCGCACCTTCGCGCGCGTCACGGGCGCGAACATCCAGAAATACCTGGCTATCGTTCTCGACAGTACCGTGTATTCCGCGCCGGTCATCCGCTCCAAGATTCCTTCCGGCCGCGCGCAAATCGAGGGCAGCTTCACCATGGAGGAGGCAAAAAACCTCGCCATCGTGCTGCGCGCCGGCGCACTGCCGGCACCCGTAAAAATCATGGAACAGCGAACCATCGGACCGTCGCTCGGCAAAGACTCCATCCACGACTGCACGGTCGCCGCCATACTTGGCTCGGTGCTGGTCTTCGTGTTCATGCTTATTTATTACAAATTGAGCGGGGCATACGCCGTGTTCGCGCTCGTGCTCAACCTGCTCTTCGTGCTCGCGGCGATGGCGAGCATCAACGCCACGCTCACAATCCCCGGCGTGTGCGGTCTCGTGCTCAATCTCGCCGTGGCGGTCGACGCCAACGTTCTCATCTGCGAGCGAATCCGCGAGGAGCTTCATCTCGGCAAGACGGTGCGAAGCGCCATCGATATAGGATATAAACGGGTGTTCGTCGTCATCATGGACAGCAACCTCACCATGCTCATCAAGGCAGCCATCCTCTTCTGGATAGGAACCGGCGCCATCAAAGGTTTCGCCATAACGCTCATGTTCGGCCTTATCATCTCGATGTTCACGTCGCTGTACGTCACCCATATCATGTACAACGTCTTCACTCCCAAGACCGGGGAAAAACTCAGCATTTAACGAAAAGGAACGACGGGTATCCCCATGATGCAGATTTTTAAAACCGTCCCGAACATCAATTTCATCGGCGTCTGGAAAATCGCCCTCGCAATTTCCAGCACCCTGCTCCTCATCACCATCGGCTCCATCATCTACCACAAGGGATTCAACACCTCAATTGAATTCACGGGTGGTACCGAGATTCAGCTCAAGTTCGACAAGCCGATAGGACACGATCTCGCCAAAATCCGCTCCATCGTGACCTCGCTGGGCCTTGGCCAGCCCGAAATCAAGACCATCGGCGCAGAGAAGAACAACGAAATCCAGGTCACCGTAAAAAAACAGGCCGAAGGAACCACGGTAGGCGACGAGGTGAAAACGGCGCTTGTAAATGGTTATTCCGAAAACAAGTTCGAGGTGCGACGCGAAGAAAAGGTGGGGCCCAAAATAGGCTCCGAACTCGCGTCAAAGGCCTTCTGGGCCGTGGTGCTCGCTTTGGTCGGCATCGTGATTTACCTGGGGGTGCGGTTCAACATTCCTTACGGACTGGGCGGCGTTTTGTGCCTGTTTCACGACGTGTTCATCACGCTCGGCTTCTTTTCACTCACCAACAGGGAAATTTCCCTCGGGATCATCGCGGCCCTGCTCACCATCGTGGGTTATTCCCTCAACGACACCATTGTGGTCTTCGACCGCGTGCGGGAGAACATGGGCGGGAAACTGCTGGGCCCGAACGTAGGCGCCATGATCAACAAGAGCATCAACCAGACGCTGTCGCGCACCATCATCACCACGGGCACCGTGCTGTTCGTGCTCATCGCGTTCTCGTTCTTTGGTGGCCAGGTTATCCAGGATTTCTCGCTCGCCATGCTCGTGGGTTGCGCCAGCGGCGTGTATTCCACCGTGTACATCGCCAGCCCCATCGTGCTGTGGTGGAACAAGAAGTTCCCGCCCAAGCTCAAATAATTTTTCTATCCGCGCTTGAAAAATTGAAATCCCAGTCTTTCGAAAGAAAGACGGGGATTTTTTTGTTTCACTGTTCCTACTACTCCAAAACTCATCGAAAAAACGCCGAATTCGCAAAGCTTCTTCTTTGCGTTCTTTGCGCCTTTGCGGTTTGGTATTCGTTGAGACCTCGCAACGGCAGAATAACGTATTTTCCACTCCACGCGGGAATTATGCGTCCCGACGCACGATAAAATCATGAAGAAAATCCGCACGACTTTCACCATTGCGCTGCTGCTGTTCTGCACCGCTTCCGCCGGTGACACATGCGAATTCACCATCGCCCGTCTGAAGTACGGCGGCGGGGGCGACTGGTACAACGGCCCCTCGTCGCTTCCCAACCTCGTCGAAGCGGTAAAGAAGGAAACCGCAATCCCCATCTGCGATACCGTGGCGGTGGTCCGTATCATGGACCCGAACTTTTTCGAATACCCGTTCCTCTACATGACCGGCCACGGCGACGTACATTTCTCGTCCGAGGAACGGGTGAGGCTCCGCTCATTCCTCATCGGCGGCGGCTTTTTGTTTGCCAACGACGACTACGGCATGGACAAGTCGTTCCGCAACGAGATGAAGGCGCTTTTTCCGGAAAACCCCCTTATCGAAGTCCCCCTGTCCCATCCTGTTTATTCATCCGTCCACAAACTTTCCGGCCTTCCCAAAATCCACGAGCACGACGGCCTTCCCGCGAAAGGCATGGGAATATTCTTCGATAACAGGCTGGTGGTGTTCTACGCCTTCAGTTCCGACATCGGCGACGGTATGGAGGACGTGGGCGTGTATCCCGACCCGCCGTCGCTGCACCGCGCCGCGCTCGACATGGGCGTGAACACAATCGCGTGGTTCTGCACCCCATGAGCCCGGCACTCCGACAGGTACGGTACTTTTCGGCACGGCGGGCGAGCCTTACCGCGCGCGCCGCGTTTTTGCGCAGAACCGCGGTGCTCTGCGCGGCGGCGTGTGCCGGATGCGCGTTCGTCCAGGTGCTGTTCGCCGTGTTCCCCTGGGTCGCGTTTCCCGCGCTGTGGGATGTGCTCATCGCCGCGCTTATCGGAGGCGTGCTCGTGTCGGCCGTGGAACTGCTCTGGCTCCGCAAGCCCGACGCACTCTCTGCCGCCCGCGCCGCCGAGACAAACGCGGGGCTTCCTCATCCGTGGCTCTCCCTCTCGCTTGAGCTCGCGAAGCCCTCCGGCGCGTTCTCCCCCGACCTCGCCGCCCTCGTACACGAACGCGCGGCAGAGGCATTACCGTTGTGCCGACAACGCCCGAATTGCCGCGGCCTGCGCGTGCCGATCCTGTTCCTGGCGCTTTCGGTCGCCGCCGTCGCCTGTGCGACGGCGTTTCTCCAGCCGCGCTGCGTATCGTTCTGGAAACTTCCGTTTTCCTACCTCGCTCCCGTGTCGGCCGTGGTGAGGCCGGGGACGGTTAGCCTGCCCGTGGGCGCACCGTGCAGCCTGAGGCTCGAACCGTCGTCGGCCTTCTTCCCGTCGTGCAGGATCGCGTGCGCTTCCATCGACGGCGTGCAGCTGGCGAACACACTGCTTGCGCCGGACGATTCGGGACACTTTGCGTTTTCGCTCGGCGGGGTTTCGCAATCGGTGGTCTACCGGTTTACCCTGGGGTCAAAACCGTTCCCTCCCGACACGATATTCGCCGTGGCGGCCCCCCGCCTGTCAATACTGCGCGTCGGCCTGGTCCCGCCGAGGTACACGGGCATGCGGCCGTCGGAGCTTCCGGAAGGGCAGGGAAACTTCGCGGCCTATGCGGGCACGCGCGCCCGCATTTTCCTGAGCGCGCAGAGCCCTCTGTCACGAGCGCTCTTCGTTTCCCCCGGCAAAGACACCCTTCCGCTTTCGGTTTCCGGCCGAAACGCCGAAGGAAATTTCGTGGTGTCGCAACGCAGGAGTTATACGTTCGCCCTCGTGGACACCTTTGGCCAGACAAGCGATTCGATTCCCCTCTTCTCCATTGAGGTCATCCCCGACGCGCCGCCGTCGGTCGTGGTGGAGCGGCCCGGCCGAAGCAGGGACTGCGCGCCGTCGATGGCGGAGACCCTCGCGGTGGCTGCCGTTGACGACATAGGAATAGGCCGGTTTTCGCTGTTTGCGAAGAAGAGCGGCGAGGAGTCCGCGATCCTCGCGGCGCAGGCATACGGCGCGCGGGACAGCCTGGTCAAGCTTGCCCGCATCGAGCTCCCGGTCGCGCTCAACCGCTTCTCGCTGTACCCCGGCGACACGCTGTGGTACTGGGCCTCGGCTTGCGACAACCGGCGCTTCGGCGGGCCGCAGTGCGCCTCTTCGGACACCTTTTTCTTCCGCGTGCCGAGTTACCGCGAGATACACGAACAAGTCGCCAGCGAGGAGGACTACGCCGAGCAGGCGCTCAAGGCGTCGCGCCGACGCACCGGGGACATGCAGCGGTCGGTCGAAAACCTCATGCAGTCGGCGCAGGGAAAGACCTCCATCTCCTGGGAACAACGACAGATCGTACGCGACCTTACGCGGGAGCTTGCGGCGCAGGCCGACTCGCTCGCCAAGGCGGTGGAGTCGTTTAAAAAGTCGATTGACGAGATAAGACAGGAACAGTCCGCCTCGGCCGACCTCCTCGCGAAAATGGACGAAGTGCAAAAGGCCATCGAGGACCTGCGGAGACAGTTCGGCGACAGCCTTTTGTTCTCGTTGCCCAAAGGCAACGAGAACGTTTCGATGCGGGAATTGCGGGAATCGCTGGAAAAGCTGAAGAACCAGCTCCCCGACCTCGCCGCGCGGCTCGACAACACCCTCAAGTTCCTCGAGATGCTCAGGCGCGACCAGGAGCTGGGGAGACTCGCGGCCGACGCCGGGCGCCTCGCCAGGGAGCAGAAGGACGTTTCGTCCCTGCAAAAAAACGAGGGCGAATGCATGGCGCGCCAGGAGGGCGTGTGCAAAGGCGTCGACGGGCTCCTGTCGGACCTCGACAAGAACGTACGGGGCCGGGATTCGGCCCTGTACTCGCAGATAAAGCTCCCCGCCATCGACAAACTCAATCCGCTCCAGAAATCCATGCGGGCCTGTATGGGAGAAAACCGCATTCCGTCCAAGGCCGACATGAACGCCATGGCGTCGTCGCTTGCCGAACTATCGGAAAACCTCATGGCTATGCAGAGCTGCGCCATTGCGCGGCGCTTCGAGAAAGAGCGCGAGACGCTCCTCGACATTACACACGACGCCCTGAGTTTGGCGGGGATCCAGCGGTCAATCGCGGGGGAGCCGCAGTCTTCCGACAACGACCAAGCGGGACAAACCGCCGAATTCGAGCAGGACCTCGCCAACGCCCTCGCGCACAGCATGGGAAAGATGGACCGGCTTGTCATGGTTTCGCCCCGCGCCCTCGTCTCGATAAAGAAAGCCTACGACGACGCCGCGGCATCGCTTCGCGACGCGGCCGCGATGCAGTCCGGTGCCGGGCGGAGGATGGTTTCGCGCGAGCCCGAGGCGAACCTCGGCGCAATCGCGCAGGCGGCACTCAACGCGCTGGCCGATTTGGGAGGGCAGTCTCAGGCGCAAAGCGGCGGCATGAACGCGATGATGTCGGGAATGCGGCGGCTATCGGCGCGACAGGCCATGCTCAACGCCGCCACCGGCGATCTTCTCCGCAGCCTTTTAAGTTCGGAGGGGAGCGGCGGTACGGAGGGGGAAGACGGCCGCGAAGGGGGCGGCAAAAGCGGCGCACGGGCGCACAAGGCGCGCGAGGAGGCCCGGGCCGCGCAGAAGGAAATCGCGGACGAACTCGGACGGCTCGCCGATAGCTATGGAAAAGACGCCGGTGCCTCCCTCAACAAAAAAACCAGGGAGATGGAGGAGGAGGCCCGGCGACTGTCGAACATGCTTGAGCATCCCTCCCAGGAGCTGCGCGACCGGCAGGATCGTTTCCTGTCACGCATGCTCGAAACGTCGCTGTCGCAGCACAGACAGGACGAGGGCAAGGAGCAGCGCAAGTCCGAATCCGCGAAAGCAGTCTTCTCGCCGCTCCGGCCCGGCACCGCCGGTGCCGCGCGGGAAACGGGCGTGGACGCGTATTATCGCCTCCGGCAGCGCGCTTTTTCGGGTAATTTCCCCGAAAGCTACAGAATGTCAATCATGAATTATTTCGATTCCCTCGGCGTACTGTTTCTCAAGGAAAGGTGAGCCTTTTGTCATGCGGATTCTTCTTGTAAACACCAACGCCTTCAAGGACCCGCTCCCCGTACTGCCCATGGGGCTGTGCTGGATAGCCGCGTCGCTGGAGCGCGCCGGCCACACGGTTTCGCTGCTCGACCTGTGTTTTTCGGTGACGCCGGGACGCGACGTATGCCGCGAGGTGAAAAAATTCTCGCCCCACCTCGTGGGCCTGGGCGTGCGCAACATCGATACCTGCAACGGATACAGGCCGGTCTTTCTTCTCGGGCACGTTAAGGAACACGTCGTTACGCCGCTGAAAGGCGTTTTTTCGGGGCCGGTGGTGGTGGGGGGACCGGCCGCGGGCATCAACGCCGCGGAACTGCTCGACTTTTTCGACCTTCCCTACGCAGTCCAGGGCGACGGCGAGCACGCCATGCTTGAGATAGCCGCCTGTCTGGAGGCGGGAAAGGACCCTTCGGCTATCGCCGGGCTTGTTACGAGAAAAAACGGCGCCGTAATTTCTTCGAATGCCCCCGCATTCACCGATGATCTCGACGGCCTCCCCGTCCCCGACGTCCGGAAATACCTCAACCTGGCGCTCTACAACCTGCACAACACGCCCTTTCAGGTGCAAACCAAGCGCGGGTGCGCCCTCACCTGCTCCTACTGCACCTACAACAGGCTCGAAGGCCGCACCTACCGGTTCCGCTCGCCCTCGGCGATAGCCGACGAAATAGAACGATTTACAAAAACGACGGGCATCCGCACCGTCGAAATCGTCGACAGCACCTTTAACGTGCCTCTCGACCACGCCAAGGCTTTCTTGCGCGAAATGGTCTCGCGGAGGCTCGGCCTCCGCCTGTCGACCCTGGGCCTCAATCCTCGGTTCGTCGACGCCGAGTTCGTCGCGCTCATGAGAAAAGCCGGGTTCATCGAAGCGTGTTTCGGCATCGAGGCCGCCGCCGACCCCATGCTTAAGGCCTTTTCAAAAAATTTCACGATGGCCGACATACGATCCGCGGCGCGACTTTTCCACCGGTCGCACATTCCGGTCTCATGGTTCCTCATCATGGGCGGACCGGGCGAGACGCCCGCCTCGGTCGACGAGACCATCAGAGCCATCGGCAAAATAGCCTCGCCGCTCGACCTGATCAACATCGGGGTAGGGCTGCGCGTGTACAACGGCGCGCCCGTGGCGGACGTTTGGTCGGCCGAGCACGGCGGCCCGCCGCCCGATCACTTCTTCCGACCGGTGGCATACCAGCCGGAGCCGTTCACCATGAAGCAGCTCAAGGCGCGCATGGCCCTGGCTACCGCGCTGCACCACAATTTTTTCATGTTCGACGACGGCGCGAACGTGTTGCTGCCGATCAGGATGTTTTTTGGGGTACTCTTCCCCAGCCAACCGTTGTGGCGCCTTTACATTGTGATGAGATTGCTGGAAAAGATATCGGGTGTTTTTTTGGTAAGAGCCCTGGTTTCTTGGATCATCTGGAAAAGGGAAATGCGGAAAGGCCTAACATCTCGCCATTCAAAACCATAGGTGCGCCCGCTATGCGGCCCGCCAAGGTCTTTCGGCATTATCAATGAGGGGGAAAATTAAAAATGCCCCAATCACCGCGTCCTTTCGCGGGATTTAAGGCATTTATAGTGGCGGAGGAAGAGGGACTCGAACCCCCAAGCCGTTGCCGGCAACGGTTTTCAAGACCGTCGGATTACCATTATCCTATTCCTCCCAAGAGACAGAAAAATACGTTTAAAAACCGTCTATTTGCAATAAGTAAAGGGCTATGCTCCCTTGCGGCAGGTTCGCGGTCTTGCTCCTCTTGGCGAGCGCGTCGGGAGGCCTCCGGCTGGAGAAAAGCCAGCCAACGAGGATATTGAAAAAGAATCGTTCCTCTCGTATAATAGGTGGTGCCGCCGCTTAGAGGGCTGCAACAACAGTGAAGAGTTCAAGAATACCCGAATGAAAATAATGAATTATTTTGCCTATGCCGGAGTTCACTGCGGCATCGATTGCTCGGCGCTTGACGTACGGATGACGGTACCGTTTATCCGGTGAAAGGACGCATGGACCAGAAAAACGACTCTTCCGGCTGCGACAAGGAAATGGAAGAAACCATACGGGCGGAAATCGACGAGATTGAGAAGTACAAATGGTATCTCGGCGAGCGAATCGGCCACGACCCACTCAACGATCGATCCATGAACGACATTTGCAAGGAGTGGATCGAAAAACACGCGTTGGCGTTCAGGCAGCACTGGGAAGAAGTCAAGAAAAACAGGTGCTCCTGATCTCCCCCCGTTTTCCGCTCCTTCCTTCATAACCCCGATTGAGAAACCCATTGACAATCCCGCCAAGTTTTGTTATATTTATAAATAAGTTTATACTATAAACTACTTTTCGGTGCAGAAGGAGGCGTTCATGGATTCCCTCTCCAGCGAACAACTGGAACAGTTGGCCCGGGACATTGCATTCGTTAAAAAAGCGATCGAAAAAAACTCTTCCATTTTGAACCGGATCGACTTCCGCGGATCGCTGCGGCTCACCGTACTCCTGAGCGCGTTGTCGATATTTCTATTCTGCGGCATTTTCCAGCTTCTCGATGCACATTTCGGCGGCTTTTGGGCCGTTCCGGCGTATCTGAAGGCGATTGTTTTCTGCGCCATCGCGCTGGACATCACGGTACTCGGCATATTAAAGAACATGGGGGTGCTCAAATCGGCCCGGAGCCTCGATCCCGGCATGTCGCTGTTCCACCTGATCCGAGAATACTACTCCGCGCGGATGTACCACCATTTCATACCTACGGGCCTCGTCCTCCTTTTCGCATGCATTTTCGCTTGGGAAACGGGCCACGCCCGGCTTCTAATTCCCTTTATATCAATCGGCGTCGGGCTTCTGTACAACACCTTCAACACCTTTCTGCGAATCGATGAATTCCTGATCTTTGGTTACTGGTTCATCGTCACCGGATGCATCCTGGTGGTTTTCAATTCCGTCTCCCCCCTGTTGGGCCTGTCGCTCACTTTGGGATGCGGTCTGCTCCTGCTCTCATTCCTCTGGTACCTTCCGCAGAGAAAAGGAAACCGGGCATGACCGCCCCGGGCGCCGATTTCGCTTCCCTTGCCGACGACCGGATAATCCACGAACGGGCGCGGCTGCTCATTCTTTCCTATCTGGCAAGCAGCGACGCCAAAACGGTGGCGTTCGGGACGATACGGGAGGCGCTCGACTTTACGGCCGGGAACCTGTCGGTGCAGCTCAAGACGCTGGAGGAAGCGGGCTACATATCGATAACAAAGGAGTTCCGCGACAACAAGCCGCTCACGCAGGCGGGCATCACGGCGAAGGGCAGCGCGGCGCTCAATCGGTACGTGGAACAAATGGACGGACTTATCAAACGGCTCAAGTCACGATAAAACTTCACCGCGGAGGCGCAAGGAACGCGACGGAAACGTATGGTAATGAACGGTACAATCAATGTACGGATTTTCTTTGCGTCCTTCGCGCCTTTGCGGTGAGTATGTAAGCGGCTTTGAAATAGAACGCCGAAAGGAGTTCCCATATGTCCCTGCTCGACATCAAGAACGTGAAAAAAGAATATCGCAAAGGCGACAAGAGCGTCATCGCCCTGCGCGGCGTGGATATCACCATAGAAAAGGGCGAGTTTATGGCCATCGTGGGGCCGTCGGGCAGCGGCAAGAGCACGCTGCTCAACATTGTAGGCTGCCTCGACGCGCCCACCAGCGGAAGCGTTCTGTACAACGGCAGGGAACTCTTCGGTATGACCGAGCAGCAGCTCTCCAATTACCGCCGCGACAACATCGCTTTCATCTTCCAGTCGTACAACCTGATCCCGGTGCTTACCGTGCGGGAGAACGTGGAACTGCCGCTCGTCATTGAGCGGAAATTCTCCAAGCAGGAGATGGCGAAAAAGGCGCTCGCCGTGATCGAAAGCGTGGGGCTCGGAGCCATGGCCGACCGGCTTCCCAGGGAACTGTCGGGAGGCCAGGAGCAGCGCGTGGCAATCGCGCGCGCGCTGGTGAAGGACCCGCTCGTGGTGCTTGCCGACGAGCCGACCGCCAACCTCGATTCGGCAACCGCGGAAGAGGTTATTTCCATCATGCAGACCATGAACGCCGAGCGCAGTACCACCTTTGTGTTTTCGACGCACGATTCGCGCATGGAGCGTCACGCGCGGCGGATCGTGACCCTCCGCGACGGAGCCATCGAAAAGGACGAACGGAGGCGGTAATGGGCATGATTTTAAAAATCGCGCTGCGCAACATAGGACGCCACAAACGCCGCACCGTGCTGTCGGCCGTAACCATCGCGGCGGGGCTCGTCGTGTTCATCTACATGGACTCGGCGCTCACCGGCGTCGACCGCATGAGCGTCGACAACCTCATTACCTTGTCTGCGGGAGCGCTCAAAATACAAACGCTCGCCTACGACAAGGAAAAGGAATCCTTTCCCCTCGCCTATACGCTCGACAGCGCGATGGCTCCGCTCCTCGCGGCGCTTGGCAAGGACAAACGCGTTGCGCACGTGACGAAACGCACCCAATTCCTGGGACAGCTCTCCAATTACGAGGAGACCGTCCCCGTGATAGGCACGGTCGTCGACCCGGCGGCCGATTCCTTGGTGTTCGGTCTCAAACCCTGCCTGACCGGCTCTTATTTCGACACGGGTGCCACGCGCGAACTCATCATCGGCGGGCAGCTCGCGCGCGATCTTGGGGTGGGCGTGGGCGACAACATCACGCTGTATGCCTTGACAAAATACGACAGCCGCAACGCGGACGTGTTCAGGATCGCGGGCGTGCTCTCCACCGCCGATCCCGCCATCAACCGCAGCGGCGTGTTCATGACGTTCGCGGCCGCCAACGACTTCCTCGATCTGGAAAACTCGGCCACCGAACTCGATGTCGCAATGCCGAGGGGCGCCTCCCTGCCGCAGTTTTCACGCACCGTGCGCGCCGTCCAGAAAGATATCCAACGAGACTTCCCCTCACTGCGCGTCAACACGTTTCTCGATATCGGCGCGGGTGTGATGGAAATCACCCGTGCCAAGCGGGCGAGCGGTTTTATCGTCATGGGAATCATCCTTATTATCGCCGTGGTGGGCATCTTCAACACCGTGTTCATGAGCGTGTACGAGCGGATACGCGAGATTGGGGTGCTGCGCGCGCACGGCATGAAACCGTCCGACATATCGCTCATGTTCGTACTGGAGGGAATGTTTACCGGCCTGCTCGGCGGCGTTTTCGGCGCGGCGGCGGGAGCGCTGGTAAACCTCCAGCTCGTGACGAAAGGGATTCCTTTGGAAAAAATCGCGGGCAGCATGGCGACCGCTTCATATGGAATCGCGGGCAATGTTTACGGCGAATGGAACCTGCCGGCCATGAGCGCGGTTTTTATCCTCGGCGTCGCCGTCGCGACGCTGGCCGGGGTGATCCCGGCACGACGGGCGTCCAAGATACAGGTGACCGAGGCGCTCAGGTTCAACTGATAAGAAATCACCACGGAGACACAGAGGACACAGAAAAAGACAGTGAACAGGAAAAACGAGTCCCTTTTTTCTCTTTATCCTACTGTCAACTTTTGATTTTCAACTCTTTATTCTCTCGTATTCGCTGTGTCTCCGTGGTGAAGTGATCTTCAAACGAGGTATGCAATGTTCCCATTAGTTCGCCTGGCTCTCAGAAACGTCGGCAGGAACAAGCGCCGCTCTATCCTCGCGTTCGTGTCGGTGGCCATTTCCCTCACGGTAATCGTGTTCGCCCAGGGCTTCGTCGCGGGATTCGTGCAGTCGTTCGTCAAAAACGCCACCAAGAACGACGCGGGCCATATCCGCATCGCCGCGAAGAAATTCGAGGAGCGCGGCAGGTTTTTTCCGGTTGCCTATAACGTCCCGCGGCCGGACTCAATAATCGCCGTCATCAAGCGCGATCCCGCGGTTTCGGCCGACATCGCGCTCATCACCCCGCGCACCACCTTCGGCGTGCTGCTGTCGAACAACAGGCTCAACAAGACGGCCATTGCCCTCGCGGGTGATCCGGAAAAGGAAAAAAGCCTGCTCATGCTCCAGCGGTCGATCCTTCCCGGCGGACGCTACCTTGCCGGTCCGCGCGAGATACTCATGGGCAGCGCCATGGCCAAAAACCTCCGCTTCCGCGTGGGCGACACCGTGCGCGTCATGACCACGGCCAGCGACTACGCGCTCAACCTTCGCAAGTTCGTCATCTGCGGTCTGTTTTCCACCGGCCTGAACGTGTTCGACGACAGGATGTTCCAGATAGGCCTGCCCGACGCGCAGGCGCTTCTGCGTACGGACGGCGCGGTGCAGCAGATCATCGTGATGCTCAAGGACTATCACGCGGCCGACAGGGTCGCCGCGCGCATCCGCGCCGATATCGCGGACACGTCCCTATGCGTCACGCCGTGGACCCGCATCGGCGACACCTACACCACGGTGACGCTCGTCACGCGCATCTACAACTGGATTTACGTTATCATCGCCTTGCTCGGCGCATTCATCATCAGCAACATCATGATGATGGCGGTGCTCGAACGCAGGAAGGAAATCGGCATTCTCAAGTCGATGGGTTTTGAGCGCGGCGAAGTTCTGGTGATGTTCCTCGTGGAGGGCGTGACACTCGGGTTCGTCGGGAGCATCGCGGGCGTAACGCTCGGGTGCTGCGTCACCTTATTCTTCCACGTACAGGGACTCGATCTCACCGCGTTCATGAGCAGGATACGCGTGCCGCTCGACAACGTCCTTTATCCGACCGTCGGGGCCGCGACCATCGCTTATTCGATCCTGTTGGGCACCGTTCTCGCGGCGGTTGTCTCGGTGGCTCCCGCGCGCCAGGCGGCAAGGATGAACGTGGTGGATGCGATTAAAAGTGTGTAAGATTCAAATCAAGAAAATATCGGGGGAGAAGTTTCTCCCCCGGCCTCGACCGCCTTCGGCGTTCTCGGCACTCCCCTCTCGTGGGTAGCCCCCAAGCAAGCACGGCGGCAAGCCTGTAGCGTGGCTGCGGGGGCACCACGAGAGAGCGCTGGGCGGGCCTGGAAACAGTTGAGTAGTTGAGACGTTGAGAAGATAGGCATAACAGCCGTCATCCCGAGCGGAGTCGAGGGACGAATGGCGAAAGTAAAATACTTGACATAAACGATTTCTTCTGCCGCGCGTTAGGGGCGACTGGAGGCCGCCATAGAGAGCGGTGCCGCCCGGACCCGGCCGCGTACTCGCGGCATAGGGCCGTGGCGGCCCGAGGGCGAGCCCGAGACCGGAAGAAGAACCGACCCCGCGCTTTTGCGCGGGGGAACGACCAAACTCATTTATAAAGTACATGGCAATGAAAAATATCATAGAAACCAAAAACCTCACGAAAAAATTCGGCCGGTTTACGGCGGTCGACAACATCGACCTGTCCGTCGGCAAGGGCGAGATCTACGGCTTTTTGGGGCTCAACGGCGCGGGGAAGACAACCACCATCCGCATGCTGCTCGGCATGATACGACCCACGGCCGGCGCATCGTTTCTCTGCGGAAAAAAGGTGGACGCGGGTAACAGCGGAATCTGGAAAAGCGTGGGCTATCTCGTGGAAATCCCCTACTCCTATCCCGACCTCACCGTGCGGGAAAACCTGCGGCTTGTCCAAAAACTGCGGCTCATTCGCGACGACGGCGTCGTGGAATCCGCGATGGATAGGCTCGGCATAGGCAGGTACCGCGACCGCAAGGCAAAAAACCTCTCCCTGGGAAACGCCCAGCGCCTGGGGCTCGCCAAGGCCCTGCTCCACAATCCCGAAATACTCATCCTTGACGAACCGGCAAACGGCCTCGACCCGGCGGGCATCGTGGAAATCCGCGAGATGCTTTTCGACTTTGCGCGCAACCGAGGCGTCACGATATTCATATCGAGCCACATCCTGGGCGAGATTTCGAAGTTCGCCAGCCGCATCGGCATAATTCACGAAGGACGGCTGCTGCAGGAACTCAACGCCGCCGACCTCGAACGCGCGAGAAAGAAACGGCTGCTCGTCTCGGTGCGCGACGCCGGCGAGGTCCGCGCCGTTCTGGAGGCAAAGGGATACGCCTCGACGATAACGGCGGAGGGAAACCTGGAGATATCCGACGCCCTCGCGCTCGATGCGCCGGAAAAAATAAACGCCTTGCTCGTAACGGAAGGGCATGTCCCGTCCATGATAAAAATCGACGAAGAAGACCTTGAATCGTATTTCCTTCGCGCCATCGGAAAGAATCGAGGCGAGCCATGAACGCATTGGTCGCGTCGCTGTGGTCGGAAGGCCTCAAGGCAATCCGGTCGAAAATGCTCCCCGGCACCATCGCGATTTTCGCGTTCGTGGGCGCCATGATGGGCTTCATGATGTTCGCCGCGCAGCATCCGGAAATCTCGGGCAGATCCGCGACGATGAGCGCCAAGGTGAGCGCCATCGGCAAGGGCGACTGGCCGTCGTTTTTCGGCTTTCTGGTACAAACCGTACTCGCGCTCGGGGCAATGGGCTTCGGCATCGTGACGAGCTGGATTTTCGGCCGCGAATACGCGGACCGAACGGTAAAGGACCTGCTGGCGCTGCCCGTGCCGCGGTTCGCAATCGTCTGCGCGAAATTCACGGTCGCCACGATATGGAACATCATCCTGTCGGCGATCCTCTTCATTTCCGGGTTCCTCGCGGCAAAGGCGTTTGGTATTCCCGGATGGTCCGACGCGCTCGTCGCGCCGTTCGCCGTCTCCTTCGCCAAAAGCGCACTTCTTACCATGGCCCTTGTCACGCCCGTGGCGCTCGCCTCGGCCGCGGGCAGGGGATATCTGCTTCCCATCGGATACGTCATACTCGCGCTCATCGTTACACAGCTCATCGGCGTGGGAATGCCGTCAATCGCCGCTTATTTTCCCTGGGCGTTCCCCGCGGTCGTGAGCGGGCTGGCGGGCAATGCCATTCCGCCCCCCAACGCGGCAAGCGTGATACTCTATTGCCTCACAATCACCGCGGGTTTTTTCGGAACGCTGGCGTGGTGGAGATACGCGGATCATACATGAGAACATCACCTCGGAGACACGGACACAGAGATGAAAGGATATGCCATGAATAAATTCCTTCGCATCGCATTATACCTGCTGATTCCGGCCTGCGTCTTCGCAATCACCCCGGAGGAAATCCTCTCGGCCGTCGACAAGAACCGCGACTACGGTACCATCTCCTACGCCGCGACCATGGAAATCCACGTCGGCGGCGAGGTGCGCGTCAAGACCATGAAAGCCCTGGGCCAGGACGCCTCAAAGGCGCTCGCCGAATTCACCAACCCGGAAGACAGGGGCACCAAATACCTCAAGATCGACAAGGAGCTGTGGATTTACTTTCCGTCGGAGCAGGACGTGGTCAAGATATCGGGCCACATGCTCAAGGAAGGCATGATGGGCTCGGACGTCTCCTACGAGGACGCGCTCGAATCGGACGCGCTGCACAAGAAATACAGCGCCTCGCTCACGGGCGAGGAGGACTGCGACGGGCACCCCTGCTACGTGCTCACGCTCGACGCAACCGTCAAGGACGCGCCGTACTACAAGCGGAAGATGTGGGTCGACAAGGATCTCTTTATCCAGCGCAAGGAGGAGATGTACGCCAAGAGCGGCACGCAGCTCAAGGTGTCGCACGTGCTTGAGGTGAAAAAAATAGGCTCGCGGCATTTCCCGGTAAAAATAGAGATGATAAACAAACTCAGGAAGGACACCAAGACCGTGTTCGAAATGCGCGACGTGCGGTTTGACGTAAAGGTGGAGCAGGGTGCGTTTAGTTTACGGAATTTGCAAAGATAAACTAAGCGTATTCCGGTGGGGGCACCGGCTGGCGCCGGTTCCCCCTGGGGTGCAGCTTCCGTCGCACCCGTGTGTACCGCAGGGATGTATCGAGGGGTGCGACGGCGATCCGCACCCACACCCCCTCCTGCGAAGGGCCGCGCGAGTTCGCTCGCTTTACGCTCGCGAAGCGCCGTCCCTTCGCAACGCAACCGTTGCGGAATATCGCTTCGCGGCGATAGTAAAAAAGATGCGGGAGTTGCATGGAAAATACCGTCGCCATCATGCACCTCCGGAAATCATCATGAGAAAACGACTCCCCTTTTCCGCGCTCCTTCTATCTTTGTTCGCTTTTGCCGCTTGTGCCCAATCGCAGCGCGAGCAGGGAATCACTATTTTCGGCTCCCTTCAGGATGATATCAACGCCGTGGAGACGTTCGATCATTCCAGACCGCTTCGCGATCAGGTGGACTTTGCCGGCTCCAACCTGCTCACCCTCAATGCGCAGAACACAAAGACCAGCCTGGTAAAGTTCGACGCGAGCGCCGACCTCTGGCTTTTGCTCGGCGCGTATGCCGACGCGGTTAAGCGGGCCGACCCATCACTTGCGCTTGCCGTGATCCCTTCGCCGTCGGCCGTCGCGGTGCTCGACGTCCGAAAACTGTACGCCGCCCTGTTCCTCCCTTTCGCGGACGTTTTCGTGGGCAGGCAGATAATCTCCTTCGGCGAGGGGATGGTGTTCTCTCCCGTGGACGTGTTCTCTTCGGTAAACATCATCGACCTCTCGCTGCGCCGCCGCGGCAGCGACGTGGTGCGCGTGCGCGTGCCGTTCGGTGATCTGGCGGGCGTCGACGCCGTGGCCAAGGTGAATTCCCGCGCCGACGGCGTTGCGGGCGCAATCAAGGGCTACGGCCACGTGGGCAGCTTCGATCTGGGCGGCGTGGGAATCTACCAGGGGGCGAACAAAGAATACGTCACCGGCCTTATGTTCAGGGGCGACCTGGTGGCCGGCGTGTACGGCGAGCTGGTGGAGCATTGGCGCGAAGGCGGCTACCGCGCCTTTATAGGCATGCTCGGCGCAGATTATTCCATAGGCGACAACTGGTACTTCGACGCGGAGTACCTGTACAACGAACGGCCCCAGCCCACCGCAGGCCCGGCGCAGTTTTCCCTTCTGCAAACCAACGTCACGCTCAGCCATCTTCATTACGGGTTTGCGCTGGTACGCTTCAAGATAAACGACCTCATGAACATCTCGGCGAGCGCCATAGCGGACATAACCGCAAAATCCGGCATTGTCACCGGCCAATACTCCTACAACATCCTCCAGAATGCCGACCTCGTCGTATACCTTCAGGGACTTCCCGCGGCCGCCAACGGTTTGCTGCCCGTACCCTATGCGGAAATGATTTACGGTGTGAGAATTAAAGTGTCCTTCTGAAAAGCCCCGTTTTCAATGTCTCTCAAAAATGAATTATCTTTTACCCCGGCGTTCGGGGTTGTTTCATTTTCCCGGAGCCCGGGTTCATATGCCGCAAAAATTGAAAATCGAACTCGGCGAGGTCCAGAAAACCCTGCTTATTCCCCTCTACGGCCGGGCCAGGGAATACGAATCACCCAATCCTCTTGTCAAGGACAGATTCGCCCGCGACATCGTGGATCGCCTGGCGTACGATTTCGACGCGGTTTTCAGCAAAATACCGCCGCAGTTCGTCATCAACGGTGCCGTACGAGCGCACCATATGGACAACGTCATTGTAAGCGTGCTTGAGCGTCATCCGGACGCAACGGTCGTGAACATAGGCGCCGGACTCGACACGACCTTCCAGCGCCTCGACAACGGAAGGATGTTCTGGTACGACCTCGACCTGCCGGATTCGATCGCACTGAGGCGGCAGCTTGTCCCCGAAGGCGAGCGGAACAAATGCATTGCGGGATCGGTGCTCGACACAAAGTGGTTCACCGGCATCCAAAAGCGCGGATCAAAAGTCTTGTTCATGGCCAGCGGCGTGCTTGTGTACCTGGAAGAGACCGAGGTACGGCGGCTGTTCCTCGAATTGATTCGGGAGTTTCCCGGAAGTGAAATCGTGTTTGAATCGTACTCTACATGGATGCTGCGGGTGAGAAACCGCGCGCTGTTTCGGAAAAACAACAAACAGGAACTGTTGAGTCCCATGCGGTGGGGCGTCAATACGGCGCGTGAAATCGCCCGGTGGAGCGACCGGATACGGATAATCGACGAGTTTCCGTTCTATTCCAGGATCGATTTGAACGCCCATTGGAACGAAAAAGCCCTGACACCAATCAAAATCATGAATTTTTTCCGTATAATGAAGATCATGCGGCTCGGACTCGGTTGAATAGCACAGCCCGCGCATTCCCCGCGACTTGGCGCGGGGTTAGCGGGCGAATATAAAATATCCCTTCTTTAGCTATTGAAGAATCCCCGCCACTTGGGGCGGGGTTCTTCAATACGGTAAAGCTCCGCCCGGTTTTAATGCAGCCCAAGGATTTTATCGATTGTCTTTGGACAAGCAACCTCAAGCTCCGCCAATCTGTACTCTGGAATTTAATTCCCGAAATGTATATTTTAGTGCGATTTCCGTCGGGGTGTGGCTCAGTCCGGCTAGAGCGCTTGGTTTGGGACCAAGATGTCGCTGGTTCAAATCCAGTCACCCCGACCACTAATCCAATGCCCGCCTCGCACGGGTTTTGGATTAGTGCGGACAGGGGGCGATGGAAGAAGAGCCTCGTTCACCGCCGAACAAACGTGAGGCAGCAGCGAGCGCCGCAAGCGAAATCCAGTCACCCCGACCACTTGACATGTGCCTTTAGCTCAACTGGATAGAGCAGCGGATTTCTAATCCGCAGGTTGGAGGTTCGATTCCCCCAAGGCACGCTTTAAACCCTCGATTTTCGCTTGCAGAAAGCGCAATCGAGGGTTTCCTTTTTGTTTTTCTCTACGGTACTATCCCTGATAAATCCGTGACGACAACGGCTTCATGTTTTTCTCGCTGGTTCGACGCATTCGGCGGAATCGTTCGCGGGACTGTTCCCCAGCGACCGACCTCAAGCGTCTCAATCAATCCGAATTCCCTTGGCTTCAACACCACGGTTAATGTTTCGGTATCCTTTCGGCCGGATTAAGCCATAGTTCCATAGGCGCCTGGGGACATTCACGCTGCGAAACGGATTTTGTATGCGCCGCCGTTGAATACCGCCCTTACGCCAACATATCAACGGATGTACTTCTTTCGCGGCATTGCAACACGGCAATTACGTGAACAATATCACAAATTATTACATTTAGATCGGTTTAATGTGATACTTGACACGTTAAATGTCCGTCAATATGCCACTCCTATCCAGCAAAATGCCCGTTTATTGTGATTGTTGTCACTTTTTTATTGACTTTTTATTCATCGAAAGGTATATTATCTAAAACAATATGTGACGGATGGTGCATTTGAAAGCAAACCGGTTGTCTGTCTCCAGATTGTCCCGTTATCGCGGCCTCTTGTGCCGGGTGAGGGAATACGACGTGAAGTGGATGTTTTCCGAGGAAATAGCGGCGGCCCTCGGTATAACCGCGGCCCAAGTGAGGAAAGACTTTTCCCACTTCGGAGTCACGGGAAGGCGCAAGATGGGATATCAAGTAGAGGCGATTCTGCGGCATCTTGACGCGATTCTCGGAAAGGACGAGCCCGCTTCCGCGGTTCTCGCCGGATTCGGCCCATTGGGAAAATCGTTATATAAGGAATACTTTTCCAACGATAAAGCCATACGGATTGTCGCGGCGTTCGACCGTTCCGTTCATTCGGCGGTGCGTCACGATCCGGACACGGGTATACCCGTATACCCCCTTGCGGCGCTCAGCGAATTCGTTGCGGACAAGGGCATCCGGATCGGCGTGATTACCTTCGCCGATAAGACCGCCCAAAACGCGCTCGACCTCATGGTGCTCGGCGGCATCCTGGGTATACTCAGCCTGTCGCCCGTCGAACTGAAGAGCCCGAAGCATTGCTTTGTCAACTCGGTGAATGTTCTGCGCGAGTTCGAAAACGTGGTCTTTTTCGCGGGAAACGGGACCGCCCCGAAGAAAGGCGCGACGGTATGAAGACCCCGAGCCTCAGGGTACGGCTGTTCCTCTCCTTCCTGCTCGTTATCGCCGTGCTCGGCACCACCAGCGCATTCTTCGGATACCATATAATCAAGTGCAACGTGGTGAGGCGCGCCCAGAACCAGGTAAAAAGCGACCTGCGGTCGGCGCGCGCCGTGTACGACGGCGAAATCGCCCGCATGGAAAAGTCCTTCGACCTTCTTTCGTCCGTCGACAACCCCGCCCGGATCAAGACGCAGCTCGGCCTGGACTATCTCTACGTGGTCGACCGGGCGGCACAGGACAGGGTAAAAAGCGAAATCGTGGCGCGCGCATTTTTGGGAAACAGCAACGGCGGAACGAGAATCATCGACAGCGCGGAACTCGTGTCCATGGGCGACGCGCTGTTCAGGCAGGCGCGCACCGACCTCAGGTCCACCCCAATGGCGCACGAAACGGGCAAAACCGTGCTCACCAGCGCGCTTGCCATGGAATACGCGGTTCCGTTCTTCGACGCAAACGGCACCGTCGCGCGGGTCCTGTACGGCGGAAAAATCGTCAACCGGTATTTCGAGCTCATCGACAAAATTCACGACATCGTGTACGAATCGAAACTGTACCATTCCAAGCCGGTGGGCACGGTCACTATTTTCGAGGACGACGTCCGCATCGCCACCAACGTGCTCGACAAGGACGGCGACCGGGCCGTGGGAACGCGGGTGTCGGCCCGGGTGTACGACAACGTGATCGGAAAGGGACTTCCCTGGATCGATCGCGCGTTCGTCGTGACCGACTGGTACCTCACCGCCTACGAGCCCATCCGCGACGTGGGCGGGAAAATCGTCGGCATTTTCTACGTAGGCATTCTGGAGCAGCCGTTCACCGACATGATACGCGCATCGCTTATCAATTATCTCCTGATATTGGGATTGGCAGTCCTGTTCGCCGGCATCATCGCGTTCCTGCTCGCCGGCGGCATCGCAAAACCCATCACCCGGCTCGTCGCGGCCACCGACACCCTGTCGTGCGGCGACCTCACGCACCGCGTCGATCCCAAAACATCCATCCGGGAGCTCACGCATCTCGCCGAATCCTTCAACTGCATGGCCGAGAAGCTGCACCAGCGCGATCTGTCGCTCCGGGAGAAAAACGACCAGCTCGCCGCGCTCAACGAACGCTACCTCGATCTTGTGGGCCTCGTGTCGCACGAGCTCAAGGGCATCCTCGCCTCCACCATGCTCAACGCATGCACGGTGCGCGACGGCCACCTGGGCGACGTCGGCCCGCAGCAGAAGAAGGCACTCGATTCGGTGGTGCGCAACCTTGAATATTTCGACCACACGGTAAAGAACTTCCTCAACCTGAGCAGGGTCGAGAAAAACGAAATCACCCCCGCGTGCACCCCGGTGCTCTTCCGCGAGGACATCATCGACGCTTCCGTGGAGGCGTTTACACGGCAGGCAGGCGCAAAAGGAATGTCCATCGAAAACGCGGTGCCCGCCGGCGTCGCCGTCACCGTGGACGCCTCGCTCATCACTATGGTGGTGAACAACCTCATCGGCAACGCCATTAAGTACGGCGAAGCCGGCGGCGCGATCCGGATCGGTTGCACCTGCGACGAAAAGGAAGCCGCGGTGGAAGTGTTCAACACGGGCCGGCCGCTTACGGCCGAGGAGTCGCACAAGCTCTTCAAACGGTTCTCCAGGCTCGAAACTTCGCCCGAAGCGAAAAAAGTCCGAGGCACCGGGCTGGGCCTGTTCTTGTCGAAGGAAACCATCGAACGCCACGGCGGCACGCTGCGGCACGAGCCAAGGGAAAACGGAAACGCGTTTATCTTTTCCATACCGAAATGCGGTTCGCAAACACTCTCGACCGCCGACGGAAAAAAGGAGTACAGCTATGCCTGAAACGGACACCTGCGCCTGCGCCGCGGCCGCGACCGAGGAACAGCTCCTCGCCCGGCTCGATTCGGTGCTCGCCGAGTACAAAAACAAGCCGGGCGCGCTCATTCCCGTGCTGCAGACCGCCCAGACCATGTTCGGCTACCTGCCCGACGCGGCCCTGAGGAAAATCGCCGGGGAACTCGACAAGCCGTATTCCGAGGTCGCCGGCGTGGTGGGGTTCTACTCGTTCTTCTCCCGCTATCCCCGCGGCAAATACCTCGTCCGCGTGTGCCTCGGCACCGCGTGCTACGTTCGCGGAGGCAACGAGGTGCTGGCCGCCATGAAGAAGGCGCTGGGCATCGACATAGGCCAGACCACTAAGGACCGCCTGTTTTCGCTCGACATCGGCCGCTGCTTCGGCGCGTGCGGACTGGCGCCCGTGATCATGGTGAACGACGACGTGCACCAGCGCGTCAAGCCGTCCAAGGTGGGGGAAATCCTGGACCTTTACAGAAGCAAGGAAACCGCACGATGAACAACACGGCACAACCATTCAAAAACGCGAAGGCGCTGTCGGCCCACGCGGCCTTTGTGGCCGAGCAAAACGCCGCTATGGCGAAGAAGGTCCCCTATCGGATACTGGTGTGCACCGGCGGCGGCTGCATCGCGTCGGGCTCGCTCGCCGTCAAGGAAGCCATCGAAGCCGAGCTTGCAAAACAAAAGTGTGAAGCCAGGGCCGTTGTCGTCCCAACGGGCTGCTTGGGGCCCTGCGTCATCGGACCGGTGGTGCTCATTACCCCCGACCGCGTCTTCTACCAGAACGTCTCTCCGCAGGACGCGGCCGAGATAGTCTCATCGCACATCAAGGGCGGAAAAATCGTGGAGCGCCTCGTCAACAGGGAACCGGTCTCGCAAAAGCCGGTTCCCCTGCAGGACGACATCGCCTTCTTCCGTCGCCAGACAAAAATCGTGCTCCGCAACTGCGGCCTCATAGACCCGCTCGACATAGACCAGTACATCGGCCGCGACGGATACCAGGGCCTTGCCAAGGCGCTTTCGATGACGCCCGAGGCCGTCATCAATGAGATGATCGCCTCCGGCCTGCGCGGCCGCGGCGGCGCGGGCTTCACCACGGGCATGAAATGGAAATTCACCAGCCAGGCAAAGGGCGACCTCAAATACGTGGTGTGCAACGCCGACGAAGGCGATCCCGGCGCGTTCATGGACCGGAGCGTGCTCGAAGGGGACCCGCACAGCGTCATAGAAGGCATGGCGGTGGCCGCGCGCGCCGTGGGCTCGAACCAGGGATACGTATACGTGCGCGCCGAGTATCCGCTCGCCGTCGAGCGGCTCGGCATCGCGCTCGACCAGGCGAGGAAAGCCGGGCTTCTCGGCAAAAACATACTGGGCACCGGCTTTTGCTTCGACCTGGAGATCCGCATGGGATCGGGCGCGTTCGTGTGCGGCGAGGAGACCGCGCTCATGACATCCATCGAGGGCAACCGCGGCGAGCCCCGCACCAGGCCGCCGTTCCCGGCAGTCAAGGGCCTGTGGGGAAAGCCAACGCTGCTCAACAACGTGGAGACCTACGCCAACGTCCCTCCCATCATGACCAGGGGTGCGGCCTGGTACGCTTCCTACGGCACCGAGAAGAGCAGGGGAACCAAGGTGTTCGCGCTCGCCGGCGCCGTGAAGAACACGGGGCTCGTGGAGGTCCCCGTGGGCACGACGCTCGGCGATCTCCTCTACGACATCGGCGGCGGCATCCGCAACAACAAGAACTTCAAGGCGGCGCAAATAGGCGGCCCCAGCGGCGGCTGCATCCCAAAGCAGCATCTCAACGTCCCGCTTGACTACGAGAACCTCGGCAAGCTCGGCGCCATCATGGGATCGGGCGGGCTCATCGTGATGGACGACGATTCGTGCATGGTCGACATCGCCCGGTACTTCATCGAGTTCGTGCAGGAGGAATCGTGCGGCAAGTGCGTGCCCTGCCGCGTGGGCACCAAGCGCATGCTCGAAATCCTCAATCGCATCTGCGAAGGCCACGGCGAGGAGGGCGACGTGGAACGGCTCGTGGAGCTTGGCAACCAGATTCGCGACACGGCGTTGTGCGGCCTGGGACAAAGCGCGCCCAACCCCGTGCTCTCCACCATCCGGTACTTCCGGCACGAATACGACGCCCACATCCGCGACAAGCACTGCGAGGCGGGCGTGTGCGGCAAGATAACCCGCGCGCCGTGCCAGAGCGCCTGCCCCGCCGGCGTGGACGTCCCCGGGTTCGTGGCGCTCACCGGAGAAAAGCGCTACGCCGAGGCGCTCCGGCTCCACCGGCAGCGCAACCCCTTCGCATCGGTCTGCGCGCGCGTGTGCTTCCACACCTGCGAGCTCAAGTGCCGGAGGACGTCTCTTGACAATGCAGTATCAATCCGGGGCATCAAGCGGTTCATGGCCGATCAGGAGGTGGTGGTCCAGATTCCCGAGGTGGTCGAAAACGAGGCCAACGCGCGGCGAAAAATCGCCGTGGTGGGCGCGGGGCCGGCGGGGCTTTCGTGCGCCTATTTCCTGGCGCGGCTCGGATACCGTCCCACGGTATTTGAAGCCGAACCGCGGCCGGGCGGCATGCTGGTGCAGACCATTCCCGCCTACCGCCTGCCGCGCGAAGTGCTCGCGCGCGAGGTGCGCATGATAGAGAAGATGGGGGTGGAAATCGTCACCGGCAAACGTCTCGGCAAGGACTTTACGCTCGCGAGCCTCAAGGACGACGGCTTCGAGGCCGCCTTCGTGGGCGTGGGCGCGCAAAAGCCCGTGATGCTCGGCGTTCCGGGGGAGGACGCCGACGGCGTCGTTGAGGCGCTGGCGTTCTTGCGTCAATACAACCTCAAGGGATCCGTCCCGGTGGGAGATAAGGTGGTGGTCATCGGCGGCGGCAACGCCGCGGTCGACGCGGCGCGCACCGCTGTGCGGCTCGGCGCGAAAACCGTGACCATCCTCTACCGCCGCACCCGTGAGGAGATGCCCGCCTACGCCGAGGAAATCGAGGAGGCCCAGCAGGAGGGCGTGGCTCTCACCCTGCTCACGGCGCCCGTGGAAATCGTCACGAAGAAAGGCAAGGTGGCGGGCATCAAGTGCCGTCCCATGCACCTCGGCGAATTCGACAGCTCGGGCAGGCGCCGGCCCGAGGCGGACCAGGGGAACGATTACGTCATGGAGGCCGACCAGGTAATCGCGGCCATCGGCCAGCGGGTCGACACGGCCGAGGTGTTCGACGGCGTCACCCTCGAGCTCACGTCGGGAAAGACGATTGCGGTGAACCGCGCCACGGGCCAGACGTCGGTGAGTTGGATTTTCGCGGGCGGCGACGCGGTGAACGGCCCGTCGAGCGTGGTGGAGGCGATAGGGGCCGGCGAGCGGGCCGCGGCCGGCATCGACCTGATGTTTACTGGAGAGAACCACGCGTTCTGGCGCGCCGAACAGCAGGTCGCCACGTCCTACGATCCCGACGCCGATCCCGTGCCGTATCCGCGGGAAAAGATGCCGCTCATCGGCGTCGACAGGCGGAGAAACAACTTCGACGAGGTAGAACAAAGCTGGACCGAGAGCGTCTCGGTGCGCCAGGCGAAACGCTGCCTGCGCTGCGACTTCGGCAAAAAAATGGAATTCGAAAGGAGATAAAGCGCCATGCCCACCGTAACCGTCAACAACGTCGCCGTCACCGTTCCCGACAACACCACCATCCTCGCCGCGGCGCGGCGGGCGGGAATCACCATACCCACGCTCTGCTTCCTGGAGGGACTCGACGCCGTAGGCGCCTGCCGCATCTGCGTGGTGGAGGTGGAGGGCGCCAAGGCGCTCGTGGCCTCGTGCTCGGTCCCCGTGACCGACGGCATGAAGATACACACCAACACCCGCCGCGTACGCGAAGCACGCCGCACCGTGATGGATCTGCTTTTGTCGGAGCACGACGGCGACTGCCAGACCTGCGAGCGCAACGAAGACTGCGAGCTGCAGAAGATTGCCAGCGACTTGGGCATCCGCACCGTCAAGTACGCCGGTGAAAAAACCGCGGCTACGGTGGACGCCAGCACGCCGAGCATCGTGCGCAACAACGGCAAGTGCATCAAGTGCAGGCGCTGCGTGGCCGTGTGCAACAAGGTGCAGTCGGTGGGAGCGCTGTTCCCGCAGGCCCGCGGGTTCAAAACGGTGATCGGGCCGGCATTCGGCGGCAACCTCGACACCGTCACCTGCGTGCAGTGCGGCCAGTGCGCCGCGGTGTGCCCGGTGGGCGCCATCGTTGAACAGAGCCACGTCCAGCGCGTGTGGGACGCCCTGGAGGACCCCAACAAGACCGTGGTGGTGCAGACCGCGCCCGCGGTCCGGGCCGCGCTCGGCGAATGTTTCGGCTACGAGCCCGGGACGCTGGTCACGGGAAAAATGGTATCGGCGCTGAGGCGGCTCGGTTTCAAGACCGTGTTCGACACCAACTTCACGGCCGATCTCACCATCATCGAGGAAGGCACCGAGCTGCTCATGCGCCTCAAGAAGGCGCTGGCGGACAAGGAGCCGGTGGCGCTGCCGCAGTTCACCAGCTGCTCGCCCGGATGGATCAAGTACGTGGAGCATTTCTATCCCGAGCTGATCCCCAACCTTTCCACGTGCAAATCGCCCCAGCAGATGTTCGGCGCGCTCGCAAAGACCTACTGGGCGCAGAAAATCGGCAAGAAGCCGGAGGAGATTTTCGTGGTATCGGTGATGCCGTGCACGGCCAAGAAGTTCGAGGCGCAGCGTCCCGAGATGAACGACAGCGGCGCCACCGACGTGGACGCGGTGCTCACCACGCGCGAGCTCGGCCGCATGATAAAACAGGCGGGCATAGACTTCTCGACCCTCCCCGACGACACATTCGACCGCGTGATGGGCGTCTCGTCGGGCGCGGGCGACATCTTCGCCAACACCGGCGGCGTGATGGAGGCCGCACTGCGCACGGCGTGGGAGATAATCACCGGCAAGCCCCTCCCGTTCGACAAGCTGCACGTCGAGCCCATCGCGGGCCTCGACGGCATCAAGGAGGCGTCCATCACCATCACCGGCACCGTGCCCCAGTGGTCGTTCCTCGAAGGCGTCACGCTCAACGTCGCGGTGTCGCACGGGCTCGCCAACGCGCAAAAGGTGATCGACAGAATCGCGTCCGGAAAGGCGCCCTACCATTTCGTGGAAATCATGACCTGCCCCGGCGGGTGCATCGGCGGCGGCGGCCAGCCCCGGCTCACCGACGACGCCAAACGCAGGCAACGCATCAAGGCGATTTACAAGGAGGACGAGAATAAGGAGTTGCGCAAGTCCCACGACAACCCGAAGATCAAACAGGTGTACGGCGAATTCCTCAACATCCCGCTCGGGGAAAAGTCGCACCACCTGCTGCACACGACCTATACTGTAAGGGAAAGAATTTGACGGGAATCCGCCTCACCCCGACTCCCCAGCCCCTCTTCCCCTCTCCACTTGTGGAGAGGGGAAGAGGGGTGCCGCGAAGCGGCGGGGTGAAGGGGTGAGGCGGAAACGAGGCAAAGGACACCATCAACCTCATACAAGGGGAAAACGATGAATAAAAAAATTCTTGTAGTGGACGATGACGCCGACTTCGTTGAGGCGACCACCACCCTGCTCACGGCAAAGGGATACCAGGTGGTGAGCGCGGGAAACGGCGAGGCGGGCTATGCCCTCGCCAAGGCCGAGAAGCCCGACGTCATGCTGCTCGACGTGATGATGACCCACGACAGCGAGGGCTTCGACACGGCGCGCAAGCTCAAGGAGGACCCGGCCACGAAGAAAATCCCGGTCATCATGATCACCGGGATCCGCAAGGCAAAAAACCTGCCCTTCGGCTTCGAGGCCGACGAGGACTGGCTTCCCGTCAAGGTTGTGCTCGAAAAACCCGTGAAGCCCGACGAACTGCTCAAGAACGTGAGCGAGGCGTTGGCGGGCTGATTTTTTCTCTCCTCGGATCGGAAATTCCCATAATGGCGGTTCACGGTCTTTACCTCAACGGGGAACGGCCTCGGTTCCCCCTTCTCACGTTTCCATTTTTCTCACGACGGGATTGAACGACTTCACGAAAACGGCCGCCAGTTCGCCGGGCGCGAGGCCCGCGGCCTGATCGGCCGGAAGCGCGATTCGCGATATTTCTTCCCCCACCGCAATCGTCACGACGCTTACAACGCCGTTGGCGCGCACGTCGAGCACGCGGGCCGTGACGCGGAGGCCGTCGCCGTCCGCGCCGAACACCTCCCGCGGCGTTCCCGACGCGACCACTTCGCCGTGATCGATTTTAAGCACGCGGTTCGCCATCCGGAAAATCTCGCCGCAATCGTGGCTCACCAGGAGCGTGAGCACCGGTGATTCCCGTCGCGCGGCGCACAACGCGTCCTGCAAGGAAGCCCTCATCGAAGGATCGAGGGCCGACAGCGGTTCGTCAAGAAGCAACACCCGTGGCCGCGAAGCGAGCGTCCGGGCGACTGCGACGCGCTGCCGCTGGCCGCCCGATAACGCACCGGGAAGCCTGTGCCGTAGGTCCCACAGGCCGAACGTTTGCAGCAAGGACTTTGCGAGGGCGCGATCTCGGCGCGACGCCAGGCCGTAGCGCACGTTCTGCTCCACGGTCATGGCTGGAAACAGCGCGTAGTCCTGGAACACCATGCCGACGCGGCGCTTTTGCACCGGAAGCGAAAGACCGCGGCTGCCATCGAACCAGACCGTATTGCCCAACGCGATGCGGCCCTCGTCGGGCCGGGTGAGCCCGGCTATCATGCGAAGCAGCGTGGTCTTCCCCGCCCCGGACGGGCCGAACAGGGCGACGCAATCGCCCTCGCCCGCCTCCATCCCCACCCGCAACTCGATCTCGCCGTGCGCGCCGCGCAGCCGTTTCCGGACGTCAACGGAGAACGCGGCCATATCACCACGCCCTCGCGAACCGTTTGTTGACGAGAAGGAGCGCCAGCAGCAGCGCGAAGGAAAGCAGCACCATGATTGCGGAATACCAATGCGCGGCCGCGAAATGCAGCGACTCCACCTCGTCGTAGACCGCAATCGACGCCACGCGCGTTACGCCCGGGATTTTGCCGCCCATCATGAGCACCATGCCGAACTCGCCCACGGTGTGCGCGAACGACAGGACGATGCCCGTGAGCATGCCCGGCCTCATGGACGGAAGCAGCACCCGGATATAGGTGGTCCAGGGGCCCTTGCCGAGCGTTAAGCTTGCCTCGCGCAGGGACGGCGGAAGCCCTTCCAGGGACGAGAGCAGCGGGTTGACCATGAACGGCATGTTGAACAGCACCGATCCCGCCACCAGCCCCTCGAACGTAAAGACAAGCCGCAGGTGGAACACGGCCTCAAGGAACCGCCCCACGGGGCCCAGGGGGCTGAGCAGAAGAAGCAGGTAGAAACCGAAGACCACCGGCGGCAGCACGAGCGGAAGGTTGACGAGTGCGCGGACTCCGTGCCGGAGCGGCAGGGGGCTGTAGTGCAGCCAATGCGCGAGGGGCAGCGCCAGCACGAAGAGAACGGCGCAGGAAACGGCGGCGAGCTTGAGGGTGAGCAACAGGGGGACGAAATCGATCATCGCGGCCCCCCCGGCGCGACCGTCACCTCGGTCGACTTGACAAGCGCCTCAACGGCGAGGCCCGCGGCGAGCCCCAGGTCGCGCGCGCTTTCGGACGTAATGAGCGCGGCCAGCGGGCTGCCGAGAAAATCGAGCTCCACGCGGCAGAGGATGCCGTCGTCCCGCACCGCCGTCACCGTGCACGGCAGGCGGTTCCGGATGCTCAGCCTGTACTTCCCCGTGCCCACGCCGACGGCCGTTTCCGATTCGTTGAAGGCGACCGTCACCGGCCCGCCCTCGGCCGCGACCGGGGCCCCGGCGTCAAGAAGGACGGCCGTGATCGTGCTGCCGGCCGCGTTCACGCTCATCCGCGCGACGGCGCCGTCCGATTCGGCCGACACAAGGGTTCCGGCAAGTCTGTTCACGGCAGCGCGTATCCGTATTGTCCCAATACCGCCCTCGCCTCTTCCCCCAGAAGAAACGCGACGAACTTTTGGGAGAGGGACGGATTGTTGTCGGCGCCGTACCTGCAGACAACCACGCCCTGCGAAATCCGGTCGTACAGCGAGCTGTCGACCTCGGCCCAGGCTCCCGTGCCTTGCATCCGCGGCGAGAGGACTATGGCCTTCGCGCAGAAACCCGCGTCGGCCGAGCCGCTCACGATGTACTGGGCGGCCTGGCCGATGCTTTCGCCGAACACCAGGCGCCTGGACACGGCGTCGTATACGCCGGCCTTTTTAAGGGCGCGAATCGACTCGCGGCCGTAGGGGGCTCTTGCGGGATCCGCGACGGCGATTGCCTTCACGGAGGAGTCGGCAAGCCCCGCGATGCCCCGCGCGGCGAGGCCTGGTTTCATCGACCACAACACGAGCTTCCCGTACGCGTAGACGCGCGGTTTTCCAACCGCCTGCTTCCAGGCGCACAGGCTGTCCGGGTATTCCATGTCTGCGGAAACGAACACGTCGAACGGCGCGCCGCTCTTTATCTGCGCGGCGAATTTTCCCGAAGCGCCGTATATGATCCTGGCCGAACCGCCCTGCTTTGCAAACGCGGAATCGATGCCCTGCATGGCGAACTGCATGTTCGCGGCGCACGCCACGGTGATCTGGGCGCACGCAACCGCGCACGCCGCCAGCGCCGCACAAACCGCATGCCTGATGTGAGCCTTCATCTTTCTTACCTCCGTTGTCGCCGCCGAACCGGCGGCGGCCGTTAAAACTGGAACTGGAAATTCACCGCCGCCATGTCGCCGCGAACCGTGACGTTCCCCTTGGCGTCGGGCGCGGCGCTCTGGTACATCGATTTTGGGCGTCCGCCCTGCCAGAGATAATGCACCGCGATCTTCGCGTTGTTTTTGTTGACGTACCAGTTGACTCCCGCGTCGATGACGCGGTCGCTTCCGCCCGGGTACACAACCGACGTCGCGGAGCCCCTGAATTCCGAATACATGATTGTCGGTTCGATGAATTGCGTTTTGAACACCGGGATGTCGTACCCGGCGCGGACATGGTACACGCCGTCGGTGAAATCGGCGGCCGCGGCTTTCATCGAATCGTGATGAAACGAAACGCCGTTGACGCTTCGCGACATGCGGTCGTATTCCCCGTCGACGTTGAGCCCGAGAAAATTCGCGGTTATGTCGACGCCCCAGGTCATGTTCTTTTGGAACCCTCCCACGTATTTCACCGACCCGGCGTACGCCTTTTTCACCGCGTCGTATTTCATTCCGGTCGTGTCCCAGGTTTCGTCGGTCGCTCCCTGATAGCCGCAATGCCCGCCCACGGTGATGCCCCTGCGGCCGCCGAAAAAATTGAGCTCCGGCGAGAGGCGGTACGACGGCATGTCGGCCTGGAACAGGCTGGCGGCGACCCTGCCGGTAATGAGGGGATGCCATTTCCGCGGGCCGCCGTCGGTGCCGCTGATGAGCTGTTGCGCGGGATCGAACACGCCGACGTTGTAGGCGGCGGAAAAAAGTTTCCCGCCGAAAAAGCCGCCGAGGTTCACGCCGGTTTCGCGGCCGTTGGTGCGCCCCGTGGAAAACTGCCGAAGATACGGGCTCGTCAATCCCTTGTCGAGCGAGCTTATCCCGGCGTCGGGCGCGATGTTCTCGCGGCCCGTTTGCGGCCGGAAGTATCCCGCGGTGATATTTGCGAAAGCCGAGTCCAGCGCGTAGGTGAGGTACAGGTCGTACATCTGGAACGTGGCGTTCGAGGTGGACTGCGGACTGCCCAGCGCGCCGGTGAACTGGTCCCTGCCGATGTTGTCGAACGCGAATATGACCGAATACCCCAGCGACGGCAGCGCCTGGCCCCGTAACCCGAGCCGCCCCTGCTTGAGGAACAAATCGGCGCGCGAATCGGTTTGCGGCGCGTCGCCCGCGTTCCGCGTCCAGGTCGCCCACACCTGGTAGGTCTGCGTGATTTCAAGCGAGCTCTTTCCGTCGTTGAAAGTGAGTTTCGGCCCGGCGCCCGCCCCGCCGGCCGCAAGGGTCCCAAGCAATG
>JGI20214J51650_10000063_pt1 | contig 59766 bp, 56 predicted proteins | sample WetSurMetagenome_FD_51650 | JGI IMG/M metagenome (IMG submission 51650)
TTTGTCATTGAGCGCCGGAGAGGCGATTTCGCGCGCTATACGGTCTATGTCAACAAAGGCCGATGCGCCCTGAGACGCCTGCTTAATGGCGTCACGGACCGCCTCTCTCAGTCCATCATTCAGGGTAGCGTCAAAACCGGCCCCGTTTTGGACAGTTGGCCGCACAACCGCCTCCTGGACAGGCCAGCATTCGGCGATATGGATGGCCTCGGGCTTGATATAACGGCATGTGTCGGTAATGTATTTGCAGAACAGCCAGCCGTGTTCGCCGCCCTCGTTCTTGATCACGCTTACCTCATCGTAGCGAAACCCGTCACAGTGGTATTCGGTGAGATAGAACCTTGCATTGTCTATCAGGAACTGTTTGACCTTGTCGTTCCAGTAAGCGAAGACCAGACCACCGGCCCAGCCGTGGTCGGTAAAATAGAGGCTGTTATTCTGGTTCCCGTTCGGCTGACGGTCAAAGAAATAAATGCTTTTGTCGCCGAAATCTCCGCCCGCGTGGTTGTAAACAACATCAAGAATGACTGCTATACCATAGACATGGCACATGTCGATCATTACCTTGAATTGATTGGCAGTTCCCTGGATGTCCTGCAGAGAGTACGGCCTGAAATTGGGATTGACAGAAAGGAGCTGCTGATTAATATCCGACAGATATGCATTCAATGCAGGGTCGGAATCCTTGACGCCATAATCCGTTTCAGGCGAGAAATAATCGACACCGTTATAGCCAAGACTGTACATGGTCGGGAATTCCACTACCGGCAACGGCTGTATGGTGTTTATCCCGAGCCTTTTGAGGTAAGGCAATTTCGCTGCAACATCGAGAAACGTCCCGTTATACCTGCCGGCAGGAATGCTCCAGACTCCGATATGAAGCTGATAAATGACAAGATCATTAAATGCAGGCGACCAGAACCCCTGGTCGTGCCATGGAAATGCCTCGGGATCTATCAGGCAGCACAGACAGTCAGGCCACATTGGATCATCCGTCAGATCGCGCGCATAGGGGTCTCGCTTCAGCCCTTTTGTGCCTCCAACAGAACCCACCACATAGTACATATAGGTATCGCCTGCCTTGAGACCGGGCGCAAAACCGCCCCAGAAACCACCGTCCATTTTCTGAAGCCCCGCAGCCTGCTTGTTTTGCCAATTATCCTCACCTATTTTAATATAGTCCCAAAGGACCCTGACCTCTCTGGCAGCAGGCGCCCAGACCCGAAAAGTCGCCCCTTCGCCTGTGTTGAGCAGATTGCCGCCCATCGGAGTATTTTCATCTACGTATGTAAGACTCAGAGTCTGCAATTCATTCATGGTTACCCTCCTTATATATAAAAACTCAATTAAGGCTACTATACAACCCACTGTATCAAGAAAACCACGAATAAGCAAGGCAATAAAAAGGCATGGGATTACCGCATTGATTGGCAATGATATTTCAGAGGGAGCTGCTTAATATTCGGAATATATTGCAGGATATAAATCACGGATTTTTCATAATATAGACTAAAATAGCCGTCATGAGCGGCCATATCGAAGTTTCGGCGCAGAATATGTGCCGCGCAGGTAATCCGCCGCCCCTGCAATCTTTCCCGTATCTGCGCTATAATTAAAGTCTGTTATGGAATTTCTGGCCTATTTTATAGATATCTTTATACATCTTGACACACATCTGAGCGCCCTGATCGCCCAGTTCGGCCCGTATATCTACGTGATCCTGTTCCTCGTTATCTTTTGCGAAACCGGTCTTGTTGTCACCCCTTTTCTGCCAGGAGACTCACTGCTCTTTGTTGTGGGCGCATTTGCGGCAAAGGGCGATTTTGAATTACCCCTAATTTTCGGAGTCCTATGTGTGGCGGCCATAACCGGCAACATGGTCAACTATCAGGTCGGCCGCTATATTGGGCCGAAGGTATTCCAGGGAGAGACTCGTTTTCTGAAAAAGGAATATCTGGACCGCACCCATGAGTTTTACGAAAAGCATGGCGCAAAGACCATCGTCATCGCCAGGTTTCTGCCGATTATCCGCACGTTTGCGCCGTTTGTGGCCGGCATCGGACGCATGGGCTACAAACGCTTCGCGATTTATAATATTGTCGGCTGTGTTGCCTGGCTGGGCGCTTTTATCCTTGGCGGCTACTTTTTCGGAAATGTGCCGGTTGTTAAGCAAAACCTTACTATTGTGATACTCGCTATTGTGGTCATTTCATTTGTCCCGAGCGTGATCGAGTTTTTACGCCAGCGGCGCAATCTAAAGAAATCAGAATAGCTGTCATTGGCGGACATATCGAAGTCTCGCCAAATCAGAGTGGGCTCTCTTTGTCATCTCGACCGTAGGGAGAGATCTTGCCTTACACTCCACTGAGATTTCTCCCTACGGTCGAAATGACAATAAGTGGCAATTGAAAGAGATTGGAGTTTCTGGTGAGCCTGTCGAACCATGGCGAGATGAGAGATGGATACTCATGACGGGCATCTTATTGTTTACAAAAAATATTTTTTTCCATTGACAATTCCGGGATTATTTAGCTTCGCTTAACGGCAGTGTCATCGTAACAATCAGCCCTCCGCTTTCTGCATTGCATGCAACAACAGTTCCACCATGCAGACGCACTGAGCGTTCGGTAATGGCAAGTCCCAGCCCCACCCCGCCGCTCTTCCTGTCGCGGGCATTGGAAATACGGTAAAACGGGCTGAATATGTTGGCGAGTTCCGAGTTAGGCACGCCGGGGCCGCTGTCTCTTACAGATATCTCAATGGCGTCCCTGTCCTGATCCGGAATTTTCATATCAATCGAAATAACACTATGTTCAGGAGTATATCTGATAGCGTTGCGGACTATGTTCTCAATAGCGCGCCGCAGTAATTCCCTGTCACCTGTAACATAATATTCTTTATCTGCGGTGAACTGCACAGAGCGGCCTGACTGTCCGGCTTCAAAATCCGCGTCTGCAACTATTTCATGAATCAGGCCTGTTATATCGAATGAGATCAATGACTGCTTATCAAGGCTGCCCTCCATTCGGGCAAAAGTGAGGAGTTCGCCTATAAGGTCATTCAGGTTCTCAGATTCCTGCTCAACCCTGTTTAACGCTTTTTCTGCATACGGTCCTGCATGGCTTCTGGCGAGTTCCAGGGCCAGATTGAGACGGGTCAGCGGGGTGCGCAATTCGTGAGAAATATCGCCGAGCAACTGACGCTGCGTAGTCATTAACGATTCTATGCGTGTCGCCATCAGATCAAAATCATTCGCGAGATCCGATATTTCATCTCTCCTGCCGCTCATGTTCTTTCCGACACGAGCCTTCAGATCGCCGGACGCAAAACGGCGCGCGGCTTCCCTCAATAAGATAAGCGGCGCGGTCAGATAACGCGCAAACAGATAGCATACCAGCCCGGAGACTGTTAACAACAGCAGCAGACGCATCAGCAGCTCCATGGTAAAATCCATGTGACCAAATTCATGCGGAGGGGGCGGAGGCCCATGTTCATGCTGATGTCTCAACTCTGGAGGCTGAGTCTCCCCGATTATCACATAAACCTTATTATCGGGACCGGTTATGGGCGTTGCCAGAAGAAAGGCCGGCGGCCCGGGCAACTCCTCGGCCTTGCCGCTTTTGCGGGCCTTTTCGGCAATGGAAATGGCGTGCGGAGGCAGTCGCAGATTGCTGATCTCCATGTTGTCCTGATCGAGGATATATGCAAAAATCTCTTTTTCCTTTCGCAATCGCCCTGTCGCATCCAGAAGAGCTTTTTTGTCATCTGAAACATACTTTTCAACCGCAGCCCGCCCATAGGAGATCAAATCGTCAAGGGGTGGACGCTCTCCCCTGTCCCTGAACGGGCCCGAGCCTGTCAGTTTGTCGAGCAGGAGCTGCATGGCTATGACCATGATAATCGCAAAAAGAAAACTGAGATATATCTTGAAAAAAATACCGCGTTTCGACATCAGGGAAACCTTGCTTGTTTCAGGCATGGAAACTATCGTGATTTGCGCTGTTAGCATAAAGATAGCCGACGCCGCGCACGGTTTTGATACGATCCATTCCGGAACTGTCCGAGCCCAGTTTTTTCCTCAGTTTACTTATATGTACGTCGATACTGCGGTCATATGGGGAAAGAGCCCGGTTCAGGACAGACTGCATGAGCTCTTCGCGTGGCACGAGTTGCCCGGCCCTGCGGATCAGCATCTCAAGGAGGCAGAACTCCACGGAGGTAAGATCAACCGGCTCTCCGCAGCGGGAAACAACACGCGCGCCCGGATCAAGCTCTATATCGCCGATTTTCACTCTGGCGGGAGCGTCGGGTGTAATAACATCCGGTTTGCTCTGTACGCTTCTGCGCATAACTGCTCGTATCCTTGCGAGTAATTCACGCGCGTTGAACGGTTTGGAGAGATAATCGTCAGACCCCATTTCGAGACCGACGACACGGTCGACATCATTGCCGCGCGCGGTCAGCATAATTACAGGCGTAGAGATCTGTTTGCGAATAGCCTGCAATACCCCGAATCCGTTCATTCCCGGCAGCATGACGTCCAGAACTATCAGAGAGTAGTCGCCGCTCAGGGCCATATTCAGCCCCGTGTCTCCGGCATGCGCGCAGTCGATGGCATATCCTTCGCGGCCCAGGTATTCGGTCAGAAGCTCTGAAAGTTCAACATCATCGTCGATAACAAGTATGCGTTCCATTAACAACCCCGATCTTTTTTGTAATAATTACAGTTTAACTTATTTGCAATACTTTTGACGTAAAGAAGTGTGAAGGATTACTCGCTAAATATTGCATTTCTTTACACCATATTAAGGCAAATTAATACTGATAAATCAATAATTTCCGATAAGAAAAATATGCCGGGAATGATTTTCCCGGAATGCGCTGAATAACCCGGTTATAACCGCATTAAAGGCCTGAAACAGCGGATATTTGCAGTGGCATGTGCCTTGCTCAATTGATTGGCCCCGATTCGCGGAAAAAAGAGCGGGTGGATGGAGGTGTAGCCTTAAAAAGGGATTTTCCCCAGGAGATGGGCCGCCGCGGACTCTATCTATCAAGTATTAACAGAAGTTAGTGACAGGAGGGACAGATGTCAAGTGAAATAGGAGGTATAAGCAGTATCAGTTCGTCGTACATGTCGCAGCAACAGAAAAGTATATTCAGCAAGATTGATTCTGACGGCGACGGCAATGTTACGAAAAGCGAAATGAGCGACTGGCTCACGAGCACAAGTACGAGTACGAGTAGCTCCAGCGTGGATGATATTTTCAGCCTGCTGGACAGCGACAGTGACGGCAACATCACCAGCTCGGAAATGGAGAAAGCGCAGTCGGCAATGCAGTCGCTTAGCGGCTCCATGCCGCCACCGCCGCCGCCACCGGAAAGCAGTTCATCAACTGATGATTCCGACGATGCGGAAAGCGCGTTCAGCACAATCGACTCCGACGGAGACGGTGTTATTTCAAGCAGTGAGCTGAGCTCAATGCTGGCCAATGGGCCGACAAGCAGCATGTCGGCTGATGACATCATGAGCATGGCTGATACAGACGGTGATGGTTCGATCAGCGAAAGCGAATTCACCTCGACTTTCGACACCGTCCATGAGGCAATGATGAGCGGCAGTAGCGCATCAACAGACACCTCGGGAACCGCTGAGACTAGCGATTCATACAGTTCTATCCTTGCAAGTCTGATCGACGAGTTAAACGGTTCCTCGTCATCAAGCTCTGACTCATCAACATCGCAAAGGATATCGCTGATGCTTCAAAGCCTTTTGAGCAGTTACTCACAGTCAAGTACAGGCAGTTCCAGTACAAGTTCGAGTTCAGAAGGGACAAGCTCAATATCATCTATGCTGACATCAAGCTTGTACGCATAGAGCTTTATGGTATGTGATTGAGCGATCACCGTCGATGTTAAAGAGGAGGCTGAAATGCAGCCTCCTCTTTTTTTGGTAAAAATCGGGATGCAATAATTACCGCGAGACTCCGATATGGCCCCCCATGATGTCTATTTCAACCACGTTTGGTTTTTTGATAAACATTCCGGGTGAAAATCAGGTCGGATTTTTTCAAATGAACAGTCCAATATAAATTCCGTTTTTTTCGCAGGAAGCAATACCAGGAAAAAAATTCCGGGAAAAATTTTCCCGGAATACGTTGAAAAGGCGGTTTTGACCGCGCAAAAGGCCCGCAAAAGCGGATATTCGAGGTGGCATGCGTTTTGCTTGTATAGGATATACCGATAGCCCGATTCTCAGAAAACGGGGCGGGTTGCCGGCGCTATAAGGGGAGATCATTGAGAGATGGACTATTGATGCTCTATTTATAAATATTAACAAGACCGAGTAAAGGAGGCGCATTATGTCAGATGCTATAAGTAGTATAAGCAGTATAGGTTCATCGTACGTGTCGAAGAAACAGAACGGTGTATTGCACAAGATTGGTTCCGACAGCGATAGCAATATCAAAAATAGTGGAAATAACTCCGGGATCACGGACTCCAATAGCGACGTGAGTAGTGCAATAAACAAGATTGATTCTGGCAGCGACAGCATCATCAACAGCAAGAATTTGAAATCGGCCATGCCGTCTCTCGGCGCCGCCACGACCCAGCCTGCGGATGATAAGAAAACAATGCAAACTTCTGAAGGCAGCGACGCATCTAAAGTAACTCTTGCGAATATGGTCGACTCATTGAACGCTTCCTCGACAACATCCGGGACGGACGAAGCTGTAGCGCAGCAGAAAAATCAACTGCTTCAGGTGGCGCTGAGCAGTTATAAGGCGCCTGTCACCAATAATCAGGATCTGATTGACAAAGGTATATCACTGATGAAATCGGGATTATACGCATAGCTCGCCGCAGCTTACAATTCTTCTGTCAATTTCATATCTTCAGGGGGGCTGCCCGCAGTCTCCCCTTTTTTTGCGCCGGCAGCGGCTCCCGTCGTCTGAATAATGACGGATTAGTGTAAAATATTCAGAATGATACGTATCGGAGGCCTCTCAATACAATGAGTTCCAAAGGCAGGATAGCGCGCGCCGCCGGACTGATGTCCGTTGCAACTCTCATCAGTCGTATACTCGGATATGTCAAGGACATGATCCTTGCCTCATATTTCGGCGCATCCTCAAAATCGGATGTCTTCTTTGTCGCATTCCGCATACCGAACCTGCTCAGGGAACTCTTTGCCGAAGGCTCCATGTCCGCGGCATTCGTGCCGGTCCTTACCGAAACGCAGATCAAGGAAGGACGCGGGGCTGCCAATCGGCTGGTAAGGGTTGTATTCATCTTCCTGCTCGCAATTGTCGGCCTGCTATGCGCGCTCGGCATCATATTTGCGCCTGCGATAGTGACCGTCATGGCCCCCGGATTTGTTGATGATCCGGTCAAATTCGGTGATGCGGTTCTGCTCACGCGCATCATGTTCCCGTTTCTGCTCTTCATCAGTCTTGCCTCGCTCGTAATGGGCGCGCTGAACACCCGCGGAGTATTTTTCATCCCCGCGCTTGCCCCGGCCCTGCTCAATGTAGTGACTATCATCAGCGTGGTTGTATTCGCCTCCAACTTTATCAATCCCATCGTTTCTGTGGCGATAGGAGTGGTTGCAGGCGGCCTGGTCCAGTTTTTATTTCAGATCCCTGCCTTCTGGAAACAGGGATACGCCTTTTTCAAAAAAAAGGAGGAAGAAGCAGGCGGTAAACTTGGAGTCAGGGAAATATGGAACCATCCCGGCCTGCGACGTATCGGCAAACTGATAGCGCCTGTGACCATGGGCATGGCCGTGCATCAGATCAATACCTTTGTCGGAACCATACTGGCGTCTTTTTTAGCGACCGGAAGCATTACATATCTGTACTATTCGATGAGGCTTGTCCAGTTCCCGGTTGGTATCTTCGGGGTCGCGATGAGCATGGCGATACTTCCGGCCCTTGCCGAACATGCGGCAAGAAAAGAGTTCGATATACTGAAGGACGATTTTTCTTTCTCCCTCCGCCTGCTCTTTTTCATCACAGTTCCGGCCATGGTCGGTCTTATAGCGCTGCGTCTGCCGATTGTGAGCGCCCTTTTTGGCCATGGCGAGTATACAGTCGAAGCGATCTTCTGCACTGCCGACGCGCTGATGTATTATTCCCTGGGCATTTGGGCCATTGTCGGGACGCGGGTTTTAACATCCACCTTCTATTCCATGCAGGACACCAGGACACCTTTAAGGATAACTGTATTCAGCGTTATTACGAATATTGTCTTCAGCCTCCTGCTCATGGGGCCAATGCTGCATAACGGTTTGGCGCTGGCGAGTTCCATAGCCGCTGCGATCAGCTTTTTCCTGCTGTTCTATTTTTTACGAAAAAGGCTCAATGGCGTCGGCACGGGCCGCATCATCGCTTCCTTTGCAAAAACCGGCGCAGCCGCGGTCCTTATGGGAATTTGCGGCTGGATTGCGGCAGACAACGCTATCTGGACAACAAGCGGCAATATCTCCGGGAAGGCCGGGTTGCTGGCTGCGCTGATGACAGGAAGCGCAATCATCTATTTTGCGGCTGCCTGGCTGCTGCGGAGTGAAGAGATGCTTTACGTCATCCGCAAATTGCGCGAAAAGTTAAAAAAGAGTTGATGGATATTTAACCCCGAATTGTCACTGGAAAGAAAATAGAATGTCCGTCATGAGTATCCATCTCTCGTCCCGCCGTTAATAAAAAGCAGTTAGCAGTCAGCTATAAAGCCATGAGCTAAAAACTAACAGCAAAAAGACTTCGATATGGCTACTCATGATGTCTGTTTCAACCGGTTTTGGTTTTATATTGAACATTCTGGGATAATGATTATAATGACATAAAGTACGGCGACTGGAGGGCAGTGTGATAGTCAAAACATTAACGGTAGGCCCGATTCAGGCAAACTGCCATATAATCGGCGACGAAGAGAGCGGAAAGGCAATGGTGGTAGATCCCGGCGACGAGATCGAAGAGATCAGGGATATCGTGGAGAAAAACGGACTGAGGGTTGAAAATATAGTATGCACGCACGGCCACTTTGATCATATCGGAGCAGTGGGGGCCCTCAAAGCGATAACAGGCTCCGATGTGCTCATTCACAGGGATGACTTGGACATATACATGTCGGCCACGAAATTGGCGCTCTGTTTCGGTATAAAGGTAGAAGCCCAGCCCGATCCGGACCGGTTCATCGGGGACGGCGATTTAATCAATATAGGAAGTCTGAGCTTCAGGGTAATACATACGCCCGGCCATAGTCCCGGATGCATTTCCATTTATGGCGAGGGAATCGTCCTGACCGGAGACACACTTTTTGCAGGCTCAATCGGCAGGACCGATCTGCCCGCAAGCGACGGCTCTCTGATCGGTAATTCTCTTGGCAGGCTCATGAGACTTCCTGATGACACCGTAGCGCTGTGCGGACACGGACCGTCAACTACAATCGGGCAGGAAAGAAGAGGAAATCCGTTCTCTTACCTTTTCGCCTGAAAACCTGCGCTGCAGAAATACGGCATCCGGACATGACGAATCATGATTGATTCTATCTGTTCGACTATGTTGGTTAAGGCAAAAGCGGAGAGTATATATTATCAACTGGTTTCATCTATAATACAAAAGGCTATTTGGCTCTTGACCCCGAAGACTTGAAGGCTTTGGGGATTTTTTTTTGGAGGTTTACCATGAGCGTTAAGATTTATGTCGGGAACATCTCTTTCAGCGTATCGGAAGACGATATCAGGGGCCTTTTTTCCACATTTGGAGAGATCCAATCAGTGAAATTGATTACCGATCCGCAAACAGGAAGGCCTCGCGGTTTCGGCTTCGTTGAGATGGCGTCGGATGAGGATGCGCGCAAGGCTATTGAGGAGCTGAATAACAAATCTTTTAAGGACAGGAATCTTGCGGTTTCCGAGGCGAAACCCCAGCAGCCCAGAGACAAGGGTTTTGGAAACAGGGACAGAGGTTTTGGAGCCAAAAAGAAAAGTGGCGGTTATGGCGGCGGCGGGAGGCCGGACAGGGGAAGGAGATAATATCTTTTGAATATAAAAGTTCTGGATAACGATGTTGAAAGGGCGCTGAAAACACTTAAAAACAAACTTCAAAAAGAGGGCCTTTTCAGGGAGATAAAAAACCGGGCGTTCTATATGAAACCGTCAGTAAAGAGAAAACGCAAGCAGGCAGAGGCTCGCAAGAAAAAAGCCAAGGCCGCAAGGTTCAGCAGGGATAGACATTAATTTGCAGATTTTGTTATATTTTCTTTCCTGACTTGCGGGCTAAAATAGCCCGGATATTTCATAGCTGCGTCAGGGCGTTGTACACAATATGGAGGGGTGGCTGAGCGGTTGAAGGCGGCGGTCTTGAAAACCGTTGTAGGGGTGACTCTACCGTGGGTTCGAATCCCACCTCCTCCGCCATTCTTGATCAATGGCGCGATTGACGGTGGCTTCCATCCGATATCCGCTCTATGCCAATATGATTCGGAGATTATGACCGAATGTCAGGCAACATACTCGATATAAAAAATCTTTCTGTTTCATTCGGCAAGCCCGGACATCCGTTCGATGTAGTATCGGACGTGTCCTTCGATATCCTCAAGGGAGAGGTCTTTGGCCTTGTCGGCGAGAGCGGCAGCGGCAAAAGCATGACTGCCCTGTCCATCCTTCGCATACTGCCCGACAACGCGTCTGTATCCGGCAGCATAATTTTCAAAGGCAAAGACCTGCTTTCAATACCTGAAGACGAGATAAGAAACATACGGGGCCGGGACATCTCGATGATATTTCAGGAGCCGATGACATCCCTCAATCCCGTTCTAACCATAGGATATCAGGTGGCTGAGTCCCTGCTTGCGCATTTCGACATATCCAAAGCCGAGGCAATGACCAGGGCAACCGATCTTTTGAAGTCCGTCAGTCTGCCGGAGCCCGAACAGCATATGAAAGATTATCCCCATCAGCTTTCTGGCGGCATGCGGCAGAGGGTAATGATTGCGGCTGCAATAGCATGCAATCCATCATTGCTCATCGCGGACGAGCCCACCACTGCGCTAGACGTGACAATACAGGCGCAAATACTCGACCTGTTGCAGGGTCTGAGAAGAGAGCTCGGAATGGCTGTATTGCTGATAACTCACGACCTGAGCGTCATTTCGGAGCAGGCGGACCGGGTTGCGGTCATGTATGCCGGAAGGATAATGGAACTCGCATCTGTCGCCGAATTGTTCAGGACCACCCGGCATCCCTACACTATCGGACTGATCAAATCCATGCCTGACAGAAAGGGCGTCTCTCTGAAACCGATACCCGGTTTTATCCCTTCTCCGGATCAATATCCTCAGGGTTGCAAATTTTCCGACAGGTGCGATATCGCGACCGATAAATGCCGGGAGACTGAGCCCGCGATGGTTGAGGTCGCAGAGGGCCATTTTGTAAGGTGTGCAAGGGTGAACGGGCGAACGGCAGAATAATGAGTGAACTGATCAATAATATAGCAGCGCCTGCCGGAAACAACGAATTCCTGCTTGAGGCAAGGGACATAACCAAATATTTTCCTGTGCGCTCCGGGGCTGGCAGGGCGGGGAAGCTCCTCAAAGCCGTTGATGGGGTAAGCTTTGGCATAAAGCACAACAGTGTGTTCGCTATTGTAGGCGAAAGCGGCTGCGGGAAATCTACGCTGGCAAGGATAATGGTGAAACTCCTTGATCCCACATCCGGGACGCTATTATTCAGGGGGCAGGACATATCTGAGCTGGCCGGCGAAGGCTTGAAGAACTTTCGGAGATCAGCGCAGATAATATTCCAGGACCCTTTTGCATCGCTCAATCCACGCATGAGGATTGCGGATGTGCTGGCCGAGCCATACAAGATACATAACCTGGCGCCGCGTAATGAAATAAGGGGGAAAGTTATCGAACTGCTCGGCAGGGTCGGGCTGAATGAAGACTCTCTCTTCAAATACCCTCATGAATTCAGCGGAGGCCAAAGGCAGAGGATATGCATAGCGAGGGCTCTTAGCGTCTCGCCGGAACTCATAGTTGCGGATGAGCCCCTTTCCGCCCTTGACGTGTCTATTCAGGCGCAAACGCTGAATCTGCTCCAGGATATCAGGAATGAGATGGAGTTGTCGATTATCTTCATCAGTCACGACCTGAGAGTGGTGCGCTATCTTAGTGATGAGGTTGCGATCATGTATCTCGGACGTATTGTCGAAAAAGGCCCTACGGAACTCATTTTCAGCGGCCCCAGACATCCTTATACGGAAATGCTGCTTGCGTCGGCGCCTAAACTTAAATACGGCTCTGCGGAAGCTACTCTCCTGCCGGCGTCTTCTCCAGTTTCGGGAGATATACCGGGCGCGGTCAATATACCTTCAGGCTGTCCTTTTCATCCGCGCTGCCCCAAAAGATTCGGACCCTGCGAAAAGATTTATCCAGGATTGCTGGCCAGCGGAAACTCTACTGTCGCATGCCATCTCTATAAAGACCGGGGTTAATCGCCTTTTTTGACTCCGCCCTTTGATTTCCCCCCTATTTGCATTAATCTATATATATCAAATCCTCAATGCGGATATAAACAGAAAAATTTTTTCGGATAAGGAGAGACGGCATGTTTAAAGAATTCAAGGAATTTGCAATGCGCGGCAATGTGGTGGATCTGGCTGTAGGTATAATCATCGGCGCTGCCTTCGGCAAAATAATCACATCTCTTGTAAATGATATTATCATGCCTCCGGTAGGCCTGCTGCTCGGCAAAATGGATTTTGCAAGCCTGTTCATTTCACTTTCCGATAAGACCTTTGCTACCTTAGCGGAGGCCAAGGCCGCAGGGGCCGCAACGATCAATTACGGTGTATTTATCAACACTATGCTCGATTTCGTTCTGGTCGCCTTTGCGGTTTTTATTCTTGTCAGGCAGATCAACAAAATGAAACGCTCGGAGGAGGCCGCGCCGGCCAGTACTAAAGATTGTCCGTACTGTTTTTCGAAAATATCGATCAATGCGGTTCGCTGCCCGAACTGCACATCGGAACTGAAGCCTGAGGCATAGCGGTAATTTCAGGATTAACCCCGGAATTAGCACTAAAATAGCCGTCCTTGGCGGCCATATCGAAGTCCCGGCGCAGGATGCCGTATTCGATTGGAAAATAATATTATGCGTTAGCCTGTCAATCAGGTTGATATGATGAACTGCGGAGTTTTGGCGGGACGAGAAATGGCAGGCCATGACGGCCGGCGCAGTGTTTTTATCTGCTATTTTTCTTTAATGACAATTCCGGAATAAGCGAACAACACCAGCCGCGATCTCTTCATCCCCAGGGAGAGTTTTTTGCAGAACTTAACTACGTCAGGCTTCGGACTTTACCCCGAGAAGGTTGTTTATCTCTTTTATTATCTCCGGTTCGGTCCAGTTCTGCTGGCCGAAGCGTTTTTTTACGACTATCCCGTTTTTATCTATCATGAAAGTCATCGGTATCATGAATGCCTTGTAAAGCGTTTTCGAGACATAAAGTCTTTCATCGTGCAGTGTCTGAAAGGACGCAGGATTCCTCGATAGAAATGCCTTTGCGGCAGAAAAAGACCTGTCGGTTGAGACCCCGATAATCACCAGCCCGCTGTCCCTGAAAAGTGAATATAATTTGTTCAGGGAAATAAATTCTTCGCTGCCGGTCGGACACCACGAGGCCCAGAAGACGAGGAGAATAGCCCTGCCTTTATAGGAAGAAAGGGTTACCGGTCTGCCGTCCATGTTATTCAGCGTGAATTCCGGGGCTTTTTTGCCCATGACAAGCTTGTCTACCGCATAAGGCGACGGGTTTTCTTCCGCTGTTGCAAATGCCGGCAACATAAAACTTATGACAATTAGAAAAATAAACAGCCGTGAAAACTTCATTTTATCATACCGGCGCATTACCTGCCATTTTAGACCTGATATCAGTTATTACCGCTGTTTCCCGTCCGGAGATTTATATAATCCCCATATTCTTCAGGACCTCAATCAGTTTGTCCCGGTTGGTCTCGGACATGCGGCAGAGTGGGAGCCTGAACTCTTCCTCGACCCTGCCCATGATTGCAAGAGCCGTCTTGACAGGTATCGGATTCGTTTCAATGAACATCGCCGCATTAAGCGGTTCCATTTTGAAATGCAGGGCCCTCGCTTTTTTTATGTCCCCGGCTTCCCATGCATTGTACGTATCCGCAAACTCTTTCGGGGCGACGTTTGCTGTTACAGATATGCCGCCTTTACCGCCGAGCGCCAGCATAGCAAAGGTTGTGAAGTCGTCGCCGGATATGACGGCCAACCTGTCGCCGCAAAGACGAATGAGATCGCTTGCCTGCCTCATATCGCCGGTTGCTTCCTTTATGCCTACAATGTTATCGAATTCCGCCAGTCTTGCCACAGTTGCAGGCAGCATATTCACCGCGGTGCGGCCCGGGACATTATAGAGCACAAGCGGGAGATCGACCGCCTGCGCGATGGCCTTATAGTGGAGATATAAACCCTCCTGGGTAGGCTTGTTATAATATGGTGTTACCACAAGCGCCCCGTCGGCTCCGAGCTCTTTTGTCCTTTTCGTGATCAGTATCGCTTCGTCGGTCGAATTTGCTCCCGCGCCTGCCAGCACCGGGATCCTGCCGTTGATCGTTTTTACTGCAACCTCGATAACATGATAATGTTCCTCGAAGTCGAGAGTTGACGCCTCTCCTGTCGTACCGCAGGGAACTATGCAGTGCGTGCCCTGGGCAATCTGCCATTCTATAAGGTCACAGAATCTTTTCTCGTCGAATTTGCCGTTGGCGAACGGCGTAACAAGCGCCACCATCGAACCTTTGAACATATATGCCTCCCGCGGCCTATGATTATTAAAACAACTGAATACCGGCGATATATGCTCCGCCGGAGATGCAGTTCCATTTTACGATACCGGACAGATTGGTCTCGCCGAAGAAAATCCTGAGCCCCGGCGAGAGGGCCTTTTCGGATTTGATGCGAAGTCCGCCGGCGCTGATATCGGCTGCTTGCCCCCCTAATGAAACCATTCCCGCTTCCCCGGAGTCGTCTTTGCCAAGCTGGAAATTTATGGGGTGGGCCCAGGGCCTTCTCCTGTGCTGCCTGCGCTCATCCATCATAGTCCATTACCCCTTCGAATACTTTCTCTGCAGGCCCGGTCATATAGACCCGATTGTTTTCAGCCCATTCAATCAACAGCGAGCCGCCAAGAAGCTTTACTTTAACACTGCGTTCCGTCAAGCCTTTAATCATCGCGGCAACCGCTGTTGCGGAAGCGCCTGTGCCGCATGCGAGGGTCTCGCCTGCTCCTCTTTCCCAGACCCTCATGACAAGCTCATTCCTGCTTACAACGTTCACAAACTCGACATTCGTCCGCTTCGGGAACAGGAGATTATTCTCGATTACAGGGCCAATGCTTTTTACAGGGAATCCTGACACGTCTTCATCGAGAAAGATGACCGCATGGGGGTTCCCCATGGAAACCAGTGTCATATGGAATTTGTTCCCTCCGACATCCAGGGGATAATCTATAACCGGCGGCTCAACCTGGACATTGGAAGGCACCAGCTTCGGGTCGAATATCGGCTCTCCCATATCCACCCTGACAGAATCTCCCGAACGTTCAGGCCTGATGATGCCTGCCAGAGTCTCAACATCCAGTATTATCTTGTCGGAAAGTTTGTTGTCCCAGATATATTTTGCAAAACAGCGGATGCCGTTTCCGCACATCTCCACCCTGCCGCCGTCGGCATTATAGATATCCATTCTGAAATCGGCCACTTCGGACGAATAAAGCAGCAGCATCTGGTCCGCCCCTATACCATACCAGCGGTTGCAATATTTTACTGCAAAGGCCGTCGGGTTGGACAGGCTGACCGAGCGGCAGTCGATCAGTATGAAATCATTGCCTGCGCCATGCATCTTGGTGAAGGGTATTTTCATTTTATAAACTCCGGCACTATCTCTCCGCTGACAAGATCTTTAAAAGTCTCTCTCTTGCGGACAAGAGCGAAATCTCCGCCGTTCACCATGACCTCGGCGACTCTCGGGCGGCTGTTGTATGTGGAGGACATGGAATATCCGTATGCCCCGGCGCTCATGACGGCAAGATATTCGCCCTGCTTTACCGTCGGTATCATGCGGTCCTTTGCCAGGAAATCTCCCGACTCACATATAGGGCCGACAACATCGGCAATGATCGTGTTCCTGCGCCCCTTGACCACCGGCTGAATATGATGATATGCGTTATAGAGCGACGGCCTCATAAGGTCGTTCATGCCTGCGTCTACTATCACAAAATTTTTCTCTTCCCCTTCTTTAAGATAAAGCACCTTCGTAACAAGTATACCTGCGTTGCCGACGAGTGACCTGCCGGGCTCAAGCACGATTGTTAGATCGCGTCCTTTCAGCATCGGCAGAATCCGGTGTGCAAGATCAGCCGGCACAGGCGGATTCTCATCAAGATAATTGATACCCAGACCGCCGCCCATATCGAGGTGACTGATCGTCACGCCGATCTTTGCCAGTTCATCGATCAGCAGAAGCGCTCTTTTGAGAGAATCGACAAACGGAGACAGCTTTGTGAGCTGGGAACCGATATGCGTATGGATGCCGATCACCGATATATTCTTCAGGCTGTCCGCCAGCCTGTAATGATCTACAGCGTTCTCAATGGGTATGCCGAACTTGTGTTTCTTCAACCCTGTGGATATGTAAGGATGCGTCTGGGGATCGATATCAGGATTGATCCTCAGGGCCACAGGAGCCTTCACGCGCATTTCTCCGGCAATGCGGTCGATTTCGACCAGTTCATTTGCGGACTCCGCGTTAAACATAAGTATTTTGCTGCGCAAGGCGTACCTGATCTCCTCTTCAGTCTTGCCCACCCCGGCATAGACGATCTTTTTGGCCGGAACGCCGGCCTTCAGAGCCCGGAACAGCTCACCTCCGGAAACCACATCAGCGCCTGAGCCATGCTTTGCAAAAAGCCTGATGACCGCCGCATTGGAGTTGGCCTTCAGGGCAAAACAGATTATGTTCCGTCTGTCTCTGAAAGCGTCATCATAAGCCTTGATATGGCGCAAAAGCGTCTTTGCGCTATAGATGTAAACCGGACTGCCGAATTTTGCTACGATATCCTTTACAGGAACGTCTTCAGCGTAAAGCTCACTCTTCCTGTAGTTGAAGAAATTCATGGATTACCTCTCGACCGATTGATCACACATTTGTTTTTTTAACATAATCGTATTCAAATAGTCAAAAAACTGCAATATTCAAAATAGTTACTTATGAGTTCATATTTTTTATACGGAATTGCCGGCTAAAAAAAAGTAATAAACAAAAGTGAGAGTCACCATAAATATATTTAAGATATCATAGCGCGGCAGACAGCCGCATACCTGCCCGCCTTATATATCATCCGGAACCTGTTCTGTGCCCGGCGCGACCAGCGTGGAGCCGGGATAAGTAACGGTAACGGGAAACTGGCGTGTTTGCCTGTCCCGGCAAATATTCCCTGTGATTTGACCATGTCCGGAGCGTTGTGATATATTCCACGATCAAGCAAGGTCTGTTGAGCCCAATCAGCGGTTGACCGCTGAATTTGGGGCTTTGATTAAGGATAGCTGGAATTTGCCGCAGGGCATACCGGGGATCCGGCGTCACGGCTGACGTTCCGAAGCCCTGTATGTTTCAGTTGCATTTATTAACATAAATCGTATTGGCCGAAGGCCGAAGGTGGATTTTATGCAATACAAAGCCTGGTTCCAGTGCATCAACCCCCAGTGCAAGGCGAAGTATCCGCTGAACAAAATAATATACCGCTGCGAATCCTGCCAGTCCCTGCTCGAAGTGCGGCATGATATGAACGCCCTTGCGCGTCGCGACGCCAAGGCATGGATGAAGTTGTTCGAGGACCGCTATAAGTCCACCCAGTGGCCTTATGGCTCCGGAGTCTGGGGCAAGAAAGAGTGGATACTGCCGCAGATCGCGGACGACAACATCGTTTCATTATATGAAGGAGGCACCAACCTGTTCTGGGCCGAGCGGTTCGGCAAGATAATCGGCCTCGACAATATCTGGATCAAACTCTGCGGCAATTCTCACAGCGGCTCGTTCAAAGACCTCGGCATGACCGTTCTTGTGTCGCAGGTCAAGCAGATGATCAGCGAAGGCGTTCCGATACAGGCAGTTGTGTGCGCTTCCACCGGCGACACCTCGGCTGCCCTCTCGGTCTATTGCGCGGCTGCGGGCATCCCTTCAATCGTGCTGCTTCCGAAAGGAAAGATTTCTATAGCTCAACTCGTCCAGCCCATCGCAAACGGATCGCTGGTCCTGTCGCTCGACACGGATTTCGACGGCTGCATGCGCCTGGTACAGGAAATTACAAAGGATGAGACCCTGTATCTCGCAAACTCCATGAACTCGCTGAGGATCGAAGGGCAGAAGACGGTTGGGATCGAGATCGTCCAGCAGTTCGACTGGCAGGCCCCTGATGTGATCATCATACCCGGCGGGAATCTGGGTAATGTTTCGGCGCTCGGAAGCGGTCTGCTCATGATGCGCGATCTCGGCATTATCACCAGATTGCCGCGCATAGTTGTCGCTCAGGCGGAACATGCCAATCCGCTGTATCGCTCTTATCTGAAGAATTTCGAGTCGTTTGAGCCGATGCAGGCGCAGAAAACTCTCGCCAGCGCCATTCAGATCGGCAATCCGGTGAGCGTCGAGAAGGCGATCCGCACACTGAAACAGTTCGACGGCATAGTTATGGACGCTACAGAACAGGAGTTGTCCGATGCGGCTGCGCTTGGAGACAAGACCGGGATGTTCAACTGCCCGCATACAGGGGTTGCATTGGCCGCGCTTATCAAGCTGATCAATTGCGGCAAGATAGACAAGTCCGAGCATGTGGTCGTCATTTCTACTGCGCACGGCCTGAAATTCGCCGATTTCAAGGTCAATTACCATGAAGGGAAAATGGATTTTCCAAGCCGTTATGCGAACAGCCCCATCGAGGCGCCTGCGAGTGTGGATGCGGTAAAGGAAGCGTTGCATGACGCCCTGAACAAGAGGAGGAACGTTAATGACTAAGAAATCTCCGGCGGCAAAGAACTGGAAGCCGGCCACCCTCGGCGTACACGGCAAGGACCGCATGCGGCATGCGCATTTTGCGGTTTCAACTCCTATTGTCCAGACCTCGAATTACTATTTTGAAAACACATCGGACGTTTATGAATTCATGAAGGCCAAGAAAGAGGGCCGGACGATCCGGGAGCACGAATACGGACGCTATGGAAACCCGACCCAGCAGGAGTGCGAGCGCAAACTTGCCGCTATCGAAGGCGCCGAGCGCGCAATACTCTTCTCCACCGGCATGAGCGCGGTAATCCTTACTCTGATGTCTTATATGAAGCCTGACGGCCATATCATATTCACCAGCGACTGCTATCGCCAGACGCGCGATTTTGCGCTCAATACGCTTTCTAAGTTCGGCATAGAGGTGTCCATGGTCGATCCGAATGCAAAGGCCATCGAAAAGGCGATCAAACCCAATACAAATATAATTTTTACCGAATCGCCGACAAATCCGTATCTGCGTGTGCTCGACCTGGCCGCCATCGTAAAGGTCGCCAAGAAACACAAGGTGATGACCATGATCGACGCTACTTTTGCCACTCCATATAATATCAAACCTCTGGATATGGGCATTGATCTCGTTATACATTCCGCCACGAAATATTTCGGGGGCCACAACGATCTTATGGCCGGAGTTACCCTTGGCAAACACGATCTGCTGAACGATCTTTACCGCATGCAGCGGATGATAGGCGCAATGCCCGGTCCTCTCACCTGTTTCCTGCTTGAACGCGGGCTAAAGACATTTGGCTTGCGCATGGAACACCATAACCGCGCGGGTCTGGCCGTTGCCCGCATGCTGGAGTCCCATCCGAAGGTCGAAAAAGTCTGGTATCCCGGTCTTGCTTCTCATCCCGACCGCGCTATAGCTAAAAAGCAGATGAAGGGCTTCGGCAGCGTGGTGACATTTCTTCTTAAAGGCGGGGACAAAGAAACAAGGAAGTTCATCGACTCCCTCGACCTCTTCCTGATTACCCCGAGCCTCGGCGGCAGCGAAAGCCTGGTGAACCAGATGTCCATGATGTCGTTCTTCGATTATCCCGAAGAGTATCGCCGCAACATCGGAATAGTCGACAACCTTGTGAGGATCGCGCTCGGGCTTGAGGATGTGGACGACCTGCTTGCAGACCTTAAACAGGCGCTGGACAAGATATAGTTTTCTTATCACTAAAATTTGCCGGATCCGACAGCGCCGTCAGATCCGGTTTTTTGTTGTGGAGACTTGATGATGACAAGGCAGGGATTATTATATACAATGTAATCATGCAGGCATAAAGGGCCGGCAGCCGCGCATCAGGGCTCACATTTCCGGGAAGGGCAGAGGATAGATGCCGATATGAATTATAAATGTTTGTTCATAGGCGTCCTGTTTGGCCTGTTGGGATTTGCGGGCAACTGGTTCAACCTTCCTCTTCTCGTTGATCTCTATTATCTTTCCGGCTCATTTTTTGTAATGTTTGCGATCCTGCGTTTCGGTTTCCGCGCCGGGATGATAGCGGCCATAATAGCAAGTCCATGCACATATCTGGTATGGGGAAATCCGTTTTCTATGCTTGTGTTCACGGCCGAGGCCGCGTTTGTCGGGTGGCGTGTCAGTAAGCGCGGCAAGACCAATATTCCTGTCTATGATATGCTGTACTGGCTATGCGCAGCCCCGCTTTTCCTGGCTGTTTACTATTATGTGATCGATTACTCCTTTTCCGACATCCTTGTGATTTATCTGAAGCAGGCGGTAAACGGCTTTATGAACACTGTCCTGGCATCCGTGGCCTTTATCCTTTATCTGCGCCACAAAAGCCCTAAAGACAGTGAAAGACCATCCCTCAGTCAATTGACCTATCTGACTGTTATATCTATGGTCATCTTCCCGATATTTGCCTTTCTTGTATTCGAGGCTCAGAAGGAGTTCAGGAAGGAATCCGTAGCCCTTGCGGACGAAACCGATCGCTCAAGCAGAGTCGCGGCGGAACTGGTCGGGATATGGATTGAAGAAAATCATAAGGTCATAAAGACCATGGCCCTTCGGACAGGAGACCCCGATAAAATGCCGCGAAAGGATATGCAGCGCATGGTTGAGACAATAAAGGCCGTGACCCCCGCATTTAACCGTATGGGGGTTTTCGACATCAGGGCAACTACAATAGCATATTCTCCGACGAGAGACTCCCTTGGACGTCCGACAATAGGCGTGAACTTCGCGGACCGGCCTTTTATTCCGATAATGAAATCGACAAAGAGGCCTCTTGTGGGAGAGGTTGTAATGGCAAAGTTCGGGCCTCCTGCGCCGATGATACCCTTTCTGGCTCCGCTTATTGTCAATAATGAATACAGGGGTTATTGCGCCGGTATAATCGAGGCCAGTGAGATGAAACGCTATCTCAGCGGCATAATAGGCGGCAGTATGCGCACAATCACTATTATCGATGAAAAGGACCGTGTAGTTGTCGGCGCAAACGACGGCATGCAGACCATGTCGCAGTATGTCAGGCCGGGGAAGGCGCTTGTCGAGCATGTACGGGGCAATGTCTACCAGTGGTCTCCGGAGCCCGATAAATGGGCAAATGTGCTGCAGAAGTGGAGATTGGTAAGATATGTCAGCGAAACGGAAATAAGTCCGGGACTCAAATGGCGTATTGTTGTTGAATCGTCGTTTGCGCCCGCATTGCGTAAGGTCAGGGCCGAAACTACTATGCTTCTCTTGATTCTATGGGGGCTGATCGTCATAATAGCTCCTGTTTCTTCCGTCATATGCAGCAGCCTTACGTCCGACCTGAGAAGGCTTGAAGAAAATACAAAACGTCTGCCGGAGGCTGTCCGCAAGAGTGAGGCTATCGTCCTTCCCGACAGCAATATAAGGGAGATATCGGGCTTGATCGGTAATTTCAGGGATATGTCGGCCACACTGATCTCTCAGTACGAAAAAATGGATGCGCTCAATGCCGGACTGGAAAAAAGGGTGCAGGAAGCAGAGACGCGTTTCAAGACCCTGTTCGACCGGCACTATGCCGTGATGCTGCTTGTCGATCCCGGCACAGGGAATATAGTAGACGCCAATGAGTCGGCGTGCAAATTTTACGGACATGCCCACGACGAATTCACTGAAATGAATATCGGAGATATAAATCAGCTGCCTCTCAGTGATCTGCAGGACAAGCTTCGCAGCGCAGAAACGAATGACCGCAACCTGTTTGAATTTTCCCATCGGGTGGCGGATGGATCAATAAGAATTGTAGAAGTTCATACTTCACCGATTACAGTCGGCGGACAGACGCTCCTGTTCTCGATAATACACGATATTACAAAGCGCAAAAAAGCAGAAACCGCCTTGCGGGAGAGCCAGGAGAGGTTCAGCAGGCTTTTCCATCTGGCCCCGATATTCATGATGCTGACGGATATTGAGACGGGAAGAATCGTAGAGGCCAACAAATATATACTTGAAACCCGCCGTTGCAGGCCGGAAGATATAATAGGCAAGACGTCAGTTGAAGTAAACTGGATTACGGCTGAAGAACATAAAAATATCATGACGCTGCTCAGGCAGAATAACGGCAAAATGTATGGGCACGACATCAATGTCGTCGCCCATGACGGCAGTCTTGTCCCATGTCTGTTTTTCGGCGAGATAATAACAATCGAAAGTAAAGATTATGTCCTGTCCGCCACCATGAATATAAGCGAGCGCAAGCTCTTTGAGCAGGAGCTTATCGAAGCGCGGAATGCGGCGGAAAGCGCCAGCCGCGCAAAAAGCGCGTTTCTTGCCAATGTGAGCCATGAGATAAGAACTCCCATGAACGGTATTATCGGCATGGTAACTCTTCTTGGAATGACGGAGCTGAATGAAGAGCAGAGCAGGTATGTCGAATGCATTAATATTTCAGCAGGGAATTTGCTGAATATCATAAACGATCTGCTCGATCTGTCCAGGGTCGAAGCCGGTAAAATGCAGCTGGAACAGGCGGAATTCCCGCTCAGACGCTGTATTAATGAGGCGGTCACGACCTTTCTGCCTGTCGCACAGGCGAAGGATATAATTATCAATACGGAGATTTCTCCTGATATTCCTGAAACGGTTATCGGTGATCAGCTGAGGTTTGGCCAGATTCTCATGAATCTGATCGGAAATGCCGTTAAATTCACGCCTGATGGTCAGATAAGTATTACGGCGGAGATTGAAAGCGTCAATCATGAAAATCCCCTCGTTTGTGTGAGTGTAAGTGATACCGGCATAGGGATAGCTCCCGAACATATCGAAAATATATTCAGGCCTTTTGTGCAGGCTGACTCTTCGATAGCGAGGATTCATGGAGGCACGGGGCTGGGATTGACCATAAGCAAGAAGCTTTGCGAACTCATGGGAGGGCATATCACAGTAGAAAGTGTTCCAGGGAAGGGAAGTGTTTTCCATGTCCTTATTCCATTCGGGGCCGGCGAAGGGGGGATTGAACAGAAAGCTGAGGAGAAGATTCCGGATACCGATTCAAAGCCTGATGGGAAAGTTATGTCAATACTTGTAGCCGAAGACCAGGAAATAAGCAGCAGACTCCTCCTGTTCTTTTTCAGAAAGCTTGGGCACAGGGCGATTAGCGTTGAAAACGGACAGCAGGCAATCGAGAAGTGGAGTGAAGGGAGATTTGATTGCATACTGATGGATATAAAGATGCCTGTGATGAACGGGAAAGAGGCGATCTCGTTTATCAGGGAGAAGGAAAAAACGACCGGCGGACATATACCCGTTATCGCTATCACCGCCGGCATCATGCAGGGTGAACGGGAAAAGCTGCTGGCAGCGGGTTTTGATGAATATATTGCAAAGCCGGTCGATTTAAGGGAATTGAAGCGCCTGTTAAGTAAGGTTGTATCCGGCGGGCTCGCGAGCGCCGACCATGCGAAAGGAGAGAACTATCCGGCGTCTGCCGCAAGAAGCATTGACCTGTCCGCGCGAACCCTTAAGTCCGATATTGAAAAAGGGATTGCCCGGAGTGGGGATAAGGATTTTTATTCCGACATGTTGAGAAAATTTGTATTTGAGCATGGTAACGCCGCCGCCGCTATCAGGGACAGGGCTTCAGCAGGAGATTTTTCTTCGGCGGGAGTCGCAGCGCATGCCGTTAAGGGAGTTGCCGGGAATCTGGCGCTTTCAGGTATTTTCAACATTGCGCTGGAGATCGAAAAATCTCTTCATGAAGCGGATATAGGAGCCCTTGTCATTAATGCGGATCTGTTCGAAAGCGCAATTGGTAATCTGAAATCAGCAATGAATGAACTGGATCAGGCAATCGAGCGGGAGGATAATGGCGAGGAGGCTCCGGTTTCAACCCCTGATGAAATAAAGGCGGCTGTTGCGGAACTCGAAACCCTGCTTAAGCGTAACAGTCTTGATGCGAGAACCCAGCTTCTAAAACTCAGGAAAATGCTGCCTGTCAACTTCCGCAGGACGCATCTTGACCCTATAGAGTCGTCACTGGGCAATATGGACTTTGGGAATGCGCTTGCACGGGCGACTGATCTGGCGCAGGCGGTTATAAATTTTATTAAAGGAATGGATTGATATATGCCGGGAGGACCTCATGGAAGCTGATATACGCAGGCCGATTCTTCTTGTGGTGGATGATGAGCCGATCAACATTGAAGTGATAGCCCACTCTGTGGGTGGAGAATACGAAATCCTCGCGGCGACAAGCGGTCAGCAGGCCCTCGATATTGCCGCGCAAAACACGCCCGACCTGGTTCTCCTTGACGTTTCCATGCCGGGGATGGACGGGTATGAAACATTCAGCAGGATGAAAAAAATGGAACCGCTGAAAAACATACCAGTAATGTATGTGACGGCCTTCGGCGCAGAGGAATTTGAATTGAGGGGGCTCAGGCTTGGGGCGGTGGATTACATAGCGAAACCTGTCAGGCCCGCGCTGGTCAGGCAGCGCGTCAAAAATATGTTGGAACTCAAGACTAATCGCGAGCTTCTTGCCGCTCAGGTTTTAGAGCTTCAGGAATTAAACCGGAAGTTGCAGGTTGAAATGGATAATGTAAAGACATTGAGAGGACTGCTTCCGATATGCTGTGTCTGCAAAAAAATAATGGACGACAAGGGATACTGGAATCGGCTCGAAACATATATCGCTGAAAACACAGGAGCGGAGTTTTCTCATGGTTACTGTCCGGAATGTCTCGACAAGGCTATGAAACAAGTAGACATTGACATTCTCCGGGAATCCGGAAAATGATGTTTTTTCAGCAGCTAACGGCGCAGATCCGGGACAAATTCAGCTTAAATACATTGTCAATTTGAATATGCGGCGGTTATAATTATGCTGCGCAAAAGAAGACTCCGGCCCAAAAGGGCAGAGTCTCCTGAAGGATTACCGATAATAGGAGGAACCGGAATGGGTGAAATGAATTTCAGCGATAACTATAATGATCTTTGCCGGCAAAGCGGCGTGGACGCCGGTTTTCAGTTCGAGTTTTTTTGCGAAAGATGCAACGACAAGTGGCGCAGTGAATTTGTGCCGTTCAGCAGCGGACGGGCCGCAGGATGGCTCGGTAAGGCGGCGGGCATGTTCGGCGGCATTCTTGGCGGCGCAGGATCGGCAGTAGAAGGGCTTGCGCAGGCGGGCTGGGGAGAGGCGCGCGACACGGAGTTCAAAAAGGCGATGGAACGGGCCAAACAGCATTTTCACCGTTGCGCAAAGTGCATGAACTATGTCTGCGACAGGTGCTGGAACGAGCAGAAGGGTTTGTGCATGAACTGCGCCCCGAGCCTTGAAGTAGAGATCGAGGCGGCCCGTATGCAGGGCGAGATAGAGGGGGCTGTTGAGGCGGCAACAGAAGAAGGTCGTGCGCGTGGGCAGAAGGCGGCAATAGTCAAAGACCGTCAACTTGTTTGTCCGAAATGCGGCGCAGAAACGCACGGCGCGAAATTCTGTCCCGAATGCGGCGCAAAACTCGCTGTTAAACGCTTTTGTGAGGCATGCGGTGAAGAGGCGGGCCCGGTCGCGAAGTTCTGTCCAGGCTGCGGCAAGCCTATGGCTAATTAGGGATTACTCAGGAAGTTGATCGCCACGCTTTTCTAATCCGCGTAAGGGCATTTCATATTGTTTTTTGCAAAGGCGCAGTCCCCGGCGCAGGGTTCCATATGCACAACCACGCCAGCGCCAGGCCTACAAGAATTACTCCTTCAATAGCCTCGGTGACATTCTCAATCTTGCCGTATCCGTAGTTATGAAAAACATCGGCAGGTTTATTCGACATTTTTATCGCGTAATATAGAAAGACGGAAATGCCCAGGGCCACAAAGGAGATCCCCAGGTCAGCGGCAAGCGCAAGGGAGTTGACGATAACAAGGGTAACGCCTTTAATAATGAAGAGAATGGCGTTGCAGACGAGACTCACCTTTACGGCAAGCATCATTCCTTGCTCATGTTTACCCATTGTCTATTTTATAACAAAAGCGGGAAGATTATAATGGGCCGGAAGAAACAGCTCTTTGAACCCCTGGAAACTCCTTTGATATCAATATTTGTTTTTGTGTTACCCGATTTTCAGCCGGGTATTTGTAGTCGGATGTCTGATACGGTGTGTAGGGTGATATGAATGTTTGGGATAGGATGAAACGTTGTGAGGCCCCGGTATTTATCCTGCCGGATGAAATGATATTTATGCTTAAGCTATATATAGAGAAGGCTGAAAGGAGGTGTGCGACATGAATACACGCGAGGGAGATGAGATGCAAACAATGGTTGTGGAAAACAGAATATGGCGCAGGAGTAAATGCGATATTGATACTTATTGCGCCGCATTCCCGAAGCTGTGGTCCTGTAAAATAGTCGATCTCAGCGAGCGCGGCATGGGGATAGTCTCCACGACTAATATGTATAAGGGCGCTGTGGTTAACTTTACCGATCTCAAGGCGATAGCCAGGGTTGTATGGACAAAGGATAACAGGGCAGGACTGAAAATCATAAATTAGACGTTAAAACCGCCCCCTCTCCCAGCGGAAGGGGGACGGTTTCAGAAAAGTTGTATTTTAGGCAGGCTTGTTGTTGCCCTTACATGTTTGTAGAGGTAAGCTCATATACAGCGGTAATCTTACCGGTGCGGGCATCCACATCCATGTTAAGCGCTTCTCCTATGCCATAAGCGAACCATTGTATATGGGTGACTGCGTACGGCGCCCGGACTCTGTCCAGCCCCATGATATCATTAATGGCGTTTGGCGGATATTCCGTATCCAAATCAATTTTCACCAGTACATTCCTGAATGTGCCTGCGGCTACAGTGATGCTGGCCTGACGCCTCAAATACCAGAGATTGTCAGAATCCACCGGATCCATTAGGTTGGGGATCATCTTGTTCAGTGTTTGCCAGCCGTCAATCACAATTTTCTCTATGTTAAACATATATGCCCCGGGGTTAGTGGAGTATAAGGATGGCTGCATTTAAATTGCCGGGATGAACAAACCGGCGGCTGTTGTACAGGTTTCGAAGATTACAGAGGATTGAAGCAAGAAGCAGTTTCTGAAGGCTAGATCATTACCGGTTTAGTAAAACCCTTTTCCCTGTGGTAAAATGGATTCCATGATAGCGATTATTGATTACGGTATGGGCAATATCAGGAGCGTCGAAAAGGGTTTCCTCAAGGTAGGGGCGGATGTGTGTATAACATCAGACCCCAAGGTAATCGCTGACGCAAGCGGTGTCGTTCTGCCTGGGGTCGGGGCCTTCCGTGACTGCATGGCCAATCTGGACAAACTCGCGCTTATCGATGTCATCAAGAAAGAGATCAACAAAGGTAAGCCCTTTCTTGGCATCTGTCTGGGGCTCCAGCTCCTCTTCACTGAATCCGAGGAGTTCGGGCTTTGCAAGGGACTCGATATTTTCCACGGCAGGGTTGTCCGCTTCAACTTCGACTCTCTGGCCGAAACGCCGTCCGGCAAATTGAAGATACCTCATATGGGATGGAACACCGCAAAGATAGTCCGCAGGCCGCCGGTTTTTGAAGAAATACCGGACGAATCATATTTCTATTTTGTGCATTCCTTTTATGTTGTTCCGGAGGACACGGGCATTGTGGCTACAACCACAAAACATGGCTTGGACTTTGTCTCCATGATCTGGAAAGACAATGTATTTGCAACCCAATTTCATCCTGAGAAGAGCCAGAAGATGGGGCTGAAAATCCTAAAAGGTTTCAACTCCTTTGTTGCTGGAAACAGCTGATGGGCGCGGGGCAATCCGGCTCACCTTCTTCAGGTCCGACAATTCCCGACCGCATGACGGGTGTCATCCTCGGCACCGCCGGGCACATCGACCACGGGAAGAGCGCGCTTGTAAAGGCCCTTACAGGCGCTGACCCCGACAGGCTCAAAGAGGAGAAGGAGCGCGGGATTACTATAGATCTCGGGTTCGCCAATCTCTCATTCCCGGAAAAAAATCTTGTTGTCGGCATCGTGGATGTGCCCGGCCATGAGCGTCTCATAAAAAATATGCTCGCCGGGGCGGGGGGCATAGACATACTTCTTATGGTTGTGGCTGCGGATGAGGGTATCATGCCCCAAAGCCGCGAACACCTGGCGATCTGCAATTTGCTGAAGATAAAAAACGGTATCGTGGTTATTACCAAGACTGATCTGGTGGACAGCGACTGGCTCCAGCTTGTGACGGAAGATGTAAAGGGTTTCGTAAAGGGAACTTTTCTTGAAGGAGCTGATATCATCGCTGTGTCTTCAAAGACAGGCCACAATCTTGATCTGTTGAAGCAGAAGATCTGCGATCTTGCGGCTGCTGTGACTCCGAAGCCTGTCAAAGGTATATTCAGGCTCCCTGTTGACCGCGTATTCACCCAAAAGGGATTCGGCACCGTGGTGACCGGCACGGCCATTTCGGGCGCGATCAATGTTGAGGATGCTGTCGAGATACTGCCTTCAGGCATCAAAAGCAGGGTCAGGGGGCTCCAGACGCACGGCAGGAGTGTGGCGCAGGCGTATGCAGGGCAGAGGATAGGTCTGAACCTTCAGGGCGTTGAGCGCGAGCTGCTGAAGAGGGGCGATGTCGTGGTCATGCCCGACAGATTTACACCGACTAACGCCGTGGATGCCCGGCTTGAAATGCTTGACGGCGCCCCGACAGTGAAGAGCAGGAGCCGCGTGCATTTCTACTGCGGCACATCTGAGAGCCTTGCAAGGATAATCATTTACGGAGCCGATGAAGTGAGGGCAGGGGAGTCATGTTTCTGCCAGTTCAGGCTGGAAGATCCGGTGGTAAGTCTCTCCGGCGACCGGTATATTATCAGGAGATTCTCGCCGCTCGAAACCATGGGCGGCGGCGCGATACTCGATCCTCATCCGGTGAAACGGAAAAGAAAGATGGGGCTTGAGGATCTTGAATTGTTCGAGAGGGGTTCCCTTCCCGATCGGATCGAGGCGCTTGTCAGACGAGCTGGATTCCGGGGATACGGCATTCTTCAGATCGAGGGATGGTTCAGCTCAGAGCTGCCTGAAATCGAAGCTGCTATAGACAGGCTTGCCGGCAGGGGAATACTGACCAGAAACCGCGGCAGGCTTTTCCATCGGGATGTCATAGCGGATTTGGGGCGCAAGCTGAAAGATATATTGAAGAAATATCATTCAGCGAATCCATTAAAGACCGGGATGCCCAAGGAGGAACTCAGGGCGTGTATCATGTCCGAAGCCGGAGAGGGAGACGCAATATTCGATCTTGTTGCGGGCATGGCTGATATTGTTTTTGAAAAGGATGCGGTCAGATTGAAGGCGTTCACTGTGTCGCTCTCGGTTTCCGGCGAGGGTGTCAGAGACAGGATAATTGCGGCTCTGGAGAAGGCTGGTTTTCAGCCGCCAGTGAAGGCTGAACTGGCGCTTGAGCTGCGCATAAGCGAAAAAGAGACTGATGACATGCTGAAGCTTCTTGCCGGCGAGGGCGCGCTGGTGAGGATAAATGACTCTATGTATATAACGCGCTCCCGGCATGAAAAGATGATCGGGTTGCTCAGGGGATTTTTTGCAGCCAAAAGCGAAATGGGGGTTGCCGAATTCAGGGACCTGCTCGCCACATCGCGCAAATACTCGATACCTTTTCTTGAATATCTCGATTCCCACCGTATAACACTTAGAGTTGGGGACATTCGAAAATTCATGTTAAAATGATAGCCATGAACAGAAGGACTATATGGATTGCACTGCTTGTTCTGGCCGGATTTCTGCTTGGGGGTCTGGCATACTATCTTATCGACACGACAGGCTTATCCGGGGGGCGGACCATTGTCCCTAATGTCCCGGCCCATGTGGAGGAGACCGGCAGGGCCTTTGCGGATATAGCGAAGGCAGTGTCTCCCGCAGTGGTGAATATATCGAGCACCAAAATAGTCAGACAGCAATCCGCTGGTGAATCGATGAACTATTTGCCCGGCATTCCGAACGGCAAGGCGCAGAAATTCAGGGAGCAGAGTCTCGGTTCGGGGGTGATCGTCTCATCAGACGGCTATATAGTCACGAACAGTCATGTAATCGAGCAGTCGAACGATATAAGGGTCTCGCTTTATGACAGGCGCAGCTTCAAGGCCAGGGTGATCGGTATAGATTCAAAGACCGATATTGCCATAATCAAGATAGACGCAACGGATCTGCCCGTTATAGCCTGGGGAGACTCGGAAAAATTGCAGGTGGGCGAGTTTGTGCTTGCCATAGGGAATCCGTTCCTGTTGAGCCACACTGTCACAATGGGTATTGTCAGCGCCGTGGGCAGGGCCGATGTCGGGATTTCGGCTTATGAAAATTTTATCCAGACCGACGCGGCTATAAATCCCGGCAACTCCGGCGGTCCGCTGGTGAATATCAGGGGAGAGCTGGTCGGTATCAATAGCGCCATATTCTCGAAAACGGGCGGTTATCAGGGAATAGGCTTTGCTGCGCCGAGCAATATGGTCAAGTTGGTGATGGATCAGCTCATCAAGGTCGGAAAGGTCACGCGGGGCTGGATAGGCGTAACTATTCAGGAACTTACCCCTGAGTTGTCGCAACAACTTGGAGCGGAACATTATCAGGGAGTTCTTGTCAGCGATGTTGCCCGCAACAGTCCTGCGCAGCTTGCAGGAATTACGAGAGGCGACATTATACTCGAATATGACGGGAAAAAGACGATAGATGTCGGCACAATGAGAAATGCGGTGGCCCAGAGCAGGGTAAGTTCGCAGTCACAGGTAAGGCTTATCAGACGCGACAAGGAAATGACCCTGAGTGTAACAGTTGCGGAGTTGCCTGTTGAAGGCGGCGACGCAAAGGCGGGGTTGACGCAGAGGTCCGACTCCCTGGATAATGTGCTCACAGGTATGCGTGTTACGGACCTTAATTCCGTTATTGCAAAACAGCTGGGGATTGAACCGGATGAAAAAGGTGTGGTTGTAATGAATATAGATTCCGGGGCCCCGGCGGATGACGCCGGGCTGAGGCGCGGAGATGTGATTTCTGAAATCAACAGGAGCCGCATATCCAATCTGAATGACTTTAACAGGATAATAGCCCGCATTAAACCGGGTGACAGCGCCCTTCTTTTTGTGAACCGCTCAGGAAGAAAGTTTTATACCACCCTGGAGCCTTGACAGGCCCGCTCGCATGAAAATCGCCATATCTTGATATAATAGTATTATCTTTAAATACGGGTTTATATCCGCAATATTATATTGAGAGGTGATTCTGTTGATTATTTTTATCAGGGTAATATTTATTATCATCTTCACCATGGCAGGCTATCTGTACGGTCTCAAAATTGACGTTCCCATTCCGGGCTTGATTGCAGGGTTATTCCTCGGCGCCATCTTTATCCTTATCGAGGCGAGGCTTAACTATGTCGCATTCGGGTCCATGCTTGGCGGCGTGGTAGGTCTCGGTCTGGGCATCCTGATCGCCAAACTCCTCATCTATCCGCTCTCTTTTTTGATCGTCGATGAAAACATGGCCCTGGCTGCTTTCATTCTGAGCGCGTTTCTCGGATATAGCGGTCTGCTGATAGGGCTTGAAAGGGGCAGGAACATGACGGTCACTTCGATCATGCGGCTCTTCAAGGGACAGGAGCCTGAGGAGGATATCAAAATACTCGATACAAGTGTGATAATCGACGGCAGGATTGCCGATGTCATCGAAACCGGCTTTGTCGCCGGCTCCATCGTCGTGCCGCAGTTCATACTTCAGGAACTGCAGTATATTGCCGACTCTCCCGACCCCCTCCGCAGGACCAAAGGCAGGAGAGGGCTCGACATACTGCATCGCATTCAGAAGCTTTCGAATGTGAAGGTAAGGATTGTCGAGGAGGATTTCCCGAAAATCAAGGAGGTCGACGCAAAGCTGATTGCCCTTGCGCGTTTATTTAACGCCAAGATTATAACAAACGATTTCAACATGAGCAAGATAGCGCAACTCCAGGGTGTTTCAGTGCTGAATATCAATGAACTCTCAAATATCCTGAAGCCGGTCGTGCTGCCCGGAGAACCTCTGAAGCTCTTTATAGCCAAGGAGGGAAAGGAGCATAATCAGGGCGTCGCATATCTCGATGACGGAACCATGGTCGTAGTCGAAAATGCCCGCAGGCTGATCGGCAAATCGGCCGATCTGGTCGTGACCAGCGTGCTCCAGACCACAGCCGGACGGATGATATTCGCCAGGATCAAGGAAGAGGATTGAAGTGAATCGGAAGGTATATGCTATTGTCCCTTCAGCCGGTTCTGGCAGGCGCTTTGGCCCGGAAAAGAACAAGCTTTTTCTGCCGCTCGGAGGGAAGCCGGTTCTCATTCATACCCTTGAAACGCTGAATTCAATATCCCTGATTGCGGATATACTTCCGGTTGTAAGAGAGGAAGACCTCATATGTGCGGCGGGGCTGGTCGAGGAATACGGCCTTTCAAAGATCCGCAGGATTATTCCCGGAGGGGCCGAGAGGCAGGACTCGGTTTACAACGCGCTTAAGGCAATTGACGATGAGACGTCGCTGGTCCTGATTCACGACGGAGGCCGTCCGTTTGCGACGGCCGATATTATCAACAATACTATTTCACAATGCGACGGTTTTGACGGAGTGATTGCCGCCGTGCGCGTAAAGGATACCATAAAGGAGATTGATGGAGCCTCCCGGACTCCCGATGCCCCTTTTGTCGTGCGCAAGACACTTGAAAGGGAACTCCTTTACGCAGTTCAGACACCACAGGTCTTTCCGTTCAGCGTCATTCTTAATGCCCACGAACAGGCGCGCAGGGAAGGTTTTTACGCTACCGACGATGCGGCGCTGGTTGAGCGCTATGGTGGCAGGATAGGTATAGTTGAAGGTTCGTACCGCAATATAAAGATAACGACACCGGAAGATCTGATAATGGCAGAGGTTTTTCTGAAGATTTAGAGGTCATATTTACGGAGGTATATAGTCATGCGGGTAGGCATAGGATATGATTCTCACCGGCTGGTCGAGGGGCGTAAACTCATACTTGGCGGTGTAGAGATACCTTTCTACAAAGGCCTGATGGGGCATTCCGACGCGGATGTATTGTGCCATGCCATTACGGACGCTATCATTGGGGCGCTCGGCAAGGGCGATATCGGGCAGTATTTTCCGGATACCGATCCGCAGTGGAAAGACGCCGACAGCGTGAACCTGCTTGGGCGCATAGTGGACATGGCGCGCTCGGAAGGCTACAAAATATCATGGATAGATACGGTTGTAATCATCGAAAAACCGAAGCTCAATCCTTTTCTTGACTCAATGAAGAATGCCATATCAAAAGCAGGCATCGCGGTTGAAAATATCAACATCAAGGCAAAGACGAACGAAAAGATGGGATTTACAGGAAGGGAAGAGGGCATCGCGGTCCATGCGGTATGCCTGCTTGAACCTATGAAATAATAAAGTGAGAAGCCGGTTCATCGACTTCTCACTTTATTATTTGCTTGTCTGTTGTTTTTCCAACTGCTTATAGCTTAGGGCCTATTGACGATTTTTTGTTACTCTATCCTTTTGACGGGGGACTCCGCAAAAGATGTGTCTTCCACCTTGCCGACCAGCATTTCCATATCGAGCAGTATAATCAGCCTGTCTTCCAGTTTTGCAATCCCCTTTATATATTCCGAGCTGATGTCCGAGGCCATTGGCGGCGTCGGCTCGACTATGCTGGATGGTATCCTCAGCACCTCTGACACCGCGTCGACTACCAGCCCCATAGTAATGCCCTGAATATCCATAATCATAATCCGCGACTGGATATCGATCTCTCTTTCCTCGAGGCTGAACTTCGATCTGAGATTGATGACCGGGATAACCTTTCCCCTCAGGTTTATTACGCCTTCAACATAGGCCGGGGTGTTCGGAACGCGGGTAATCTCTTTCATCCTGTTGATCTCCTGGACCTTCAGGATATCTACCGCATACTCTTCATTGCCGAGTTTGAATGTAACGAGCTGTAAAATTTCGGCAACTGATCCGGAATCCGCAGCTTTCTTTGTTGTCAGGGCATCCACTGGCGCCTCCTCGATTACGTTATGTCTGACTCAATAGTTTAATAATACGTAATAATGATCATTTTTTCAATTATTGGCAACGGTGTGGCCGAATCATGCCTGGGCGCCATATCTTGTCGTTCCATGAAATATTACAGGGGTCCGTATATACAGTCCCGCAAGCGGCTGATTTTGGAACATTAGCGGTGGACCACTTTCTCGGCAGGTTGAATGCCTACGCCTATATCGGATGGTTTGCAGAAATATACCGACGACAGAACGATAATATCAATGCGGGCGCTGCATACTCCACCGCATTGGATTCATTAATCCCACCGGTCCACCGACTGCAGAAATAAGAATATCTTGTGAATGATTAATCTACGGCCATCATAACACTGGTCGCCTTGACTATTGCATAAGCCTCATCGCCGACCTTGAGCCCCATGCGCTTAAGGCTCCCGTCCGAGATGGTCGAAGCGATGGAGCCGCTTCCGATGTCCAGGACTATTTCAGCCATGATCATACCTTCCTTTATGCTTTGCACTTTGCCTTTGAGGATGTTTCTTGCGCTTATGTTGGCCCCGGCCAATCCTATGCCGATGATCACAGAGCTGGCTTTGATCATGGCATACGCCTTGACGCCGCTCTTCAAAGTTAACCGGTCGGCGCTCTCATTTGTAATAATGGAAGATATCTCTGTGCCTGAGTCCAGCTTCAGCCTGACAAGCGCCATAACCTGACCTTTTTTGACATCTGTGACAGTCCCTTCCAAAATGTTTCTTGCGCTGATCTTCATGACATGAACCCTCCTTTGGATGCCTATATAAACATCTTCCCTGACATTATCATAGTTTAAGCCAGACAAAATAAATATACAAGCAGACGCGGGTTTAACGGAATATGCAGCGGCCGGCATAATACCCTTATCAGCGGTTGTCAATGACACTCACATCCCGCCATGCCCGGCCATTCCCTTTTATTAAAAGCCGTGCTTCTTCCCTTTGATCGATTCAATATCTATGCGGATAACTGCCGTATGGTCCAGATTCGCTTTGGGATATTCGAACTTTCTATCGGTAAATTGCGCAACAATCATATCCAGGACTTTGATCTTCTCCGTTTCCTCTTCAACAAATGCGGCTTTACCCGATCCGATTACCGTGCGGTGTTTCGCTTCAAAATCGCATGCCGAATCGCTTTCGAGAAATCCGTGATCGGCGCTGATCTCGAAACAGATGTTATTATTGCGTTTCAGTATTTCTATTTTCGTTCCGGCTTGCGCCGAGTGAAAATAGAGCGCAGTCCCATCGAATGCGTAGAAGACGGGCACGAGAAATGGCATACTGCCATCTACGAGAGCAATGCGCATGAGTTTTTCTGAACGAATGATTGCATCAATCTCCACACGGTCCGTAATCTCCCGGTCTTTCCGCCGCATTGTCCTATGAGGATGTTTCCCACCCGATATCTCTTTTATAATGTCTGTCATGAGGGCCTCCTTTAATTTGACTCTGACTTCAATATTTCAATATTAAGCTTTCCAATAAGCTCTGTCAGTTCGCTGCACATGGATAGTGTGCGAAGCGAATCTCCGGGGGTCGGAATCCCGTGATGATAGTTTTCGACTGAGCAGATGCCGAATATTTCATCGAGGGAACGGATATTATTCCTGAGATCAGGATCGAATGTCACCACGCGTTCGGCGGCATCCATAAGGCATGTGTAATTATGATTGAACGGCATAACCCCATGATAAGAGCATAATGCCAGCAGATAGTCTTCAATAGCGACTGAGGCCACATTGAACACCAGGCTGGCGCGCCTGCCCTCCTCGGCAAACTGTATGGCGCGGAGGTGGTATCCCTTGGCGTCACTATAATTTTTTTCAAAGGCCTCAATATCCATAATATTGCCCTCCGGATTCTTCCTTCTTCCTATATTCGTAATAGCTTAAAGCCCGGTGAACAGTATTCGCCGGGACAAAGCAGTCTGTCTGATTATGGTAAAACATTATCGTATAAACCGTTTGTTTACCACATATTCAGAATCCATTCCTTGTTTTTTTTGTACTCCATGTCCGTAAATATGGTATTGGCCATTTGTTCGGCAAGCCACATTGCGCCGACATATCCGACAACCGGATAACGGTACATACCTGCGCGATCGTAAGTCGGGAACCCGACCCTCAACATTGGGATATTGTAATCGATTGATATAAACCTCCCTTTGGAGTGTCCCAGGATGAGATCAAGTTCAAGTCCGTCATTCTTGATCCTGTTTTCGAGTTCCCATAAATCCGCATTTGTGACGATCTCCATTTTGTAGTCAACTTTTTCAAGAAGTTCCTTTATACGCGGATCATCCTTATACCCCGGATTATCGTCGCCGAGTAGCAGCAGCATTGGTCTCATCTCCAGATCGAGGCAGAACTCCGCAAGCCCTATGACAAGATCGGGACTCCCATAGATCGCTACCTTCTTGTCAGCCAGAAACAGGTGTGTCAGATCGGTAATCGCATCAATGGCAATCCCTCTTTCGCGGACAAGGGATTGCGGAATAGGCTTCCCCGTTATTTTCTTCAGGGTTTGCAGCAATGTATCCGTATTGCGTATGCCGATTGGCGTCGGTACTGTCGTGGCAAGGACTCCGAATTCGCTCTCCAGAAATTTAGCTGCCTTGCCGCCTTCGTATCTGTTCAGAACGACTGTCCCTGCGGCGTTTGCCGTTCCGGTCAGGTCCTCTATCGTCGTACAGCCGTGGGACACATGGTTCCCTTCCGGCATCAGCGGGGAATCGAAGCTCTCGATCTCGAAAAGGACCGTTGAGTCAATCTGCATTGCAGACAGCAGGCTCTTGAGCGCTGTCACATCACCCGGATTGACCCATCCTGTAATCAGGTTGAGCTTCCCGTTCGGACTGTCTTTTTTCGCAAAGTAACTTACAAAATCCCGCACTGCAACATCATATCCGCTTACCATGCTTCCAACAAAGCTGGGGGTATGAATCGGGATGAGATGGACTTCCCGCCCGGCGTATTTTTCTTTCAGGAGTCCCTCATTGAGCTTTCTTACGACCCCGTCGATATCATCTCCGATGATCTCAGTTGAACAGGTTGAGATGATCGGTATGACTTTTATATGCGGATAACGCATCAATAGCACATCTACCCCTTCTTCAACACGCCTGCAGGCGCCGAACACCGCTCCCTCTTCATGCACCGAAGAGGAAGCGAGCTCGAAACTTTCCTTGAAATGCTGCGAGAACAGCAGACGTACGAACATGACGCATCCTTGTCCCCCATGGACTATCCCGATACAGTCCTTTATGCCTATGCTTGCATATTGCGCTCCGGCAGGCTGGCAGGTGAATATCGGATTGATAACCCCAACTCGTTCCTTATCTTTCAATTCGCATGACATGGTTATGCTCCTTCTTAATAGTGTTGATCGGTCAGTTCCAGATTTAGAGAACCCTTGATGGTCAGATAATCCATACGCTCTTTCAGCCCCTGCATGATCAGCCTGATTTCCGCCTTGTCCATCCCTTTCAGCCACGGATATCGGCTTTTGAAGGCATCAGCCATGCAGACGGCATCAACCCAATAGCATCTGTCAAACGCTGTTTCGCATTCGACCGGTTCCTCACATAACAACTGCATGGTTTTTGTAAGGATCCCCTCGTTCTGCCTCTCTCTGTCCCATGTCCTGGAGTGAAACTGCCAGAGACAGTTTTTCATTATGTAATCGACTAACTGCCCGATCCTGTCCTTCATAATTTCATCCATAATTACCTCGTCCATTTAGACCTCCGCTTCAACGGGTTGCCGCTCGAAGGAGGGATATACCTTCTTGCGCAAGTCTGCAAGGCTGTCATATTTACCCGTATACTGCCGCAGATCGGCTGAAGAAAGCGCCTCTTCGCTTAAATTTGTGTCGGAGAGCATTCTTTGCGTTACAAACCCTTTGTCCGTCCGGATATCATCCTTGCTGATGTCCACAAGAGCGAGCTTATGGATAGGCGAATAGATCGCGTTATAAATATCGCGCGCAAAACGGACCCATCCCTCGTATCCTTTCCACGGCCCGTTGTGATACGCATGCGCATTCAGGTACGGAACCCGAATCTTCTTGGCAACCTCGCCCGGACGTTTTCCAGTGAAGATGACATCAGGTTTCAACTTCAGCATCGCTTCAACTCCCTCAAGTTCGTTTGGATCGTCGATGGCGAGCGCGCCCCCCTCACAGCGGGCAATGCCCTTTTCCATATCTCCCTGATGACCGAATTTCGTATAAACCGAAACGACCTCGACCCCCATCTCTGCATGTATGACATGGGCCCAGTGCCAAAGTTTTGAGCCGCCCGGCCAGAGGCATACTTTTTTACCTTTCAGCCGTTCCTTGTACCAGTCGAGTTCCGGTTTCCATTTTGCGGTTTCCTCATCGATGATTTTCTGCGCCCTGTCCCCGATCCCGAAAAAGAGGCCGATTTTTTTGAGTGACGCTGACAGCGGCTCAAAACCGAACCCGTCGATATCGAGCCGCGGAATCCCATACTTCACCCTGAGTTCATTGCAGATATACTCTGCCGAACGCGCACACTCAAGCACATTAAGGTGCGCCCTGTGCATAGCCCTGAGATCGTCATACGAACCATTCCCGGTAAAGGTTGAAAGGACCTGAATGCCCATTCTTTTGAAATAGTCCATCATTACTTCCTGATCGCCCTGGATATTATATTCGCCGACATAATTGATAACGTAATCGCTGGTTATTTCCGGTTCAACCTGCCCGACTTTATCCTTAATCCATGCGATATTGATTGTGTGGTGCCCGCCGGACTGGCTCGGCCCCTTGAACCCCGGAGAATTGCATACAAAGATATCAACATCAGGCATCTCGTCCATAACTTCAGCGGCGACCGCATTGATATCGTCTCCGATCAATGCCGACGCGCATGTCTGATAGATGGTCATCCGTTTGATCTTCGGGAAAGCCCTGAAAGCCTCAATAATGTTTTGTTTGAGCATTTTTTCAGCGCCAAACACTACGTTTTTTTCCTTCATGTCCGTCGCATAAGTATATTTGAGCTGAAAGTTGTCGTTGTCGCTGATATACCGTTTCGTTTGCCAGGTGTCGTATGTGCATCCCACCGGTCCATGACTGATATGGATGACATCCTTCATGGGTGTGCCGATAACATGCTTTGCCCCGCAGTACGCGCACCCGCGCTCCGAAATCGATCCCGGAATCGTATTGAGATACCCGAGGGGAAGGGCGCTGGTCAAATCCTCACACAGACCTTTTGTAACAGCATGTTTTTTTCTTTCAGGGATACATTTGCTGCATTCAAATTCATGATACGGCATAATAATTCCTCCTTTACAAAATAGCGCTTTCGCCCTGTTCGTCGGTCCGCACTCGCACCGCATTATCTACGGGGCAGATAAATATCTTTCCGTCGCCTATCTGTTCGGTCTGATTTATAGTGATGATCGTATTCACCACTATGTCGACATCGTCGTTTCCGACCACCAGTGAAATAAGCCGTTTTGGTATGTATTTCATCCCGCCCGCGTCGCCTTGTGTTAAGCGCTCCGGGCGGATATCGCAACTGATTTCGGCTGCGATGCCTTTCTGTTTCCCACGTCCGAACACCGGAATTGCGGTCAGACTCGGGACCCCGAGTTTATCGAGCGCATCTTTTGTCGCTCCCATTTTCTTCGGGCGGATAATGGCGATTATCTCTTTCATATAAACCTCCTATAGCCCCCTGGAGCCCGTGCGCACGGTGTACGCATCTTCGACGTCGATTATGAATATCTTGCCGTCACCGAAGTTCCCTGTATAAGCCCTGCATTTTATGAGCTTGAGGACTTCTTTCACATCGTTGTCCTCGACGACGATAATAATAATTGTTTTAGCAAGTTCGTCGTAATGGACCGAGCCTGCGGTTATTCCTTTTTGCTTGCCCCGACCGAATGCCTGAATCTTGGTCAGCGAGAAAAAACCGGCCTCCGCGAGTCCGTCCGAAACAGCGTCAGAGGCCTCGGGCCGCACTATTGCTTTGATCATCTTCATTTTATTGCTCCTTTATATCCCGTATTAGTCGGACAGGCCGTACTTGACGACCATGGATTCAAGCTCATCCATCGACATCGGCTTCGGTATGACAAAATTTTTGTTTTCGATTATTTTATGCGCCAGTTCACTATATTCCTTTGCCTGGTTTTCGTTTGCGTCATATTCGGTAACTGTTTTTTTATTGAACTCGGCCTTCTGCACAATATTATCGCGGGGCACGAAGTGAATCATCTGTGTGCCGATAGCGGATGTGAATTCGTCAAGGAATTCCCGCTCACGATCAACCTTACGGCTGTTGCAGATTACGCCGCCAAGACGCACACCGCTCTGTTTTGCATATTTGACGAGTCCCTTGCAGATATTATTCGCCGCATAGACCGCCATCATCTCGCCCGAGGCGACGATATAGACTTCCTGCGCTTTTCCGTCGCGTATCGGCATTGCGAATCCGCCGCATACCACGTCACCGAGAACATCGAAAAAAACGAAATCGAGATCGGGCGTATAGGCGCCGTTGGCCTCCATCAGATCGATGGCCGTGATCACACCGCGCCCCGCGCAGCCGACGCCCGGTTCCGGTCCGCCCGACTCAACACATTGAATGTCCTTGAACCCGGTTTTTATTACCTTGTCGTTGGTGACTTTTTCAGCGCCCTGATCGCGCAATACATCCATCAGCGTTTCCTGCATTTTTCCGCCGAGGATGAGACGGGTCGAATCCGCCTTTGGGTCGCAACCATGAATAAATACTTTCTTGCCGTGGAAATGAGCCATTGCCGCCGCAGTGTTCTGCGTGGTTGTGGATTTTCCGATTCCGCCTTTTCCGTAGATTGCAATTTTTCTTGTCATACCTGCCTCCCTTATTTGCATTGCGATGTCTGTTTCCGGTTCGGGTTCTTCCGCTCCGGTCTATAAAAAAGCAAGGACCATGCCAAACCGCAATATCAGGAGCTTGCAGATGGCCGCAAAGACGCATGATGCCTGCTCGCTCATCAGGGTATTTGCGTTGCATAACAGTTGGTTGCATCTCCGGACAAACATTGAATAATAATGTGGCGACTTTCCGGATCAGCTGCAATAGAATGGCGGGAAGGGTAATCTGTTACCCGATAGTGACGGCAGTTTTGTTCAAATAAGAACGATTTGCGAGCGCAAGTTCCAGAATGTACTTATTAGTCCCTGAATTAATCGGCATGGCTATAACGATTGTCGGTTTAATGCAGTGTGTGCGGCATGCCGCCCGGAGGCTCCGTCATCCCCGTCACTGTTTCCCGGTTGACGCGCCTGTCCGGTAAGTCTGATAGCTAAGCCTGTGTTTCTTCATTCGCAGCCCCATTATTCTCCGGCTCAAGCCCAATGTCCGCGCAGCCTCCGTCATATTCCCATCATGCGTTTTGAGCGCCTCGATGAGCATCTCGTATTCGACCGCGTCCAATTTAGCCTCCAGGCCGCTTTTATACTCTGTTCCCGTCAACACTGAGGTCTGCAGGGATGGCGGCAGGTTGTAACCATGAATGACACTGTCATCAGTCAGGATGACCGCCCGTTCAATCACGTTTTCAAGCTCGCGCACATTGCCCGGCCAGTGATAACTCATCAGCATATTCAGGGCAGGCGTCGAAATCCTCTTTATCTCCTTGCCGGTTTCTCTTGCATAATGGAGGAGAAAATGGTCGGCCAGTGTCACGATATCGCTGCCGCGTTCGCGCAAGGGCGGGATGGTAATCGGGAAAACATTCAGTCTGTAAAAGAGATCTTCTCTGAATGCGCCGTTCTCTACCATTGCAGCCAGGTTTCTGTTGGTTGCGGCCACGATGCGTATATCGGCCTGTATTGGCTGGTTCCCGCCAACCCTCTCAAATGTTTTTTCCTGCAATACGCGCAACAGCTTTGCCTGCATAGCGGGAGAAAGCTCCCCGACTTCATCTATGAATATGGTTCCCCCATCGGCCTCCTCAAAACGCCCTTTGCGAAAACCTGCCGCGCCGGTAAACGATCCTTTTTCGTGACCGAACAGCTCACTTTCGATGATGCTTTCCGGCAATGCTGCGCAGCTGAACTTCACGAACGGGCCGGCGGACAGAGATCCATTGTAATGGATTGCGTTTGCAACCAGCTCCTTACCGACACCGCTTTCGCCCAGGATCAGAACCGTAGTTTTCATTTTTGTAATTTTCTGGATCATGGCATACACATCCATCATGGCTTTCGAACTGCCGATTATATTCGATGGCCTGAACTTTTCCTTTAATGCCTCGTTGAGCCGCCTGTTTTCATTTTCCAGCCGGACCTTGTCAACATTCTCAAGCAGATACAGTTCGACCGCCGGAGCCATCATGGACGCAAAGGTGGACAGGAGCGCTGCATCCAGCTCTAAAAGTCTGTTGCTGTCATAAATGCGTTCCGCGCTTATCGTTCCTAAAATTTTCTTTCCCCTCAGAATCGGCACACAGAGAAAAGAATATTCCGATTCAATGCCGTATTTCATGCTTCGGGTCCTGTGCAGAAAGCCCGCCTCTTCACTTATCCTGGGCAATATAATCGGCTTGCAGGACTCAACTACCTTGCCGGTGATACCTTCTCCGGGTGAATAGATTCCGCGGGCCTCTTCTTCAGCAGTAAGGCCGAAACTCTCATGGATAAATATTTTCCCCGTTGTTTTGTGAAACAGGTTAACCATGCCGCATACAATTTTCATCTGCTGTTCCATTATTTGCAACAGGATTGTCAGGACATGCGAAAGATCCGCGCTTTCTGCGATGACCTTGCTCATCTGGAAGAGCAGAGGGAATACTTTTGCGCGACACTCCATGCTCCGGCATTTCTTCACACTCTCAATGTTCACTTGATGGCCCCCACCTTTGCGCAGTGAGAGTCGTGTTTCCGGCAACCCGCAGCCGTATCTGCTTTTACTATTTCATCCATGGCCGACCTCACGGCGCCCGTCGCTCTCGATTTCATCTTCACTGCCGCAACCGGGCGGCACATGGGAGATAAGGCTGATGCCGGTTTTCCTCTCGTAATCGGCCAGGACTTCGTCAAGCCCGTCCCTGAATTCATGCTTGAAGGCGCAGGCCGCATAACCAAGAAAATTGAGACGTCCGCCTGCTTTTTCATACCTGTCGATTATGTTCAGTTGTGATGTTTTCATTCAAAAGACCTCCTGTAAAGCGCTGTCATGGCAAAGGCGTAATATCGCGTTTAACAATTCCATCAAAAAAGAGCCGGTTGAAATGATTTTCAAAATTGTTTAGCATCTTTTATGCCATATGATGAAAAACCTTATTATTTAGGGTTATTGGCATCTTACCGACATGAATTGCATTTGCCTTGTAGTTCAATTATGTAAGAGTTATTACTTTATTGTAGATTCCTGAAGGCGGTTTTTTTCCGGGGCATGCGCTCAAAATTGATTATCGCCAAAAGAAAGCCATACAACACGGATAGCTGTTTGATTCGGTATTTATATATCTACGCAAATAATATACGCGCAAAGGCGCATATCTTGTCGTGTACGACAAATTATGGTTACGATGCACAATTTGGGATGTAGATGAAAGTAAGTGAGAATGGTGGGCAGTCGCAGAATCGAACTGCGGACACGAGGCTTTTCAGGCCTCTGCTCTACCGACTGAGCTAACTGCCCGTTTCGCAAGATATTAACATTAAAACTTCAGCGGTTCAAAAGTCAAGATTGGGCTCTGTCGCAGAGGGCTCATGCGCCGAATTTCTTGAGTCTGAGCGCGTTTGCGAGCGCCAAGGGCAACAGGTTTATGGCAGGGAAGATGCCGAGTTCGCCCTTCAGGCACTCCCGCTCACCAAAGGATGAGCAGACTCCGCCATAGACATAAGGCGAATTGAGCATGGCAGGCACAGGATGCCAGCTGTGTCCCTTCATGAGAGATGGCGTCGAATGGTCTCCGGTTATAATCAGCACGTCCGGTTTAAGAGCCAGCAGCCTCGGCAGCAGCGCATCAAAATCCGATATCTGCTTTGACTTTGCTTCAAAGTTGCCGTCCTCTCCATATGAATCGACCTTTTTCACATGGAGAAAGAAAAAGTCATAATCGGCATATTTTTCTTCAAGGAATTTTATTTCGTCCGCCACTGTCCCCTCAAGCGCCGGGGTATCCATGCCCACAAGCCTGGCAAGACCGCGATACATCGGATATGTTGCTACGGCCAGGGCCTTCAGTCCGTAAGCCTGTTCGAATGTAGATATGTGCGGCATATTCGAAAAACCGCGCATAAGCAGGAAATTTGCCTTCTCCTCATCTTTGAGAACGAGGCTTGTCTGTTCGATCAGTTTGGCGGCGATTGCCGCCACCTTTTCGGCATTCTTGTTTTTTGCTTTGGGCGCAAGAGGGGCCTTCCCCTCTTTTTGCGGGTCTGTGTCGTCTATATCGGCCGCGTCTGCTTCGAGAGGCGCAGGGAATCTCATCATTATGGCGATCCTGTGTTCCATGCCTCCGACAAAAATGATCTCCACCCCGTCTATCTGTTTTATATTTTGCTGAAGTCTTGCTGTGATTTTGTGATTCAGTTCAGTCGGAATTCTTCCGGCGCGCCTGTCGGTAATAAGTCCGTTTTTTATCGTTGAATAGTTACACCTCAGGCAGACATCTGTCTTTCTGACTTCGAGGCCGAGGCCGAGGGCTTCGAGTATGCCTCTGCCGATGATATATTTATGCGGATCATACCCGAATATCCCAAGATGTCCGGGGCCGCTGCCGGGTGTTATCCCATAGCCCACAGGGGTATGGAGGCCGCAGGCAGAGGTCTTTGCCAGGGCGTCCATGTTGGGGGTGTCGGCTGCTTCGAGTTCCGTCCTGCCGTTGACCGGCAGGCCGCCGAGTCCGTCGAGCACGGTAAAGATTATCTTGCTGTTGTTCTTCTGTATGAGATTTTTAATGATGTCCTGCATGGCGTTCTCCTTTTTATGGATGATATAAAGATGATATAAGAATATTGACCTTTTTTCAATGCCGTTGAAAAAAGTTTTCTGGTGGAAAAAAGCATTGCGTGAAAATAATCTGACAGTCGTAATGGACGGCTACATCTCATCTCGCCAAAATTGCGCAGACTATCACTAACCAAATAATACATAGATAACCGCATGATATTACATTTACAAATTGAATATGGTATCCAGCGCCGGGACTTCGCCAAAGCCGCACATTACGACTGTTTCAGTATCTTAATGACAATACCGGGAATATTGCTATACTTATATGGTTGGAACGATCCGGTTGTGAGGGGTATGAGAGTTATGGAGGAAGAGATCAAACTCGGTGTAAGCGCATGCCTTCTCGGAGAACAGGTCCGTTACGACGGAGGCCACAAGCTCGATCTTTATCTGCGTGACACACTCGGCAAATTTGTTCAATGGGTTCCTGTATGTCCGGAGGTGGAGTGCGGACTGCCTGTGCCGCGCGAGGCCATGCGACTTGTCGGAGATCCCGCTGCGCCGCGCCTTGTTACCATTAAGAGAGGTGTCGATCATACAGACCTGATGATGAGCTGGACCAGAAAAAAACTGGCAGAACTTGAGAAAGAGGGACTTTGCGGTTTTGTCTTCAAGAGCAGGTCTCCGAGTTCCGGCATGCAGAGAGTAAAAGTATATTCAGCTTCAGGAGTTCCCGCAAACACGGGAGTAGGAGTTTTCGCGCGCATGTTCATGGAAAGGTTTCCGCTTGTTCCGTGCGAAGACGAGGGCAGGCTGCAGGACCCGGATATCAGGGAAAACTTTATCGAGCGTGTGTTTGTTTTCAGCCGATGGCTTGCTCTTAAGAGGGAGGGCGGCTCTGCAAAGGGACTTGTGGAATTCCATTCCGATCATAAACTATTGATAATGTCCCACAGCGTAACTCATCTGCGCGAGCTCGGAGCTCTTGTCGCAAATTCAAAAGGGTTCCGCAGGGACGCTCTGTTCAATGAGTATTTCAGAATCTTGACGGATGGGCTGAAGCTTATGGCGACGGTAAAAAAGCATACCAATGTTCTTCAGCACATGGCCGGCTATTTTAAAAAAGAGCTTTCGTCCGATGAAAAGACGGAACTTGCGGAAATCATAGGTCAGTACCACGCGAAACTGATACCCTTGGTTGTGCCTGTCACTCTGATAAGACATTATGCGAGGAAATACGCTGAGCCGTATCTGGTCCGGCAGTTATATCTTAATCCGCATCCGGCGGAGCTGATGCTGAGGAACCATGTATGATTTCCCGGAGCCGGCTGCGCAAACACCGGACTTATTGTCTACTCCACAATTGTCCAGGAGAATGAGCCCAGCAGTTCGCTTTCGGCCAGGATAGTGTCGCCGATCTTCAGGGAGCCTGCTCCTGAAGGCGTGCCGGTGTACATGAGGTCGCCGGGATAAAGTGTCCATATCCTGCTCAATTCAACCAGCAACTCGGAGATGCTGAAAACCAGATTCCCGGTATTCCTCTTTTGCCTCTGCGCCCCGTTGACCTTGCAGCCGAATGAAATATTGTTGAGATCTATGGATTTGCTGTACGGGATAAAATCGCCTATAGGCGCGCTTTGATCAAAGGCTTTTGCTATTTCCCACGGCTGTCCCGCTGCTTTCAGTTCGTTCTGGACATCCCGGAGGGTCAGATCAAGCCCTATAGCGAGAGAGTCGATAAACGAAAGAGCTTCCACTTTATTCTTCGCCTTTCCATGACGGCCAATCCTGACTATAATCTCCACTTCATGGTTAAGATCTGACCCGTGTTTCGGGAAATGAATCTTTTCCCCGGGGGCGACCAGGCATGTGGCCGGCTTCATAAATATAACCGGTTTTTCAGGAAGGCAATTTGAAACTTCGCGGATATGATCCAGATAATTCAGACCGAAACAGAAAATACGTTTTATCGCAGGACCGCTGAGTGACATCTCTATTATCCTCCAGATATCATATGTAACTTATAGGTGATTATCAATCAACAAGGATAAAATAGCATAAATCGCCTGAATGATGATAGGGTCTGTTTATCTTATTATTCTATTGCTTTCCCCTGCATGTTGTATTCTGATTGTCTTAAGTTATTTATGATATAATCAATCAGGATTTAAAAAGGAAATTATGTCAAAGAGTATTTTAATAGTCGAGAATGAAGACCCTTTAAGGGAGTTCCTCAGACAGGTGTTTGTTCAGTACGGCTATCAGGTCGAGACCTGCGATACTGCCGACAGCGGATTGAGCCTTGTCAAATTACGCTTTTATGATGTCATAATCTCCGATGTCCTGCTTCCCGGCATGGACTGCGTCGAATTTTTTTCAAGGGTCAAGGAAGAGACCCCCGATCAGGTGTTTATTGTTATCACCCCTTCTTCTTCGATAGAAACCGCAAAGAGGGCTCTTAAGGCCGGCGCGTTCGATTTTGTGATGAAGCCGGTGATCAAGGAAGAGATAGGCCAGCTGGTCAGGAATGCCATCCGGCACAAGAATCTGCTGATGCAGAATCTGCTACTGAAAAGGGAGATCGGCAAGGACTTCGATTTCAGCAGCATTATCGGGGAGAGCGCCGTATTAAAAGCGATTATCGGCAAGGTCAAAAAGGTGGTCGACTCAAAATGCAATGTGCTCCTTTTGGGTGAGACCGGAACGGGTAAAGAGCTTTTTGCGCGTGTCATACACAATAACAGTAACCGGCGGGACATGCCGTTCATCCCGATCAACTGTTCCGCCATCCCCGAAAATCTGCTTGAAAGTGAATTGTTCGGCCATGTCAAAGGGGCTTTCACAGGGGCAATCGCGTCTAAAAAAGGCCTGTTTGCTGAAGCGGACGGCGGCACGGTCTTTCTGGATGAAATAGGAGACTTGAGCGCTTCATTCCAGGTCAAGCTGCTGCGTGTTCTAGAAGACCAGATGATAAGGCCTGTTGGAAGCAACAAGGCTGTGAAGGTTGACCTGAGGTTTATATCCGCCACAAACAGGGACCTGAAAACGGACGCCGAAAAGGGGAAATTCCGCGAGGACCTTTATTACAGGATACAGGGAATTACCCTGAACATACCTCCTTTGAGGGACAGAAAAGACGACATACCCATGCTCACCCAGTATTATCTGCAAAAATATGCTGAAGAGTTGCAGCATCATGTCAAGGGTATCACTCATGAGGCCCTTTCGGTAATATGCAGATACAGCTGGCCGGGGAATGTCAGGGAGCTTCAGAACGTTATCGAAAGGGCGGTGCTTATTACCGACCATGAAAAGATCAGCCTGTCCGATCTGCCGGAAGGCATCGGAGCCTCCGATATTATCGAAGGGCGGTGCGCGGAAGAGCCTTTTGTCAATGCGGCCATGAAACAGCGCCTGTCAATAGAGGACTATACAAAAGAGTTCATCCTGAAATATCAGGAGACTTATACCGAACAGCAGATTGCGGATATGCTTGGCATCACCAGAAAGTCTCTGTGGGAAAAACGCAAAAAATGGGGCTTGAGCAGGGACGGCAAGACGCTGAAGTCTGCAACCGCTGTGCCGCAATCCGAATAGAGTAACCTTTTTTCACACATTTACCTTTTTGCATCGGCCTGATATTACAATTTGTATCACTACCCATCCTTGCGCTACAAAATGTAGCATCACTACCCCCGGGCTCTAAATAATATAGAGTTGTAACTTATTGAATTTCCTGTATTGCAATTTCCCTCTGTCTTGGCGCCATATTTGCTCTATATCAAATGTCTGATGGATATGATGATTTCTTATCACATAACGGCAGGGTTATGATTTCCGTTCAGACGGATTGATAATATGCGGGGCTTATGATTAAGCGCCTTTTATTATGATAACTCAGCAAATTCAGAGGAGAACTTTATGGGTCATATTATTTGCGGGAATTGTAAAAATCTCTTGAAGTTTTTTGTGCCCGAAAGTAAAGACAACAGGTTTTGGCATCGTTGCAGCGCATGCGGCGCGATAAATGATCTGGCGCTGGATCCTGCTTCAAGCGGAGAGAGTAAGCCTGCATTCAAGGTTGTCGGTGTTCGTCGCGAAGCAGCCGAAGACAAGAACTGAAGCCGGAAGTATTTTGGGGCGGTATTAAGGACCCGAAGCAAGTAGTTGGTTCGACTTCCTCAGCCTGTTTGGTTTTTTGAAAGCGGGTTAAGGAAGTCTTCCCTGCCAACCAGCTATCAGGTTATTTGCGATCATACCAACGGGCGATGGCTCCATTTAATAACTTATTGGGTTAGCGAGATAAAGCTCCGGGCGACCAGGATTACATGTGATCGGGAGCTATTACACGGGATAATTTGCCCTGGATCGGCGAGGCCTGAAAAGGCTGGAAATATTCAGTCCGGCGGCAAAGAGAAAAGAAGGAAATGTTGTAATCAACTCTTTTGAACGGAGGTATTTAAATGAAAATAGCGCCAAAGAAAACAGGGAAACCGGCAAGTCCCGGGAATAACGGAAATGGAAATGGAAACGGGAAAGAGATAAAAAGGGTTTTACCTAACACTATTTCTGTTCTGTCTCTTGAGGGTAACAAATTTCCTCCTGCAAAAAAGTTCAGCAGGAAGTCTTATTTCCGGAGTATGGATGAGTACAACAAAATGTACCAGGAGGCCAAGGACGATCCTGAGGGCTTCTGGGCAAGGATGGCCGACGAGCATCTGACCTGGTTCAAAAAATGGGATAAAACGCTCGAATATGATTTCGAGAGGCCGACCGTCAAATGGTTTCAGGGCGGCAAACTAAATGTTTCACATAACTGCCTTGACAGGCATCTTGATGGGCCTAACAGGAACAAGGCTGCCATCGTCTGGGAAGGCGATACGGGAGAATACAAGACATATACATATCAGCAGTTGCATTACGAGGTATGCAGATTCGCCAATGTGCTTAAAAAGCATGATGTCGGCAGGGGCGATCGCGTGACTATTTATCTCCCGATGATTCCTGAGCTGCCGATAGCCATGCTTGCCTGCGCGCGCATAGGAGCGATCCATAGCGTGGTTTTTGCCGGGTTTTCGCCCAAGTCCCTGAGGGACAGGATCAATAACTGCGAATCCAAGCTCCTGATAACGGCTGACGAGGGCATAAGGGGAAAGAGAAAGATACCGCTGAAGGCCAATGCGGATGAGGCGCTGCTCGGCTGCCCCTGTGTAAGGGAAGTGATTGTCGTAAAAAGGGGATCCGGTGATGTTGACATGAGCCCGGGCAGAGATTTCTGGTGGCATCAGGAACGCTCCGCAAAGAGCATATCGAATTACTGCGAACCCGAACAGATGGACGCCGAAGATCCTCTTTTCATTCTTTATACCTCGGGGTCGACAGGCAAGCCGAAGGGAGTGCTGCATACAACCGGAGGTTATCTGCTCCATGCCACGCTTTCTTTCAGGTGGATATTCGATTACCATCCGGAAGATATCCACTTCTGCACGGCGGACATCGGCTGGATCACAGGCCACAGTTATATCGTTTACGGTCCGCTCAACTGCGGGGCTACAAGCATCATGTTTGAAGGTGTGCCGACATATCCCGATGCGGGACGTTACTGGGACATTATAGACAAGCATAAGGTTAATATCTTCTATACTGCGCCTACAGCCATCCGCGCCCTTATGAAAGAAGGAGCGGGATGGGCCAAAAACCACGACCTGTCTTCGCTGTCCCTGCTCGGATCTGTGGGAGAGCCTATCAATCCCGAGGCGTGGAATTGGTATTACGAAAATATCGGCGACAATAAATTGCCGATTGTGGACACATGGTGGCAGACCGAAACAGGCGGAATTATGATAGCCCCGCTGCCGGGCGCAATGAGTCTGAAGCCTGGTTCGGCATGCAGGCCTTTCCCGGGAATCGTTCCGAAGGTTGTCAAGGAAGACGGATCGCCTGCCGCTGCGAATGAAGGAGGTTATCTGGTAATCGAAACGCCATGGCCCGGCATGCTGAGAGGCACTTATGGCGACCCTGAAAACAAGAGGATGAAGGAAGAATATTTTACGCGTTTCCCCGGGAAATACTTTACGGGTGATGGAGCCAGGGTTGATGAAGACGGCGATTTCTGGCTCATGGGCAGGATAGACGACGTGCTCAACGTCTCGGGCCACAGAATTGGAACGGCTGAGGTTGAGTCTGCCCTTGTAAGTCATCCGGCGGTTGCCGAATCGGCGGTTGTCGGCTTCCCTCATGACATTAAGGGCGAGGGCATCTACGCGTATGTTGTCCTTAAGGGTGATAACGAGCCTTCGGAGAGTCTCTCCAGGATGCTCTCAGGACATGTCAGAGAGGTGATTGGAGCTATTGCCAGCCCCGACAAGATACATTTTGCGCCGGGTTTGCCCAAGACGCGAAGCGGCAAGATCATGAGGCGCATACTTAGAAAGGTCGCATGCGGCGATCTCGAAAACCTTGGAGACACTTCGACTCTGGCCGAACCGTCGGTAGTTGAAGATATAGTTAAAAACAGACTCTAGATACCAATAGAATCTGTTTTATAAAAGAGAGGGATCCTCCCCCCTCTCTTTTTTTGTTTAAGCCGGAATTGTCATTAGAGAAATATAGCCTGTGAACGCAATATGATAACCGTCATGGGTATCCATCTCTTGTCTCGCCAAAATTACACAGTTTATCTTATATCCATGGACAATGGGAAACTGCTTGGTATTATTATCTTTTTTCGCTACAGGTATCCTGCGCCGAGACTTCGATATGGCTACCCATGACGGTCGTTTCAGTTCCCGAGTAGCAATTCCGGAATAATTGGATGTTCTATCCAGGTTAATCATTGCCATTCTTGAATTCTTTATGTAGGGGCGGCCCTATGTGGCCGCCCTTCGGAATCTGTTTTTTGTAGGGGGCGGTTTCAAACCGTTCCCCATTTTTAATTTATCGGAGCTGTTTCCGTGTTTGCTTTTTTGCGCGTTCCAGAATGCTACTTTAAGTATCACATATTGCTGTTACTAAAATACCCATATCAAATGCATCTCTCATCTGAAAGTGTTCTGCGCAGGCCCCATTAGTAAGTCACTCGGAAAAAACTTTGGCGGATTTTTTTATTGCCAAGAGGGTGTCTCCCATATCTATTTGATAATCAAACAATTAATTGATCAGGTCGTTAATGGAAGCATATGCTTAACAACAGGGGTTCTGCGGTAAGACATTGTTGCCGGTCTAATTATGACAGCTGCATTTCAGATCAGGCCGTTTATTCGTATATTTTTAATATGGCGCCGATTTTGCCTTGTAGTTATATATGAGACCGGGGGATGAAATGAATAACAGGAGCAATCTGATACTCGAAGATGTGGCGGCCTTTCTTTCTAAAACGCCTCCCTTCAACTCTCTTGGAGACGAAGAGTTACGGATGGTTGCGGCTAATCTGTCCGTGGAGTTTTATCCAAAGGGCAAGGTGATTCTGAGGCAGAACGATCAGCCCGGAGCCTCATTAAGGATAATAAAAAAAGGCGGGGTACGGATTTCTATGGTCTCTCCCCAGGAAAGCGATGAGATAGTCATTGATTACCGTGATGAAGGAGACAGCTTCGGTTTTCTCTCCCTTGTCAGCGGAGATCCCATACGCGCTAACTTTACGGCAGTCGACGACACCATCTGCTACCTTCTGGGAAGAGATGTTTTTATCAAACTGATCGAATCCCATCCGGCTTTTACCGAGTATTTTCTGAAGTCTCATATCTCAAGATATATTATTCAGACTTCCCGGGAGCTGCAGGAGCGAAATATGTTCCAGAGCGGAAGCGACCGCCTTCTCTTCACTACGAGGGTGGATGATCTGGCAATCAGGGATGTGATAAGCGCTCGTGAAGAAATGCCTATCCATAAGGCCGCGAAAATAATGTCGGAACGCCGTATCAGTTCGCTGTTGGTCCGGGGCGCCGGCAACAAAACAGTCGGCATCATAACCGACCGCGACCTGCGCAATAAAGTGGTCGCCGCAGGCCTGAGTGTTGAGTCCCCTGTGAAGAATATCATGACATCGGAACTCATCACCGTCGATTCAAAAGATTACTGTTTTGAGATCGTGCTCAGGATGATCAGGCACAACATCCATCATATTGTTGTGCTGAGGGACGGTAATATTGCGGGTGTTGTTACCAATCATGATCTCATGATGTTGCAGGGCACATCTCCGCTGTCGCTGACAAAGGAGATCGAGAACCAGCGAAGACTGGAAGGACTGGTTCCGGTTTCAAAGAAGATCAACAACATAGTCGGTCTTATGCTCAAGGAGGGCGCAAGGGCGTCGAATATCATCAGGGTTATCACCGAGATAAACGACCGGCTTGTGCGCAAGGCCCTGGAGCTTGCCGAACAGCGTTTCGGTCAGCCTCCGGTCCCCTGGCTCTGGATCGTTTATGGCAGCGAAGGCCGAAAGGAGCAGACATTCAAGACCGACCAGGACAACGCGATCATCTATGCCGACCCGGCTGATGAGGCCCAGGCAGAGGCATGCAGGGAATATTTCGGGCTCTTTTCAGAGTTCATGCGCGACAGCCTGATCATGCTCGGCTTTCCGGCCTGCCCGGCGGACAATATGGCCAGCAATCCGAAATGGCGCCAGCCGCTAGGGACATGGGAAAAATATTTCGCGTCATGGATCGATAAGCCCGTGCCGGAAGCGTTGCTGAATTCAGTCACCTTTTTTGATTTCAGACCTTTATACGGAGACTATTCCCTGGCAGAAATGCTTCGGGATTCCCTGAACAACCTGCTGAAGGACAAAAAGGTATTTCTGGGACATATGGCGAACCTTGCCATACATAATTCTCCGCCGATCGGCTTTTTCAACGATTTCGTGGTTGAGAAGGGCGGGGAACACAAGAACCAGCTTAACCTCAAGGTCAAGGGACTGGCGCCGCTTACGGACATGATCAGGCTCTTCGCGCTTGAAAAAAGGATCGGTAAAACCACTACCAAGGGGAGAATTGAGGCGCTGAAGGGCATCCATTCCATAGTCGAGGAATACGGCGATGATATTGAGCACGCGTTTGAAATTCTCATGCTGATCAGGATTGATCATCAGTATGCGCAGATAATCCGGGGACAGAAGCCGGACAATTTTATTGACCCAACGCGGCTGAGCAATCTCGAAAAGAGATCGGTCAAGGAGTCGTTTCATCTGATAACAAAAATACACAGGATGATCATCGAGCTTTATAAGGCTTTTATATGGTGACTGGACGTAGAGGTTAAATGAAGAGGAGAAGAAGATAATGTTTGGGCTCATAAAGTCATTTAGGCGCAAGGTTCACGGCATCGTCCCGGCTACGCCGCTGACTGAAACGAGATTCGTAGCTCTGGATACCGAACTGACCGGGCTCGATGAGAAACGGGACAGTATTGTATCTATCGGAGCGGTGAGGATGACCGGCGGGAAGATCGATATTGGGAACTCTTATTATCAGCTCATCAAACCGGAGACTGCCCTTTCCGCAGAGAGTGTGGTCATTCATGAAATCACACCGTCTGATGTTGCGGCGAAACCGCCGATTGAAACGGTTTTTGCAGGATTCATCGATTTTATCGGAACGGATGTTCTTTTAGGGCATTTTATTATGATTGATCTGGAGTTTATCGACAGGGATATGAAACGCATAGTCGGGCACAAGACTCCGAATCCGGCCCTCGATACATACAGTATTTATGAATGGCTTGCCGGGCGGATGCCGGACTATAAATGCTTTGCTGAAAAGCCTGCAAGACCTACGCTTTACCATATGGCAAAATGTTTCGGCATACCGGTAAGCGGGGCGCATAACGCAATGATGGACGCATACACAACGGCGCTGTTGTTCCAGCGTTTTCTCCCGCTTTTGTCTGAAGCGGGCGTGGAAAATATCGGAGATCTTTTGAGAATAGGCAAACCGTTTACCGGCTGCGGCCGGTTCAGGGTGAGCGGCGAGTTCAGCAATTTTTAGGCAATTAACCCGGCAGTAAAAACAGGTGTGAAGGAGGAGTCAAAATGGATGTCAGGATAAATAACAAAGACCTGCTCGAAGATCCGGATTTCAGCAGACTTGTTGCCAGGAAAAACAGAATATCGTGGATATTGACGGCTATTCAGCTGACGGTGTATTTCGGGTTTATCGGACTGATTGCGTTCTATAAACCGTTTCTGGGAACGAAGGTCAGCGGTTCCATAACAATCGGGATACCAATTGCGGTGGGAACGATTATATTCTCCTGGGCGCTTACCGGGATATATATCTGGTGGGCGAACAGCAGGTATGATGAAATGGTTCAAAAAATAAAGGACAAGGTGGGAGGGTAATCATGCCACAGACAACAATCGGGCAAGTGCATGCAACATCAATCGCTTTCTTTGTGCTATTCGTGCTGGTTACGCTCGCAATAACCTACTGGGCCGCTAAGCGGACCCGCTCCACAAAGGAGTTCTATGCAGCCGGCAGGAGCATAACAGGTTTTCAGAACGGCCTTGCGCTGGCAGGAGACTATATGAGCGCCGCGTCGTTCCTGGGTATCGCGGGTCTCGTCTCGCTGCGCGGCTACGACGGCCTCATCTATTCGGTGGGATGGCTGGTCGGATGGCCGATAATCATGTTCCTGATCGCCGAACCGCTCAGGAACCTCGGGAAATACACCTTTTCGGATGTAGTCGCATTCCGTCTGAAGCAGCGTCCCATCCGCGCTGCGGCGGCTGCGGGTTCGCTGACAACGGTGCTGTTCTACCTGATCGCGCAGATGGTGGGCGCCGGCACACTCATCAAGCTCATGTTCGGCCTGCCGTATGAACTGGCGCTGGCCATTGTCGGCTCGCTCATAATCGCCTATGTTCTTTTCGGAGGCATGCTTGCCACCACATGGGTACAGATCATCAAGGCGGTTATGCTCCTCGGGGGGGCCACGATATTGGTTTTATTGATCCTCAACGAGTTCAATTTCAGCTACAGTGAACTTTTCAGCCGGGCAGAGGATCTCTATACCTCAAAATTCATGCAGCCGGGCGGACTGATTACAGACCCTGTTGACGCCTTCTCTCTGGGTCTGGCCCTGATGTTCGGCACAGCGGGACTGCCGCATATACTGATGAGGTTTTATACCGTTCCGGACGCAAAGCAGGCGCGCAAATCCGTGTTTGTAGCGACAGGATTCATCGGATATTTCTATATTCTTACGGTTACCATCGGCTTCGGCGCAGCGATCATTGTCGGACACAGCGCTATAACGAGTATTGACGCAGGCGGAAATATGGCAGCCCCGCTGCTTGCGGAGGCGCTTGGGGGCACTGCGTTTCTGGGGTTCCTTGCGGCAGTGGCATTTGCAACTATCCTTGCAGTGGTCGCGGGCCTTACACTTGCCGGAGCTTCTGCGTTGTCGCATGACCTGTATGTAGGCGTATTCCGCCGCGGTGTCTCCGCAGAGAGGGAGGAGGTCAAGGTGGCGAGGATTGCGACGGTCTGCCTGGGTATTGCGGCAATACTGCTAGGGATTGTGTTCAAGGGGCAGAATGTCGCCTTTATGGTCGGCCTCGCTTTTGCCGTGGCTGCGAGCGCAAACTTTCCGGCGCTACTCATGTCTATCATGTGGAAGAAGTTCACTACCAAAGGCGCGGTTGCGAGCATCTGCAGCGGCATGATACTTTCCGTTGTGCTGATCGTGCTTTCGCCGACTGTGTGGGTCGATATCTTCGGCATGGAGGCGGCGATATTCCCGTATAAGAATCCGGGGCTATTTTCGATGTCCACTGCGTTCTTCGTGGGTATTGCGGTCTCGCTCATCTGGCCTGAAAAGGAGGCTGAGGAGAAATACGCTGATCTGAAGCTCAGGCAGTATGCCGGCGTCGGCGCGGAATAAAGGTTAATTAATGCATGCGGGCGCGATTTATCGCGCGCCATTTGCCGCTTGTGAAATATGGTTCTGTAGGGGCGGCCCTGTGTGGCCGCCCGAATTTTGTTGCGGACAAAGTGGATTGCCTTTTACGCGATGACTTGATCTCCAACCCGGAAATGTCATTAAAGAGAAATAGCATCGGGAAACAATATTGTATCTGTCATTGGCATCCATATCTTGTCTCGCCATGGTTCGACAGGCTCACCAGCCGGCGTATAATATGGCATTAACGGGGTAATTAGATAACCGCATGAAATTATTTTCAATAATAGAATACGGTATCCTGCGCCGGGACTTCGATATGGCCGCCAATGACGGCTATTTTTCTGATGACAATTACGGGTTTAATTATGAATAGCCGAAAATCCCTGTTCACTGAAATGGAGATCAAAGGCAAAATAAGTCTTTATGCCAAGATCCCGCATAACCTCGAAACTTACGCAATCGACCCCATGCTTAATTTTCTTCTAGCGGCTGCAAGCAGGGCCGAGGCTCCGGATTTGTGGGCTTCAGGCCCAACATACTCAATGGCAAGCAGCGGCGCGATGTCCTCCTGAAAAGCCCGGACAGCGTCCATGCCGAGCCGGTTCTGAATGAGCGCGAAGCATTCAACTAAAATATAGTTTGTTGTTATCAGGGACATTTCCTGATCAAGAATTACCTGCCAGATCTTTCGGGCTTTTGCGTGGTTCAGGTCGTCCCTGTCAAGCAGCGCGAAAAAAGCCGATGTGTCTGCAAATACCTTCATTTTCCGAAGGCGTCCGCCAAGTATTCGTCATGCTTCGACGATATGTCTTTCCTGCCGGAGCTGAACTTGCCGGCAATATCCAGCGCGCGTCTGCGTCTCTCAGTCAAATCGATTGCCTGCCTGATAAGCTCGGCCACGGAGCAGTTCCGCTCTATCGCCGCCTGCCTGATTTTATCGGCCTGTTCTTCAGTAAGCTGAATCTGTGTGGTGACTTCTGTGGTCAGCCCCGGACAATTGACAATATCAAATTCGCCTCTTTCCCCATAAATATAAAAAGCCGCGCCAACAATGGAAACAATTCTCTCCTCCGCCGACTCGGCTTTGATTCCAGCCATCAGAACGCCTACCCCCCCCGGTTAGCGTTCCTGTCGTCGTTCCGTTATGCGAATAATGATTCGCCCCTACAATCTTCATGCCCTTAAACTACGGGTTAGATTAGCTTTCATAGTCAAGAGAACGACAAGAAAATGCCGGGCGGACACTCGTCCCGCCCCGGCGCATGTTTTGAGGGCGATTCGCGAAACGCTCTTACAATCTTAAACCGGGCAGGCGTTCGATATGGATGAGACCATAACACATCCGCCTTTGGAAGCTATGTATGAATAAGCCTCTTTAAGCGCGTCAAAAACCGCGTCGGTTTCGCCGTACAATATCGTCGACATCTTTCCGACTTCACACTGCAAACCTTTTGACTGGAGTATCTTTACGAACTCGGCAATGTCCTCCGAGAGACTTTCCTTGCCGAGGGGATAAAGGCTTATTTGCGCTGAAATTCCCATGTCATCCTCCCGTCAGCTTTTATCGAGCCTGAATATCAGGAACGCGCCCATGGAGGGCACGATGACCTGACAGATTTTTTCAATTGTCCTGCCGATAAAAACACATAGCTTGTTGTTATGCGGCGGGGCGAACACCGCGCCCTTTACGACGACAGTGTTTCCGAACTTTTCAGCCATTTGTTTCAGTTCGCTGAATGAATAGAACCTTGCGTCCCTGAAGACCGATTCCGGATCTTTCCCGGCCGCCTTTGTCCTCTTTGACGCCCAACACGAACCCGAGCCGAGCGTGCCGACAATAACCCGTCCGCCCTTTTTGCATACCCTCACCATTTCAGCAATCGCTTTTTCAGGGTCTTTGATGAACTCAAGCGCGGTAATGGATATAACTAGATCGAACGATTCATCCGGAAAGTCGAGGGATTCGGCGTTGCCGGCAAGAACATTATTCAGGCCCTTTGCCCGCGCTATTTCGAGCATCTTTTCAGACACATCTATGCCGGTAATATCAACTCCGTACTTCAACAGTTCGGTTGCGAAGATACCGGTGCCGATCCCGATGTCCAGGACCCTGTCTCCGTTTTTCGGTTCCGCGAGTTTCAGAACCAGCTCTTTTTCGCAAGCGAGGACATATTTCCCGAGGCCTGTCTCGAACCATTTGTCATATTTTTCCGCAAAGCCGTCAAATGTTTGCATTGT